>Ga0209579_10002917_pt1 | contig 12743 bp, 10 predicted proteins | sample Coa_R1_2_FD_187152 | JGI IMG/M metagenome (GOLD analysis project Ga0209579, IMG submission 187152) | Surface soil microbial communities from Centralia Pennsylvania, which are recovering from an underground coalmine fire - Coalmine... | ecosystem: Environmental > Terrestrial > Soil >... | reverse complement strand
GCAATCGTACAGGCGATACCGCACCACAATGCAAGCGCAGACATGACCGACCATACACCGTCTCGAGCGCGACTCCTCACTGACTGAGACTCGAAAAAGCGGCGTCCCCCAACGTTTTGGCAGAGCTCAACGGAGCGCCCCCGCGCCCCAACTTGATGCTTGAAGCAAGCTCCCATCGCTTCCGCCGCGTCAAGCAAAACCCGGCGCGGACGGATGTGAATGTTGTGAATATGTAAGAGCTTCGGAGTTGCAGCGACTGCCTTGGCACCTTGGTGCAGTGCGCGGCCGAGTTCCTTTACACGACCTGGCCGGGCACATTTTGCGCGTTGCGCGCACGGCCGGCCACCTCTGCAACCGGCGGATGGTTTTGCAACAGTTCTATGAACTGCGCGTCTGCACCTGCGTGCCCATCGTCGAGCGGCAGCGCATAGAATACGCTCGCGCCTTTGCGGCCGATCTCCGTGAAGCCAAGACGGGGATAGAGTTCGCCCACCAGGGCATTCTTCGCGGTCGCGCAGTATTCGCCGATGAGCCGGCGGGCGCCGAGCCCGCGAGCGCGCGCCACCATGTCGGCCAGGATCGTCTCTTCGACTTTGCGGCCCAACACGCGGCAAGACATCAGCCAGAGGTCGATGCGCGCATCATCCTCGCCGTCGCGCGCCACCGCGATTACGCTGATGATGCCGTTGTCGCCGAATTTGTCGGTGAGCCGGTAGAAGCTGCCGAAGCCATCGCGCACCACAGCGGTCAGCTCGGCCCAATTGTAGCGGCGCGTCGTCAGATTGAATTGGTTGGTCTTGTGTATCAGCTCTATGACGCGCTCGCGCGCATCCTCCAGCGCGCCCGCGACCATTACCATCTGCAATCCGCGCAGGAACTGCTGATAGTCGCCAGCCTCGCGCAGCGCCTCCTCGCGCTTGGCGTTCTCCGAATACATGCGGTTGCGGTGATGCGACTCGCGGGTCACCAAGCGCCGGTCGAACAGCCCGGTGCGCAGCAGCATCGGCACCCGCTGGGCCGGGTCGCCGGGGAGGTCAGGGACGGCGATGTCGGGAAAGCGCCGCTGCACTTCGGCGCGCTCAACCGGATTGTCGTCGAGAAACACTACGCCCGCCGTGGAAAGGGCCAGACGCCCGAGAATGCGGGCCACGCTCTCCGACTTCGGCTCCCAGTGGATTTCGGCGGCCGCAAAATCATCGAAACGCAACATCATCTCGCCACGCTTGGCGAATGCTTCCTTGACCGCTGCCGGCTCATTCTTGCTCGCGATCGCCAGCACGACACCTTTATCGCGCAGCCCCGCGAGGAACGATTGCAGGCGGAGGAAATGCCGGCCGCTGCCGGCTGGGTCGAGGTCGAGCCCGGCGTAACCATCATCGCCGACAACGCCGCCCCACAGCGTATTGTCGAGATCGACGATGACGAGCTTGCAGCGCGGCGCTACCGCGCCCGCGACCGCATCGGCCAGAACGCCAAGCACGGCCGGCGTGCGGTCGGGATGAAACGGCAGCTTCGCGGTGTCATAGAAACGATCGTCGAACCACGCCTGCGCGCCCACGCTGCGCACCAGGGGTTCGAGATCGAGGAGCAAGACTCGCGCTGACGTGAGCGCCGCGCGCAGGCGGTTGCTGACCGCTGTTCGCCATTCGTAGGCCGGGCTGCTGTCGCCGACCTCGTCGGCCAGCGGTTCGGGCAGCGTGATCAGAACATAGGCTTCGGTCGTCTTCAGTACCGCTTCGACAGCCGCCACGACGGCCTCGACGGTCGCATCGACGCCGCGCAGCGCACCGTATGCAAGCTCGATTGAAGTCAGCGCCACGACGATGTGGGTGGGGGCGAACACGTGCAGCGGCGAAGCCGGATCCAGCAGTTCGCCGCGCCATTGATTGTATGGGCTCTCATAAACATCGGCCGTAACGTCGCGAGCAGCCAGAGCCAAAGGAAATCCGCGAGCGAGAAACTGCGTCGCGTAGTTGGCGGTGAGCGCCAAGCGAACCTTCGGCCATGACGGCGATGGAGGAGTTCCGGCGGTTTCGTACTCACGCGCGCAGGCGACGAGTTCCTTCAATGTGCGCGCCGAGGCGTAGCGCATCAGCGACGGACTCTCGGTACTGTTGGCGGTCATGACGACCTCAACGCGTCATACCCGGGCCTGCTTCTGCTGAAGCAAAGTGACCATGTCGCCGACGTTGCGAAGATGGGCGAGTTCATCGGTCGTCAACGCGACGCCGAGCTGCATCTCGATCTCGACCATAAGGATGATGTGGTTCAGCGAGTCCCAAAGCGGGACTTTCGTTGCGTCGAGATCTTCGCGCAGCACCAGATCAGGGTCGACAACGCTGCGAAAGATCGGCTCCAGCTTGCGCAAGACCGCTTCTCTACTCAAGCGATGTCCCCCGTTCCCGTCCGCCGACTGACGCACGATTTGTCCGGCCCGCTCGTCCTCGGATGCCATCGGCGCGACTTGCGGTTTCATTTGGCTCTCACATCAAGCGGCTGACGCCAGTTTGCTCTATCGGCGTTGCCAATTTGTTGATGGCGATAGCACACACTGCCATCGGGCGCCACGCGGCGGAACCGCATCAGGCCAGTTCTTGAAGCGTGTGGATAAATGGCAACATTGTGGTGAGCGGATCGGCATTTTCCACCAGCGCAATCGTGGCGGTCTGGTCGGTCAGGACGCGCGGCAGCCGGCCGACCACGACTTTGAGGCCCGCCACTTGGCCCATTATTGCCGCGCATAGTTTCTCGCCCTCAGCCTTCGCTTTCGCGTACTCCGCAAGGTCCGTTGGCACTTCCTCCACAGCAACTGAGGAGGGATAGAATGCAGCCACAGTCGTCGCGCGTGAGCGCGTGCGGACGAATCGGCAGACGTCCTCGAAGCCATCAACATAGACGGAGCGGAATTCGCGGAATCTTTCCGAGGAAAACAAATCCGAAGTTCGTGCAAAAATTGGCGGCGTGGCGAAATAGTAGAGTTGATTGATATCTCCCAGAAGGTCGGAAAGCTGGCTCGCCGCGTCGAGACGACTGTCATAGGGTAGCGCTGTACAAATGCCCGGCCCGTGCACGGCATTGATTTCGGTGGCTAGTCTGACCGCCTCGTCGCGTCCCTGTTTGTAGGTCACAACGACCTTGCCGCCGCCCGCTGCGATTGCCTTGGCGGTAACAGCGCCGAGGCCGCGCGATCCGCCGACGATCAAAGCTGAGGCGCCCGCGAATTTCCTGGCGTCAACGATTGCCGAAACCGCAGCCATCGATGGCGGCGCCACCGGCGGCCAGCGCATGAAGGCCGTAACAGTACCTGAAATGTTCCTACCGGCCACGTTCATGCCGATCATTCGAGATTGTTGGTGAAGCTTGGTGACTTCGAAACCAATGCCGGAACGTTGCGCTTGCGACTCGACAAGTTCGACGGTCAGCGCAGCAAAGATCGAGTGCAGGCCAGGACACACCGTTCCGACCAGGCGCGACAGCGCGGCCAGCGCAGCGACACGGTCCCCTCCTACGATGCGAGCCAACGCTGGGAATGCGGACTCAAATTCCGCGGGGACGCCGGCTGCTGTGACCCATCCGCGAAGGCCGTCGAGATCTTGCAATGCGGGTTCACGCGGGACGCCGTCTGCGATGGCCTCGGGCTCCGCGAGACCCGGGCTGTCCGTGGCGGTCGGTCTTTGACCGTTGCGCAATTGGATCGTGGTGAGCACAAGACCGTTTGAGCGCAGCTCGGCTCTGGCCGCATCTGAGTCCCAGCGCGTCAACTCAAGATCGCAAGCCACGTCCAAATAGATGAACTTGCGAAATTGCGCGCGGATTTCACAGAGCTGCGTGCCGATCAATTCGGCGGCAGCGAGCGCGTCGAGAGCCCACAGCAGCGCGTGCATCCCGTGGACGACGGGCGCGCCGGCCTGTGTGCGGCGTGCGGCGAGCGCGTCCACATGCATCGGGTTATAGTCGCCGGAGAGCGCGGCGAACGTGAGCTGATCGGCCATGCCGAACCGTCTCGTGGCCAACCGCTTGCGTTCCCCATGGGGACGTGCTTCGGCATCATTCACGGCTGGAGTGTCCGGCGTGCCCGTAAAACTGCGCTTCACACCCTCATGACTTACAATGCCGGCTCGGCTCGAACAACGAACGCGATAGGGTCCGGCGGCGACTTGATCTACGGCGGCTTGGGCGACTGTTTGGGTGCTTGATCGGGCGAGGTCCGGATGAACGCCAAATCTCGTTACCGTTCGGTTCCCCTGCACCGGCGCTGGGTCAACGACATCATCCATTTCGGCAAGAAATCGCACGTCATCGGCTGTAATTGGCGGATCAATCTTGCGCCGGTCCTTGCGGCGCGCGCGACCCACCAGCCGGCAATCGGCTGGACCGCCATGTGGATGAAAGCGCTGGCGCTGGTCAGCCAACGCCACGCCGAACTGCGCACCGCTTATCTGCCGTTCCCCTGGGCGCGCCTCTATGTCCATCCAGATTGCATTTGCACGGTCGCCATCGAACGGACGTGGCAGGGCGCTGCGGCCGTTTTCTTTGCCCAGATCCGGCGGCCGGACGACTTGTCGCTGTCCGAGCTCGACAATTGGCTTCGCCGCTTCAAACAAGAGCCGGTCGAAAGCTTCAGCAGCTTCCGCCGCATCATCCGGTACGCGCGGCCGCCCGTGCTCGTGCGCCGGCTGATCTGGAGCCTGGTGTTGTACTGGTCGGGCCCGCTGCGGGCAAAAAATCTCGGGACATGCGCGCTTAATCCGTTTCCGACCGGGGGCAGCGTGACTCAATCCGCGACGCCGCTCTCATTTTTGCTCTATTACGGTCTCGTCGAGCCGAACGGCGACACGCAAGTTCAAATTTTGTTCGATCATCGCGTAATGGATGGCATCGACGCCTATCGGATATTGCGCAACATAGAGGCGGTGCTGAACCGGGAGATCGTGGCGGAGCTCAAGCAAGGCACTCGCGCTGCCGACGCTGTTGCCATTGAGCCAGCGGCGGGGGACGGGTGAACGCAGTCCCTTTCCGCGGTCACTTGTGCGACGCCGGCCGCTCCAACGCCTTGCGGTCCCACTTCGCCAGATCGGCTGCCGCCGCGTAGATCTCCTGCAGAAAATCGAGCAGCAGCCGGTCGGGATCGCGCGCCTTCCGCACCGAGTCATAGGGCAAGATGAACTGTCCGACATTTTTGTCGTAGAATCCTTCAGAAGTCGTCAGGCGCGCGTCGCCATAACCGGCCGGCTCCGGATAGGCATAAACATAGAACGCCGCCTTGCCGTAGCCGCCGTTGCCCGGCCAGAAGCCGCAGCTTGAGACTTCGTGCGAATAGGCTTCGTCCATGACCCAGCTCGCAGTGTGGGGCGTCTTGCTCTTCGGCGGCGGTGCGGGGCGGCCGGAGAATCGCGTCACCGCAAGATCGAAACTGCCCCAGAAGAAATGCACGGGACTGGCTTTGCCGATGAAGCGCGCGCGAAAATCGGTCATGATCCGATTGGCCTGCTGCAGCGCCTGAGAGAATCTTTGCACGTAGACCGGATCGTATTGGCCGTGGGTGCGATCCCGATCGAACGGCGTGCAATTCTCGATTTCGCAGGGCATGGTCCGGATCGAAGCGTCAATGCCGAGCGCGCGCAACTTGCCCATGAACGCGGCGTAGAAATCGGCGACGGTCATCGGCCTGAGCGCAAAGCTTTCGACCCCCCCATCGCTCGTTTCAATGATGAGCTGGTGGCTGGCAAAGTCGAAGATGATGTCGAAGCTGCCGTCCGCATAGGCCATCGCCGGCGCCAAAAGCCCGCGCGCCGTCACGTGAAACGTGGCGTTCCACCAATGATTAACCAGCGGCGTGCACGCGATGCGCACTTTGCCGGCGATCTGCGTCCACAAATGCAATGTGTTGCAGGTGTCGCTCCACGCCTCGAACGGCAGTTCTGGCCATTGCGCATTGTTGCTCATCGGTTTGAGACCTTCTCGTGAACTCGGCACGAACCACCGGGTCGCCTACGCAGCGTGCCGCTTGGGCCGGCGGACGGCTCTGACCTTGCCGCTGGCTTCGCCACCACAGAAGAACCGATCGGCACCATCCGATTCAAGCCCCGACACACCGACGCCGGCTGGCATTTCGAGTCTCTCCAGCACTTTTCCCGTTTTCGGATCGAGGCGCCGCAAATCGCTCTCATCGCCTTCCCACGTGGCGTGCCACAGCTCTCCATCGACCCAGGTCACTCCGGTAACGAAGCGGTTGGATTCGATGGTGCGAAGGACCTTCCCGGTGTTGGGGTCGATTTGATGAATCTTCCGATTCCGGTACTGCCCCACCCAGAGCGCGCCTTCGGCCCACGCAAGGCCCGAACCGGCTCCCCCCGGCGCCGGGATCGTGTTGACCACGCGGCCGCTCTTCGGGTCGATCTTCTGGATGCGGTCGCCGGAAAGCTGAAAGAGATGGCGGCCATCAAAAGCCGTTCCGGCATGCGCGGCGACGTCGATCGCGCGGACTTTCTCGCCGGTATTCGGATCGAGTGCGTTCAGCTTGTCGCCCGATGCGAACCAGACGTTCTGGCCATCGTAAGTGACGCCCGCGACGTGTTCGATGCCGGGAAAGGGTCCGTATTCGCGAATGACTTCGGCTGGGGATCGTTTCATGGACCGATGCTAGCCGGGAGGGAGCGGGTGGGGGAGTAACAAGTCTGTCGTTAAACCACGCACCGGCGCCAAGAACAAAACGAAGCTGGCGCATCTCAAGCCTCCCGCTCGCTTGTGATGAAAGAACTTCATAAGGTGCGTTGACACAGGAACAACGTTATTATTGGGCAACTTTTTGAGTTCCATTACAGACCGGAGTCGACCCGCCAGCGAGTTATGGAGGTCCAGATGAGCGCCGACACCAACATCGAAGTACTGTGTGGTGAGTTCACAGATGCGCTGACCGAGGTTCTCGCGGAAAATGCTGCTGGTCCCGCCTGGCGCGGCCGCCTGGCAAGGGCGCGCGCTGCCGTGAAGAAGCACGCGCACTATAGCGAGCACGTGTATTTTATTGCGGTGGAGGCGGCGTTCACCAAATGGGAAGCCATGCAGAACGCCGCCGCGGTACGATAGTCGACGGAAATTGGATCGCGGTCGGCATTGGGCCGTATCAGCCGAGACGGCTAGCTCCGGAGATTGTCGACGAACGCACCCGCGCGGGCGCGGTAGCTATTCTCGACGCGATTAGGCGGAGAGCGGACATGCGCAAAATGCGGCAAGGTCGCGCTCCTGACCCAAAGCCGACATCGGCGTGTGCCCCCTCTGGATATGGACGCATTCACTCGTGCACAATATCAATCGGATCTGGTCTGCCGCGGCGCTCACATTCGCCGCGTTGCTAAGGCAGGCGACGAATACGTTCGTTCAATGACGCTGCGCCGGGTGGGTTGGCCTTCCGATTTGATGCCGCCCTGCAAAAGTGTCGATATCGGGAACCTAGTCATGACCGACAATAAGCCGGCCGCAGACGTTACCAAGGATTGGCAAGCAACTCAGGCCCAGAAGTCCGCTGCCACGCGCCTCCGCCTTTTCGCCGTGCTCTGCTGGATCGTCGCCATTGGCGGCGAGATCGCCGGGATCTACTTCTTCTACCAGCACAAGTTCGACCATGGGAACATGCCGCTGCTGATCGGCTTGCTGGTCGGGATCGCGATCTTCGCAATCGCCGGCAACTTGCTGTGGAAGGCGGCCAACAGGCACGATCCGGCCCGCGCATCCGACACGGCCAGATTCTTCTTCCAAAACCAGCTCGGCGCGATCCTCACGCTGATTGCCTTCCTCCCGCTGGTTTTCCTGATCTTGACCGATAAAAACATGGATCCGCAGACCAAGAAGGTTGCCGGCGGTATCGGCGTCGCGCTGGCCGTGATCGCGACGCTGCTCGGGGTCAGCTACCAGCCACCGTCGATCGAGCAGTACACCCAGGACATGAACGCGTGCGCGACCCAGATTAAGACGGGGCAGCCGACCACAGCCTGTTCGCCGGATGTCGCCGCCCAGGCGAAGGAGATCGCCACGGACTCCGCCACGGTGACCGCGGCGACAAAGGACGCGGAACACCCGGCCGGCCGGGATGTCGTCTACTGGATCGCGCCGGAGGACGGCGCCAAGAAGTCCAAGACGCCGCATGTCTTCCACCTCTGCGCAGCCGTGAGTCCGCTGAGGGACAAGACCGTGAATAGCGGCTCCGTAACGGAGGCCTACGCACAGAACGCGATCCGGATCACGAAGCAGATCGAGATGGAACAGAAGCAGTGCGGATTCTCGGTCTCTAAATGAATCCTCAAGGGTGCCAAGCCTGCCGACCTCCCGGTCGTGCAGTCCTTGGAAGTTCGAGCTGGTGACCAACGCCGAAACCACCCGGATGCTCGGCCCGACGGTACCACCGACGCTGATCGCCATCGCCGGCGAGGTAAAATTTTTGCGGTCGTTTGTCTCGTCGCGATCCTGGTGGGAGCTTTTCTTTTTTGCCGGCGCCAAATCGATGCGGCCGCGGCAACGACACTGGCGTTAACTTACTGATTTGGAGCCAGGGGGAGTCGAACCCCCCGACCTCTTGAATGCCATCCAATTTTTTCAAGGAGTCATCTTTGAAATCTCATTATCTCTCAATGGCGATTTTGAGCCTTTGATTCCTGCTCAAATGCTCTCGCCTCGTAACTCCTTGCAACAGGCACTTTTTTATATGGGCACGTTCAAGGTGCCCATTTGGTGCCCAAGGTGCCGTTGGCCGACTTCCGCTTTTGCTCTAATAGCGTCAATTGGGACAAGCATCCACCCCGTCGCCTCTTGGCCCAATCACGACCGTTATTGCATTGCAAGATTTCTGCTCAGAACGGCACGCTCTATTCGGCGAGCCCGGCCATGTCCGGTCCCGTCCTCGGTGAAGCGCCGACATTGGGCTTACCCTGGAACCAATTCGCGGCCTACGTCGTTTGAGATGGCTGGTTGTGTCCGGCGCGAGGCGTCGTCATGGCGCGGGGACTTATACGAGCCGAATATTGGGTACGTCCGACAGCCAAGGGAAACGGGTATTGGCACGTGCGGGCGTCGCCCTTGACGCTACCAATTTCTTCTTAGCCGACGTGCGCGATGCGCTTGGGCCGTATCTCGCGGTCTATCTGCTAACCGAACGACAAAGGGACGCGGCCAGCATCGGCGTCGTTATGTCGATTGCCACGGTCGCGGGCATTCTCGCGCAAACGCCAGCGGGAGCCGTCGTCGATGCAACCAAAGCTAAGCGCGCCGTGATGGTCGCCGCTGCCGTCTTGGTGACGACCGCGTCGCTGCTTGTGCCATGGTTGTCATCGTTCTGGCCTGTCGCCATTTCCCAAGCGACAGCGCACGCCGCAGGCGTCGTGTTCGGTCCCGCACTTGCGGCCGTGACGCTCGGCATAGTTGGGCACGGTGCCTTCACCAAACGAATTGGGCGCAACGAGAGCTTTAATCATGCAGGCAATGCGTGCGCAGCGGCTGCCTCCGGCGCTCTCGCGTATTTTTGGGGACCAAAAGTCGTCTTTTATCTACTTGCGTCAATGGCGGTAGCGAGCATCGTTAGTGTGCTTACTATCCCGGAACGCTCCATTGACCACGATCTTGCGCGCGGTCTCCATGATGCCCCATCCCAAGGGAGGGACGATCACCCCTCGGGCTTGAGTGTGCTTCTGACGTGCCGGCCGCTTTTGATCTTCGCCGGTTGCGCGATCATGTTTCACTTTGCCAATGCGGCGATGCTGCCGCTTGTCGGCCAAAAGCTCGCGCTTCAAGACAAGAACTTGGGAACAAGTCTAATGTCGGCCTGCATCGTCGCAGCGCAAATTGTGATGGTGCCAATGGCAATGCTGGTCGGCGCAAAGGCCGACGCTTGGGGTCGCAAGCCGTTATTCCTAATTGCTCTGCTAGTCCTGACCATACGCGGCTGCCTCTACCCGCTCTCTGACAACCCTTATTGGCTGGTCGGTGTGCAATTGTTGGATGGCGTCGGCGCTGAGTGCGATCTTTCCCGTGATCGTTGCCGACCTGATGCGCGGCACGGGTCGTTTTAACGTCGCGCAAGGCGCGATAATCACTGCGCAAGGTATCGGTGCGGCACTTTCCACTACACTGGCCGGATTCGTTGTTGTCCGTGCCGGATACGGTGCGGCGTTCCTCACGCTTGCAGGTGTCGCCGCCATTGGGCTTGTACTTTATTTCTTTGTGATGCCCGAAACCCAAGAACAGAAATCGGTCATAGGGCAAAAACCCGCGCTCGCCGCCGAATAGGAGCGGTTGTTGCTCATTCCGTTAGATGGCGCTTTTGCAACGTGGGGCATTGTCGGTTTGGCAACGGCCGGTGTCATTGCGCGCCCATTCCGATGGCCGGAAGCAATTTGGGCGGTTGCCGGTGCAATCGCGCTAGTGACGCTCGGTTTTTTGCCATGGACGGATGCTGTCACCGGCGTCCGCAAAGGTCTTGACGTTTATCTTTTTCTCGCGGGCATGATGCTTATTGCCGAAGTGGCGCGGCAAGAGGGCGTCTTTGATTGGGCTGCGGCGCTCGCCGTCGAGCACGCACGCGGCTCCCCGCGACGGCTGTTTGCGCTTGTTTATGCGGTTGGCACGGTCGTCACCGTGTTCCTATCGAACGACGCGACTGCTGTAGTGCTTACCCCGGCAGTCTATGCCGCTACGCGGGCAGCCGGTGCAACACCGCTGCCGTATCTATTTGTCTGCGCTTTCATTGCCAACGCGGCGAGCTTTGTGCTGCCAATTTCAAACCCGGCCAATTTGGTGATCTTCGGCGGACACATGCCGCACCTTGCCGCTTGGCTCAAACAGTTCGGCGTGCCCTCCGTAGTTTCAGTAGCGACGACGTATTTGGCATTGCGCATGACCCAACACCGTCCGTTAACGCAAGAGAAAATCGCGCACGCATTTTCTCGCCCTCGACTTGCTCACGGCGGACGCTTGACCGTATGGGGCATTGGCGCGGTTGCCGTCGCGCTGTTGTGCTGTTCGGCTCTGGATGTGCAGCTTGGATTGCCGACATTCGTCTGTGGCGTCGTGACAACTGCAATCGTGTTGGCGCTCAACCGCCAATCACCATTGCCGATCATCAGGGGAGTTTCATGGGGGGTGCTGCCACTGGTCGCAGGCTTGTTCGTGCTGGTGGAAGCACTGGACCACACGGGTGTCACTGTCGCCTTGAGCGACAGGCTTCATGCTGCCGTTGCTAGCTCAACAGCCGGAGCCACGTACAGCGCAGGGCTGATTGTCGGCGTCGCGTCCAATCTGATGAACAACCTTCCGGTAGGTCTAGTCGTCGGCTCTGTCGTTGCCGCTGATAACCTGCCGTCGCAGGTCGTTGGCTCAATGCTGATCGGTGTGGACCTTGGCCCCAATTTATCGGTGACCGGATCACTTGCGACCATCCTTTGGCTAGTCGTGCTCCGTCGCGAAGGACTTGAGGTTGGCACTTGGAGTTTCCTTCGGCTAGGCATCGTTGTCATGCCGTCAGCGTTAGTCCTCTCGATAACGGTAATGACTCTATTGCGGTCCTAATTGTTTTGCCGCTTGTGTGTCGTGCATTGCAGCATTCCTTGCGCTGCCAGGGCCGCTTGGGGTCAATCTGCGTCGGTTTTCCCATGTTAGCGCTATGTCTGCTACTACCCTGATCGCGACCGAAAAAGCCGACATTTAACATACGGATCGATCTTGATCTCAGAGTCTCGGGATTGGCCGAACAAGTGAAATGCCATCCAGAAAACGGACTGCGAATCCGCCGCAGCGACTATGCCGAGGCGCTCGCCTCGCGCACGTGGCCTGATCACTTCCCATTGATGATTTGGGGCGGCCGACTTCCATGCGGCCTGGTGCCCAATCAGTGCCCACCCGTTTACGCCACCCAAGCTAACCTACTGATTTGGGTGGTGGAGCCAGGGACCGCGCATCCATGTCCGTTAGTGTTTGTATTTGTTCGCTGGCGTCGATCTTTGTTTGATTTACCAAATAACAAAGTACACACTTGATCGGCTCTGGCCTTGATTGTACGCCCCAATCCGACGCTTACTTGTGGGTAGATTTATGGGCAGCGAGAGTGGATCGAAATTGCGTGAACCCAATCGGCTGACGGCGCTCAAGGTAAACAAGACCAGCAAGCCCGGTCGCTATTGTGACGGTGGCGGGCTGTACCTCCAGGTGTCGCGGTCACACAGCAAGGCATGGCTCTTCAGGTTCACGCTGGACGGTCGCGCGCGTGAAATGGGCCTTGGTCCGATCAATGTCGTCTCGCTGGCCGAAGCTAGAGAGAAAGCTCGCGATTGCCGCAAGCTCTTGCTGGACGGCGTCGACCCGATAGAGGCTCGCAGTGAGGCGCGATTAAGGGCGCGTGCCGATAAAGCCAAGTCGATGGCATTCCGGGAATGCGCGGAGGCCTACATAAAGGCGCATCGTGCAGCTTGGAAGAATGCGAAGCACATTTGGCAGTGGGAGACTTCACTTTCAACCTTTGTCTTTCCCGTCTTTGGTGCGCTGTCGGTGTCGGCTGTCGACACAGGATTGGTCATCAAGGTTCTTGAACCAATCTGGATAACAAAGACGGAGACTGCCACGCGCGTGCGGCAACGGATTGAGGCCGTTCTGGATTGGGCAAGGGCTCGCGGTTACCGCAGCGGCGAAAATCCCGCGCGGTGGAAGGGGCACCTTGATACCCTGCTGCCGGCGCCCGGAAAGATTGCGCCAGTCGTCCACCT
>Ga0209579_10002915_pt1 | contig 12753 bp, 12 predicted proteins | sample Coa_R1_2_FD_187152 | JGI IMG/M metagenome (GOLD analysis project Ga0209579, IMG submission 187152) | Surface soil microbial communities from Centralia Pennsylvania, which are recovering from an underground coalmine fire - Coalmine... | ecosystem: Environmental > Terrestrial > Soil >... | reverse complement strand
CGCGCGCGCGGCCTCCTCGAGTTGGCGCTCCTCCGGCGTCGACTTGTCGACCGGCGGCGGGGGATGGGCGACCACGATGCTCTGGGACGGGCCGCCGTCCTCGACCCGGGGGGGACTCGGACTGCCCGACCTCATGAGGAACAGGAGGCCGATGACGGCAACGCCGATCCCCGCCCCGACCAGAAGCAGGGGGATGCCGGATTTCGCCGGAGCCTCCGCGGGGGCCGCCGGGGTCCCGGCCAGGGGGGAGATGACGCCGACGCGGCGGGTCTCGTGGCCGGACTGTTTGGGAAGGCGGGACGTGCTGACTTTCGAGGGAGTCGGGAGCACCGGCATCGACCGGGTCGACGTCGCCGGCCGGCAATTGCCGCAGTAGCTGCGATGGTCGGAGGTGGATGCCTTGCCGACCCGAAAGTCATCCTCCCGGAGGAGCTGTCCGCATTTATCGCAGTAGACGATCGACCGTCCCATGAGTCTCCCGACCGCCGGTGCCCAGCCCTTGGCGTGCCTACGTGTTCTACTTCAGTATATACCGGTTTCTTGGACGCGAATGAGCATCCCCGTGTCCAAAAAAAGTGTTTGACGGGGTCCGCCGATCCGGCTACGGTTTTCCCACGATGGCCCCAAAGCGGCACGGCGTTACGGCGGGCGGCACTTGGATCGTCGACCGGGTGAAAACCATCGATGCGTACCCCCGGGAGGATCATCTTGCCACGATCCTGAGCGAGACCCGAGGGGGCGGCGGCGGGGCGCACAACGTGATCATCGATCTCGCCCTCATGGAGGCGCCCTTCCCGCTCCGGGGACAGGGCGTGGTCGGCACCGACGACGAGGGGAAGTGGCTGATCCAGGAGGCCTTCAAGCTCGGGATCGACGTCGGGGGCATCCGGACGACCAAGGAACAACAGACTTCGTACACCGACGTCATGGTCTCGAAATCCGCGGGGCGCCGCACCTTCTTCCACAGCCGCGGCGCCAACCGCCTGCTGGAGGATCGTGACCTCGACCCCAGCCTGTCGAAGATCTACCACCTGGCGAATCTGACGCTCCTGGACCGCATCGACTTCTCCGCCGCCCGGACCCTCCAGCAGCTCCGGTCGACCGGCGTGAAGACGTCGGTGGACGCCGCGAGCGCGGGTCGGGCGCGGCTGACCGAAGTCGTGGTCCCGGCTCTCGACCACATCGACTACCTGATCGTGAACGAGATCGAGGCGGGCGACTGCGCGGAGGTCCCGATCCGCCGGGCCGACGGCGGTTTCGACAAGGACGCGCTCGCCTCGGCGGCCCGGGCGCTCTACCGGAACAATCTCGTGGTCATCCACCTGCCGGAGGGCGCCTTCGCGGTCTCGAAGGAGGGGGAGCTCTGGCTGCCGTCGAAGCCGCCCCCCAAGATCGTCAGCGCGCTCGGCGCGGGCGACGCCTTCTGCGCCGGCGTCCTCTACGGGCTCCACGAGGAGTGGCCGCTGCTGCAGTGCCTCGACCTGGGCCACCTGGCGGCCGCCGCCTGCCTTTCGCACGAAACGACGACCGGGGGACTTCGCCCCGTCGCGGAGTTGTAATCTCCCGAAGCTGGAGGAACCGCCATGGGTTTCCGGAAAGCCCGGATGAACCGCCTCTTCGCGAAGACCGGCAAGTGCTTTGACGTCGCGGTCGATCACGGCTTCTTCAACGAAGGCGCCTTCCTGGGCGGCATTGAAGACCTCGACAAGGCCGTCAAGATCATCGTCGACGCCGCCCCCGACGCGATCCAGCTCACGGTCGGCCAGGCGCGGCTCCTGCAGGACATCCTGGGCCCCCGGAAGCCCGCCCTGGTGCTGCGGACCGACGTGGCGAACGTCTACAATCCCAAGCTCCACGAGGTGCTGTGGAGCAAGATGATCGAGGACCCGGTCGGGCAGGCCCTCGAGCTCGACGCGGCCTGCGTCGTGGTCAACCTGCTGCTCCTGCCCGACCAGCCGGACCTCCACGGCCAATGCATCGAGCGGATCGCCGCGCTGAAGCCCGCCTGCGACCGCTTCGGCATGCCTCTCATGATCGAGCCTCTGGTGATGCAGGCGAACGAGAAGGCCGGCGGCTACATGGTCGACGGCGACCTCCGGAAGATCCTCCCCCTGGTCCGGCAGGCCAAGGAGCTTGGCGCGGACGTGATCAAGGCCGACCCCTGCGACGACGTCCGGGACTACCACAAGGTCGTGCAGGCGGCCGGAGCGCCGATCCTGGTGCGCGGCGGCGGCAAGGCGCCGACCCGGGAGATCCTGCAGCGGACCTGGGAGCTCATGCAGCAGGGCGCCTGCGGCATCGTCTACGGGCGCAACGTCATCCAGCACCCGGATCCGGGCGGGATCACGCGCGCGTTCATGTCGGTCGTCCACGAGAACGCCACCCCGGACCAGGCGCTCAAGCTGGTGAAGGGCTAGTGCGGGAGATCCGCTTCGGCATCATCGGATGCGGCCTGATGGGCCGCGAATTCGCGTCGGCCACGGCGCGCTGGTGCCACCTGCTGGACGTCGGATTCAAGCCCACCCTCGTCGGCATCTGCGACACCAACCCCTCGCTCTTCGGCTGGTACCAGCAGCACTTCCCGTCGATCCGGATCGCCACCGCGACCTACGCCGATCTCCTCCAGAGCCCGGACATCGACGCCGTCTACTGCGCCCTGCCGCACCACCTTCACCAGAAGGCCTACGTCGACATCATCGGGGCCGGCAAGCATCTCCTGGGCGAGAAGCCGTTCGGCATCGACCTTCCCGCCGCGACGGCGATCCTGGACGCGGTCCGGAAGCATCCCCAGGTCTTCGTCCGGTGCTCCTCCGAGTTCCCCTTCGTTCCGGGCGCGCAGCGGGTCGTCCGGGCGATCCAGGAAAACCGCTTCGGCCGGATCATCGAGGCGACCTGCTCGTTCATGCATTCGAGCGACCTCAATCCCGACAAGCCGATCAACTGGAAGCGGATGATCGAGACGAACGGCGAATACGGCTGCCTCGGCGACCTGGGGATGCATGCCCTTCACATCCCGCTCCGGGCGGGGTGGAAGCCCCAGCGCGTGTTCGCGCAACTCAACAAGATCGTGACCGAGCGGCCCGACGGCAAGGGCGGCAGGGTGCCGTGCAAGACCTGGGACAACGGCGCGCTGCACGTCGACACGGTCAATCCTGTCGACCAGCAGCCCTTCCCGATGACCTACCGGATCTACCGGATCGCCCCGGGCGAGACGGACACCTGGTCGATCGAGATCCTGGGGACGAAGTTCAGCATCCGCTTCTCGAGCCGAAACATGAAGTCCCTCCAGTTCATGGAGTACTCGGGCGGGGCGCAGACCTGGCAGGACGAGAACCTCGGGTACGAGACGATCTACAAGACGATCACCGGCGGCATCTTCGAGTTCGGATTCTCGGACGCGATCCTGCAGATGTGGGCGGCGTTCATGGACGAGCTCGTGAATGGCAAGGTCTCTTACGGGTGCGTGCGTCCCGAGGAGGCCTTCGAGTCCCACCGCCTGTTCACCGCCGCCCTCGAGTCACAGCGCACCCGCAAGGCCGTCGAGCTCGCCTGAGGGATCCGACACCTCGCTGAACTTCATCTCCAGGGGTCCCCGCCGGGTGCCCGCCCTTCCCCGTCGGGCGACGGCGGTCGAATTCCTGAAGGTGCAGGCCCCGAACGCCGACGGGAGGGACGTCGCCGTGACGGACGACGTCCATGTCGATGACGCCGGATGTCCTGTCTCAAGACGATCCGATCCCTTTCGTGCCCAACACCTCTCGAGGGGCAGGAGTGGGGGGAGGGCATGGATCGAGCCTTCAAGAAATCCTTCGCGGTGCTGAGCAGGATCCCCTCTGGTGTCGAACGCCCGTGTTTCTCACCGTGTCTAGGAAGGACTTGCCGCAGGCGTTTTTCCGCTCCCGCCTCGAGGTCCTGGGTCCAGACCTCCCCGCTTTCACCCCGGCCGGTCGGGCCAGACCAGAAGAAGTCCTGGGCAACCCCGTCCGCCAGATCTGGGCGCACCTCTGGCGGCCCGGACGGTTGATTCCCGATCCCACTGGTGATACATTGTAGATACGACCATTCATCGGAGGACGACGGGATGATCAAGAAACTGACGAAACACGGCAACAGCCTTGCCCTGGTCATCGACAAGGGGATTCTGGAATTGCTGCATATCGATGCCGACACGCCCCTATCGCTCGATACCGACGGAAGAAATCTGATTATCTCTCCGGCAGCCAATCCGAAACGCGAGAAGCGCTTCGCGGCCGCCCTCGATAGGGTCAACCGCAAGTACGGCAAGGCGTTGAAGCGTTTGGCGGAATAGCGATGACGCCGGATTTCCTCACGTTGCAGGACATCCTCCGCATCCATCAGGATCAGATCCAGCGCTACGGGGGGAGCCTCGGAGTACGCGATCTGGGCCTGATGGAATCCGCGATCGCGATGCCCCAGGCGGGGTTCTCCGGACAGTATTTCCATACCGACCTTTGCGAGATGGGGGCGGCCTACCTGTTCCATCTCACCCAAAACCATCCGTTCATCGACGGCAACAAGCGAGTGGGAACGGTGGCAGCCCTGGTCTTCCTGGACCTGAACGGCATCTCTCTGGAGCTGTCCAATGAGGCGCTGGTGGATCTGACCCTGGGCGTGGCCGAGGGCAAACAGACGAAAAGTGCGATTGCGGAGTTCTTTCGGAAGCATTCCCGATGATCCCCCTTCGCCTCAGCGACCTCATCGACTTGGAGGCCCGGACCCTCGCGGAACAAGGCGACAGCGAGGAAGTCCGCCGCTCCCGGTACCGCCACCTGGGCCGCCGGTTGGCCGATCAGGGGCCCCTCCCCGAGGATCCAGGCGCGCTCCTCCGGGCCCTGCTCCGACTGGAGCCGCCGCCGAACTCGCCGGGCAAGCGCTTCGAATCCACCCTGCGCCTCTTCCAGTCCCTCCTGGCCGTGGGGGGACTCCTGGCCGGCGGCAGCCTCTCGCTCGGACTGCTCCACGGCTCCGACGGCGGTCAGCACCCGGTCAATGTGCTCACCGTCCTCGCCGCCCTCGTGGGAACCCAGCTGGTGCTCCTGCTCCTGCTGATCGTCGCCCTCATCCCCCACGGCGACGCGCGTCCCTCCGGCCCCGTCCAGCATCTCCTTCGCGCGGGATTCGAGTGGCTCCTCCGCCGCGCCGGCGCCGCCGACCGGATGGGCGCGATCGAGGACCGGCTCACGGCCCACCGCGGCCTGCTCAAATGGATCCTCGTCCGCTCCGCCCAGATCTTCGGCGTTGCCTTCAACCTCTCGGCCTTCGCCTGCATGTTTTTCCGCTTCGCCACCTTCGACGTCTCCTTCGGCTGGTCCACCACGCTCGGGTTGACCGCCGACTCCGTGCACCGGATGGCCCGCGTGGTGGCGGCTCCGTGGCACTGGCTCTCTCCCCGGCTGGCTCCGGACCTCCAGACCGTCCAGGCGTCCCAGTATTCCCACCTGGAGGGAACGTACGTCTTTCACGCCGACGGAAGCCGCTCCGCCGGCATCGGGCTCGTCGGCGCCTGGTGGTCCTTCGTGCTCTCGGCCCTCCTCACCTACGGACTCCTTCCCCGCTTCCTCGCCCTCATGGTGTCCAGCGTCCGGGTTCGCCGCATTCTTTCCGAGACTCCCGAGCACAACGTCGACCTCGTCCGGCTCTGCGAGTGGATCCGCTCGCCCGTCGTCAGCACCCGACCCGAAGGCCCCGAACCCGCCGCACACCCCGTCGCCTCTGCCTCGGCGTCGGCGGAGCCCCCCCTGCCCCCGGCCGGGACCGCGTGCGAACTGCTCGACGGCGCCCCGGCCGGCGTGGACCAGGTCCTTCGCGACCGTTTCGGCTGGACCGTGGCGCCGGGCCCGGACCGTCCCCTCGTGGCGATCGTGTCCGCCTGGGAGGAGCCGACGAAGGGACAGCTCCGCAAGTTCAGCGAGCTCCGGGAGCGGCTGGCGAATCGAATCCTGATCCTCGGGCTCCGGGCCGCGGCGGGCGGCGACGACGCCCGCCGAGAAAAGATCCGCGAGCGTTGGAAGCGAGATCTTCCCAAGGCCTTGGACGGCGTCCGCATCCGGGTGGAGGCGTTGTGACCGCCCCCCGCTTCGTCGTCGTCGGGCGCGTCAACAAGGGCAAGTCCAGCATCGTCGCCACCCTGGCCGAGGAGGAATCGATCCCGATCAGCGACGAGCCGGGCACGACCCGGGAGACGCGCGCCTACACGGTCGAGGCCGAGGGGCAGGTCCTCTTCACGCTGGTCGACACCCCTGGCTTCCAGGACGCCCCCGGGGCCCTCGAACAGATTCGGCGGCACAGGCGCGACGCCTCCGTCAGCGACGCGGCGGTCCAGTCCTTCGTCGACACCTACCGGACCTCCCGCGACTTCCAGGAGGAAACGCGGCTGCTGGCGCCGATCCTGGACGGCGGCCGGATCCTCTACGTCGTCGATGGCACCGTCCCCTACTCCGCCGACTATGAGGCGGAGATGGAGATCCTCCGCTGGACCGGACGTCCCCGCATGGCCCTGGTGAACCGCATCGGCCCGGGCGACCACGGGGAGGAGTGGCGGAAGGCCCTGGGCCAGTTCTTCGGCATCGTCCGCGATTTCGACGCCAACAAGGCGGGATTCCTGGACCGCCTCCGCCTCTTGGAGAGTTTCCGCGAGCTCGACCCGGAGTCGCGCACGTCGCTGGACCGCGCGATCGCGACCCTGGCCGCGGAACACCAGCGCCGCCGGCGCGAGGCGTCGAGGATCCTCTCCGGCCTCCTGATCGGCGCCCTCACCCAGCGCGTCGAGCTGAAGCTCGAACAGCACGAGCGGGCGGAGGACCGCGCCGAAGAAGCGCGAACGACGCTGCGGGGCGACCTGATCAGTCTCGAGCGCCGCGCCCATGGCCAGCTGTTCTCGCTCTATCGCTTCAAGAAGCTGCAGTCGAGCGAGCTCCCCGAGGCGGGCCTCACCGAGGATCTCTTTGCCGAGAAGACCTGGAAGGTTCTGGGACTCAGTCACGGCCAGCTGCTCGCGGGCGGCGCCGCGGTGGGCGCGGGGGTGGGACTGGCGATCGATGCCGCGACGGTGGGCCACACGTTCGGCCTTGCCGCGGCGATCGGCGCGGCCATGGGGTTCGGCTCGGCCCTCCTCCGGAGCGGCAAAGCCCTCGGCTCCGAGTGGAAAGTCGTCCGCCAGCTCCTCGGCGGCGAGCGCATCGTCCGCTTCGGCCCGCTGGGACGGGACAAGCTGCCCTGGATCCTGCTCGACCGGGCCCTGATCTATTTCCGAGCCGTCTCCACCCGCGCCCACAGCGTGCAGGGACCGCTCGCCGTCTCCGAGAAGGACGCGATCGTCCGAGACTTTTCCTCCGGCGACCGGGCGAAGGGATCGAGGCTCTTCTCGAGGATCGCCAATCACCCCCGGGACCTGCCGGACGACCTGGGGAGCAGCCTGCGAGGGTGGATCGAAGACCGCCTGGCGCGCCTGACGGACTAGCCGGGCCGCAGGACGAAGACATCCCTCTTCGGCTCGACCGAGGCCGTGGCCCGCGTGAGGCGGAAGGACTCGGTGCCCCCCTTCACCGTCCGGCCGTCGGCGATCACGTCGCCGAGATCGTATTCGTAGCGGGCGACCGACTTCAGCATCAGTTCGAAGGGCGGCGGCATCCGGTCGCCGAGAGAGACCTCGAAGTCCGGGAGGCCCAGAGCACCGAGGCCCAGGGTATCGAGCACCACGCCGCCCGCTGATTTCACGAGCGTCCGTCGCACGTTGACCGCGCCCCGGATCGCGTCGCGCTTCGGCCCCGGCTCCAGCGCAGCCGTCAGGACGTTCGGATTGACGAACTTCCCGGACGCGCGCCAGCGGATCGCCAGCGGCATCAGCAGCTCGAGAATGCCGCAGAGCACGTTCTGGAAAAACCCGAGCCGGGATTTGTAGGGAAGGCCCGACGCCAAGAGGTCGCTCACGGTGACGATCGCCTGGTGCCGGGCGACGACATCCTTCGCCTCGCCCCAGTCCCAGGTCTGCTTCATCGTCGCCATGACCTGCTCGACGGGAAGCTGACCGGGAGTGACGGTCATGGCGACCTGAACGGGCACGGTGCTGTCCTTGAACGGCGCCCGGAGGTCGGGGAAGAAGAAGTTCAGGCCCCCGTCCTTTGCGTTGTCCATGGCGGAGGCGGCGCCGCAGCGGTCGCGCAGCTTCGCCAGGACCTCATCCCGGGAGAACAGGGGAAGCTCGTCGTAGAGGAGTTCGACGACGTAGCTCGACACCGGCGTACTCATCAGGCGTTGAACTCGTCGATCTTGGCAGCGACGATGAAATCGTTCTCCGACAGCCCGCCGATGTCGTGGGTCCAGAGCACCAGCTTGACCTTGTTCCAGTGGATGTGGATGTCCGGGTGATGGTTCTCGGCCTCGGCGATCTCGGCGACCTTGTTGACGAACTTCAAGGCGCGGGCGAAGTCCTTGAAGGTGAATTCCCTCCAAAGGCGGGGCTCGTCCTTGCGGAGCTTCCACTTCGGCACCTGGGAGGCCAGCGCCCGGGCGGCATCGGGATGCATCGGCTTCATGCCGCCGTCGCAGGCCTTGCACTTCTTCTTCGCGAGATCCATACACTAATTAGCCGACGGGGCAGCCACCTGTGATTCCTCGCGCTTCGGGGGTCGGAAGGCGACACCAAGCAGAATCGCGGCCAGCAACGCCACGAAACAAGGCATCAGGAACAACGCACGGTAGTTCGTTGCACCGTTCTGCACAAATACCTTCTGCGCCAGCCAAGGACAAACCCAATAGGCTACGAGTGCGCCGACCCCAAGAATCATCACATTGAATAGACCTTGCGCACTGGATCGAATGTCCTTGGGAAAGTACGCATCGACGAAGATGTACACCGTGGCAAAGAAGAACGCATAGCAGACACCATGGACGGCCTGAATAAGGACAATCAGCCAGGTTGCCTCAGGGAGTAGGGCGTAAACTGCAAATCGCAGTGCGTGGCCGAGAATCCCCAGGATCATCGTGACCCGCCAACCCAGCTTCTTCAAAACCAACCCAAGGATGGCCATGGTCAGAATTTCGGAAATCTGACTCAAGCTCGTCGTAGGCATGATCCAATTCGATGGGATCCCCGGCCCGCCACGAGTGGTTCCCAGAAAATCGTATGTCCAGCTGAAATAGCAATTATGGACGAAGGAATCGACAAACGCGACAAGCCATAGGATCAAGACGAAAGGATGTTTCAGGAGTCTGGCCGCCTCGACGAACGCAAACTTCTCAATTTCCTGACCATGTGCTTTCTTTGGCGGAGTGTGAGGCAAAGTCAGGCTGAAGGCGGCAAGGGCGAGTGAACCAATTCCGGCGACAACATAGGCCCATCGAGTCATGTCGATTGCCGCTTGACCCGTGAGGCTGGAGCCGAGAGCCGTTCTTAGCCAGTTGATAAAGCCCTGAGGATTGGCTTTGGTCACCGCGGCCCAGTCCACGAAGATAAATGTGAAGGGCCACGCCGCAAGGATCCAGCCGATGGTTCCGCCCATTCTTACCGGCCCGAAATCCTTCTCTGGATCCTTGAGGTTTGCAAATGCGAGCGAATTCGTAATCGAAATGGTCGGCACGTAAAGCAAACAATGGACCAGCATGAGTAAAAAGAATGGCCAGAAACTCTTGGTAAAGCCCAATGCCATGATAGATAGACCACCCACAAAATGGCTGAAGGCCAGGAACCGTTCACCGGAGAAATTTCTATCAGCAAATTGGTTGCTGAAGAACATGCCGACGATGGCTGCGGCAGGGAACGCCGTCAGAATCATCGACTGTTCCGCCGTTGAGAACTTGATCGCCTTGAGATAACCGAAGGTAGGCAGCAGCCACGCACCCCAGATGAAGAACTCCAGGAGCATCATGACGAAGAGGCGCGCGCGGATGTACGGGATCGCGGGAGCTGAGGTTTCCATCTATTTCTTCCCCTTGAAGACGTCCTTCGACGTATACGTCTCCCGGGCCACCGGCGGGACGTAGTCCTCCAATCCCGCGGGCGGCCAGGCCAGGCGTTCGCCCCGCTCCGCGCTCATATAGCAGGCCATCAGCAGCTTCGTCACCTCGAGGCCGTCCTCGAAGGTCAGGTCCGGCTTCTTCTTCGCCAGGAAGCGCTCCGCCATGTGCCGGTTCTCGTCCTGGTAGCCGTACTCCGCGGGCTCGTCCGCCACGAGCGGCATGAGCCCCTGCTCCGCCGTCTGCTTCTCGACGATGTCCTCCCCGGCCTTGCCGGACACCTCGCGCGAGAAGAACACGTTCAGGTGGTTGTTGAGCGACGTGCCCTGGAGCGAATACTCGGGACCCATCACCTCGAGCGAGAGCCGGAGGCCCGGACCGGAGTAGCTCCACGACGTCGTCACTTCGGCGATGACGGGATTGCCCTCCTCGTCCTCCCAGGCGACGGTCGCCCGGGCGAAATCCTCCGAGGGATGCTTGGCGTAGTCGACCCCCATCGAGCTTTTGAGCTTCTTGACATAGTCGGGACGCGACCACTTGAGCGTCGCGATTTCCGCGCTGACGGTCCGGATGGTGAGACTGTTGCGGCCCTTCTTGGGATCGGTGAGGAGGAAGCGGGCGCATTCGAGGGCGTGGCAGAGCATGTCGTTGAGCACGCCGCCCCCCGCGTCCTTGCCTTTCCAGAACCACGCCTCGTGGGGGCCGCCGTGTTCTTCCGCCGCCCGGGCGAGGTAGGGACGTCCGACCGCCGCCGCGCCGCGCGCCCAGATCACCTGCTTGCCGCGGACCGCCATCGGGGCGAACACCTGGTTCTCCAGGTAGCCGGTGTTGAAGCCCTTCCCCAGCTCCACGACGCGCAACGCTTCCTTGACGTTCCGCGCCAGGGGCTTTTCGCAGGCGATGCCGAGCAGCTTCCCCTTCCCCGCGGCGGCGATCTCCTCCATCACGTCGATGCGGGTCGTATTGGGGCTGCAGATCCAGACCGCGTCGATCTCCGGAGCCTTCACCAGATCGGTGACGGACCGGTACGCCTTGGCCTGGCCGACGCCGAGGTCGCGGGCGACTTTCGCGGCCTTTTCGGCCTTCTCGAAGGTGCGGCTGGTGACGCCGAGGATGTCGGCATTGCGGACGCCGACGAAGGATTTGATATGGAACGTCCCGTTGAACCCGGCGCCGATGACGCCGATGCCCAGTGGCCTGCCCATGCTGAACCCCCGATTAGCTCCCCGCTTGACCCGCTACGTTAGCAGATTGGCCGGGAAGAGGAAAACGAATAGAGACGTCGGGAATCGAGGCGGCCGCGGCCCGCCCCGTCACCGGCTTCGACCCGGACGCGCCGATTCGGAATTCGTCGCACTTTCTGCGTGATGCTCCCGTCCAAGGTACGTTTACACCAGCAGACGAGGGGCCCATGGAAAACGAAGAGGGCCTCGTCCGCCGGGCCGGGGAAGGTGACCGGGCGGCGTTCGAGGAACTGGTACGGCGCACGTCCCGGATGGTGTACGCGAGACTCTATCTCGACACCGGCGACGCCCATGCCGCGGAGGACCTCGTCCAGGAGACCTACTTGCGCGCCTTCCGATCGATGCACCAGCTCACCGACCCGCGGGGCTTCCGAGCCTGGTTGACGACCATCGGCCAGTCGGCGCTGATCGACGCCGCCCGGCGCGCGGGGGCGATCCGCCGTTCCCCTCCCCCGCGGGCGCCCCAGGAGGCGCTGGAGGGCGCCCCGGCTCCCGAAGGCGAGGAGGCCGGCCGCGCCGAGACGCGCGACAAGGTCCGCACGATCCTCCAATCTCTCCCCGAGGAATACCGTCTTCCCCTGACGCTTCGATACATCGACGGCGCCGACTACGAATCCATCCAGATGCAGCTCGGGCTCTCCCCCGGATCCCTTCGAGGGCTCCTCTACCGGGGACTTCAGCTGCTCCGGCGGGCGGTCAAACAGGAGGTCCCCCATGAGTCACGCTGACCACGAATGGGCCAAGGAGCAGATCGCGGCCCATCTTGCCGGCGGCTTGAATGCCGAGGAACGCGCCCGCCTCGAGGCCCACGCGGCCACGTGCGCGGAGTGCATCGCCGAGCTCGACGCCGGGCGCCGCTTCGAGCGGCAGATGGACGACCTCTTCGCTCCGGTCCGCGCCACGGCGGGCATGGAGGAGCGCATCATCCAGAAGCTGCGCTTCACGCCCCTCCGGAAACAGCGCTCCCTCGCGGCCAAGCTGATCTTCGCCGCGGCCGCCGTCGTGATGATGGGCGTCCTGGGCTACGTCCTCATCGAGGTGGACCAGGGACACAATCTCTTCCCTCTGACAGAAACGGTCGCGGTGCAGGAAGCACGTATGTCCGACACGGCGATGCTGCGCTATGACCGGGATGCCGTGGACCCGAATTCCGGGCGGGGAGCTTCCACTCCGGGTTCCCTGACGGGAGCGAGATTCAAGGCGGAAAGCCCCGACAGGCTGGCGAGCGCCGATGAGATGGCCCGTCAGCGCGAACGTCTCGATGATGCGGTGATTGGTAACGTCTATAGCGGGGGCATGCTCAACAGAGCGGAGCTCGGCGACCGGCGACGCGGGATCGTCGAATATGACCACAAGGGCAGCGACGACGCGGTCACCTTCGGACTCGGATTGGGCGGCGGCAAGGGCGGCGCTCTCCGCGCTGCCGCGCCCCCCCAGGAGCCGCTGATGGCGACTCCCGCGGCCCCCCCTCCGGGCGCGGGCCCCAGCGGCGCCACCGGGATGAATGCCTTGGCCCTCCAGCAGGAGGCTCAGA
>Ga0209579_10002909_pt1 | contig 12772 bp, 12 predicted proteins | sample Coa_R1_2_FD_187152 | JGI IMG/M metagenome (GOLD analysis project Ga0209579, IMG submission 187152) | Surface soil microbial communities from Centralia Pennsylvania, which are recovering from an underground coalmine fire - Coalmine... | ecosystem: Environmental > Terrestrial > Soil >... | reverse complement strand
ACGTCTGGACCCGCTCGCTGTTGCTCGCGGTTCTGTGTCGGGTGTTACGGGCGGGGTGTTTCATTTAGGCGTTGAGGGCGGTTAGGGTTTGTTCGGCGGCGCGGGGCCAGGTGAATTGGCGGGCTCGGGTGCGGCCGGATTCGGTTAGGCGGTGGCGGAGGGGTTCGTCGGTCAGGATTTGGTCGAGGGCTGCGGCGATGGCGTCTTCGTTTTCGGGGTCGAAGTAGAGGGGAGCGTCGCCGGCGACTTCGCGGAGCGGGGGGATGTCGGAACAGGCGACGGGGATTCCGGCGGCCATGGCTTCGAGGACGGGCATGCCGAAGCCTTCGAAGGTTGAGGGGTAGATGAAGGCTCTGGCGCGGGCGTAGAGGGCGAGCAGGTCTTCACGCGGGATCCAGCCGGGGATTTTCACGGAATCGGCGATGCCGAGATCGGCGATCAGTTTTTCGATGGAGTCGGTGTGAAAGCCGCGCATTCCGGCGAGGACTAACGGGTGGCTGGGCGTGCGGGCGTAGGCGCGGAGGAGACGGTCGAGGTTTTTGTGGGGATGAAGGGTCGAGACGCAGAGGATGTAGGGGTCGATCTGCGCGCGGTCGAGGGTGAAGAATGCGGGGTCGACGCCATGGGGAATGACTGTGACGCGGCCTTTCACGAACGGGTAGAAATGTTCGAGATCGGCGCGGGTGGCTTCGGAGACGGCAATTAACGTTCGCGAGCGGCGGGCGGAGGCCCACAGCAACAGGCGCCACATGGGAAGGTCGAACCAGCGGAAATGCTCGGGGTGACGTTTGTGCTGCAGGTCGTGAAAGACGGTGACGCAGCGGCAGGGCGCGAAGAGGGGCGCGGTGAATCCGGGGTTAAACAGGACGTCGAGGCGATAGCGGGAGGCTTCGAGCGGGAGAACGATCTGTTCCCATAGAATGCGCGCGGGACGGAAACGGGCGTGCACGGCTTGCGGCTTCCAATGGAAGTTGGCCTGGCGCGGAACCAGGTCGACGGCGGTTTCGAGGTTGGTGAAGACGAAATATTCGTTCGCGGCGTCGATTTGGGCGAGGGCGGCGAGCAGCTCGCGAAGATAGATTTCGGTGCCGCCGACGCCGCCGGGGATCAGATACAGCGCGTTGACGCCGATGCGAGGCATTCAACGCCTGACTTGCTGCAACTGCATCAAGCCGGTCTGCGCGTCGGGATTGTCGGGATTCAACGCCAGAGCGCGGCGGAATTCGCTCATCGCGGCGGCGGTGTTGCCTTGAAAGGCAAAAACCTGACCGCGATAGGCGTAGATGGGATCGAAATTCGGGTCGATTTTTTCCGCTTCGTCCAGTTCGTTGAGAGCGTCGTCCATGTGCTTAAGATTGGCGTCCACCATGGCAATTTGCGTGTGGATGTGGGCGGAGTTTTTGAATTGCCTGGCCTGCTGCATTTTCGCCAGCGCTTCCTGCCAACGGCTGGCGCAGCCGAGGGCGAGGCCCCAATCGATCAGGAGAGTTTCGTCGATGGGTGCGAGGCGCGATGCGACTTCATAAGATTGCACGGCGGCGGGGCAACGGCGGGCGCTAAATTGGGCGTACGCGAGTTGAAAGCGGGGGCGGTACTTGTCGGGGGACTTGGTGACGCTGTCCTGCCAGAGGGTGAGCGGGCTCTGCCAGACGTAGCTGCGCTTGTAGGTGAGGGCGCAACAAAACAAAAGCGCGGCGGCGCTGGCCCACACGAGGTTCGTGAACGTCAGGCGGCGCAGGAATTCGACAGCGACGAGCGCGAGGCCGATGAAGGGAAGATACAGGCGGTGTTCGGCGAGGACATCCTGGATGGGGACGACGGACGACGTCGGAGAAAGAAGCAGCAGGAATACGAAGATGCCGTAGGAGGCTAATGGGTAACGCTCGCGGTAGATCCAGGCGGCGGCGACCAGGGCGATGAGGGCGAGCAGGCCGAAGATGGCGCCTTGATCGAAGAGGCCGCGCGAGATGGGGATATCGGGATCGATGTTCTGGCCGAAGGGGAGGAAGAACATGCGGATGTAGATCCAGATGACGCGGCACTGGGTGAGGAAATATTGGAACGGCGTGAAGGTCTTGAGAAGGAATCCGGCGCTGGTGGTGTAGGAGAGCACGCGGTATACATACGCCCCGCCGACGGCTGCGCCAGCGGCGAACATGCCGTACAGGATGATGTTCTTGCGGAGTCCGCCGCGGTTCCAGAAATAATCGGTGAGCAGGAATAGAGCGGGGAGCGTCAGGGTGTGCTCTTTCGTCGCGAGCGCGGCAGCGAAGAGAAGCATGATGGCGATGGAACGGATCCAGGTGATCGATTCGGTGGGCCGCCAGAGGAAGACGGCGAAGGCTCCGTAGTAGAACAGGGTGCTGAGATCCTCGGACCGGCTGGCGACGTAGGCGACGGATTCGGTTTGCAGAGGATGCAGGAGAAAGAGCGCGCCTGAAAAGACGGCGAGCGCGGCGCGCATGCGGCCGGTGACGTCCGCCCATTCGAGCAGCTTCGCGGTGATCAGGGACGCGATGACGGATACGAAGAAGTGGAGCAGGACGTTGGTGGCGTGAAAAATGTAGGGATGCTCCTCCGGCTTTACGAATCCGATGAAGCTGTAATTCAGCCAGTAGCTCAACATCAACAGGGGGCGCAGCATGCCGACCCATCGGGAGAGAGCCGGGCTGATGCGTGGATCGAAAAACGGGAGGGCCCGGTCGTCGAGGACGAAGGCGCCGTTGAGGGCGGGGCCGTAGACCTGGAAAACGACGATCAGGCCCGCGGCAGCGGCGGCCCAGGGCCACCAGGTCAAACTTCGCGGCGGCGGCGCGGCTTTGGTTGTGGCTTTTGGCTCCGGGGCCCGTTTGGTCTTCTTCATTGTCCGGTGGAACCTTTTTCAGCCATCGCGGTAAGGCGGAATTCGAGAATTGCGACACGTTGCATGAGAGCGATATTAGAATCCTTCAGACGGGAAATTACCAGCGAGAATCGATACAGCACGACGAGGAAGACAGCTCCGGCGATGACCAATGGAGCCAGGGCTGCGTCGTCGAGACCCAGGGCGGACGCGAGCCAGCTTTGGAGCGCGTGCCAGCGGGACAGGACGAGGAGCACGACGGCGGCGAGCAGCCAGCTTACCGAGTATTCGACGCGGATGTGCTCGCGGCGGACGTTGGCGAGCACCAGGCCGATCAGCAACAGGCTGAAAATCGTCATGACGTTCAGCAGATGGTCCATAAATCTATTTTCTCCTGCCTTCAAACTTCAGGACGTTGACGAAGACGCCGAGGAGGACGTGGACGGGATAGTAAAGAGCCCGGAGAGCGGTGATGGTGCTGCGTCCCGCGCGGCGGTTGCGCATACGGACCGGGACCTCGACGAAACGGAATCGCTTGCGCTGCAAGACGACCAAAGCCTCGATTTCGGGGTATTCGAGCGGGAAGCTGCGGCTGAAGAGGGCGAGGGCGGTACGATTCACGCCGACGAATCCGGAGGTTGGATCTTTCACCGGGCGGCCGAGGATGGGGCGCAGGATGGCCCGGAAGAAAACGATGCCGAGACCGCGAGCCGGGCCGGTGTGTTCGCCATCGCCATTGACGAAGCGGGAGCCGATGACCATTTCGCAGCCTTCGCGCTGGAGGGCTTCGAGGATTTTGGGGATGTAGGCGGGATCATGCTGGCCGTCGCCATCGACGCGGATCACGTAGTCGTAGCCGAGCTCGAAGGCGAGGCGATAGCCGGCCTGGACGCATCCGCCGAGGCCGAGATGATAGGGCAAGGGCAAAACGTCGGCGCCGGCTTGTTTCGCGACGTGACGGGTGGCGTCTTCGGAACAATCGTCGACGACCAGGATCGGGATGCCGGGCATCACGGAGCGGACCTCTTCGACCACGCTTCCGACGGCGCCTTCCTCGTTAAAGGCCGGTATCAGGATGAGCAGCTTCACAGGGCGGCAACCTGACGGATGGAGATGGAATAGCGGGCGAGCAGGCCGCGAAATTCGCGCGGAGTGAGACGGGCGGTGGCGCGGATGCGGCGGCGATCGGACAGAAGACGCGGGAGATGAAATAGAGCCGCGGCGTGAGCGCGAAGGACCAGGAACGGCAGGAGCGCGCCGGAATGGCCGGCGTCGCGATATTCGGCGAGTTTGCCGCGGCCTTCGAGGATCGCGAACAGATGCCAGAAATAGCGTCCGATGGACGCGAAGGGGGCGAGGAGAAGCATGGGGAGCGGCAGGTTTTTTATGGCGGTGAAGAGACGGTTGCGCTCGACATAATAGGCCTTGAGCGGCGTGGCGCGGCCGGCGGAATGGGAATAGCGATGCTCGACGACAGCGGCGGGGACGTAGGCGCATTCCCAACCGGCGCGGCGGGCGCGGAGGCCGAGATCGGTGTCTTCGCAATACAGGAAGAACGATTCGTCGAACAGGCCGATCTGGTCGAGCATCTTGCGGCGATAGAGCGCGGCGGATCCGCTGGGGCAGAGGGCCTCGGTGGAGCGATCGAATTGGTCGCGGGATTGTTCATGGCCGCGCTGTTTGCTGGAGCCATCGGCGGCGATGAGCATTCCGGCGGAGTCGAGGCGGCCGGAGCCGGCGAGAAGAACTTGCGATGCGCACATGCCAGCATCGGGGCGGGCTTCGGCGGCGGCGACGAGGGCTTCGAGCCAGCGGGGATGGGCGACGGCATCGTCGTTCAGGGTGGCGACGTACGGCGTGTGGGAGGCGTGGACGGCTTGATTGATGGCGGCTCCGAAGCCGACGTTGCGATCGTTGGCGAGGATGCGGACGCGCGGGTTTTCGGTGTGGGCGCGACGGGCTCCGCTGTTGTCGACGACGATCACTTCAAACTTGTCAAACGTTTGAGATTCGAGAGAGCGCAAACAATCCGCCAGTGCATCGTCGGCGGCCAGCGTAGGCACGACAACGGTCACGATTGGTGCCGGCAAGAGATGATTCTAACAGGTGGGAACTGCGCCGACTACAAGTCGGCGCGCAGGCTGCAAGCCTGCCCCACGGAGTCAATCTGACAGGACCACCAGGGGGTTCGTTTCGGGCTTCGGCTCCAGGTCGAGATAGCGAGGGTCGAGCAGGCGGGTGGTCTCGATGTTGCCCATCGCAGAGAGAAGGGTTTCCTTGAGATGCGGGTAATCTTTTTCGAGTGTGCCGAAGAGATCGCGCAGGGTTCTTCGAACCGTGCCGGTGCGCTGGGAACAGCCGCAGGGGATCACGGGAGCGCCTAGCGAATCGGCGAATTGGGTGGTCAGGTCTTCGGTGACGTAGACGAGCGGGCGGATCAGGCGGAAATCGCGTTCGCGGGAATACGTGACGGGCGGAAGCGCGCTGATGCGGCCGGTGAAGAGAGCGTTGCGGAGGAAGGATTCGCAGAGGTCGTCGGCGGTGTGGCCGAAGGCGATCACGTTGGCGCCGAGGCCGCGGACGATTTGATAGACGGCTCGGCGGCGGAAGCGGCTACACAGGTCGCAGCCGTGGTCGGGTTGCTCGTCGAGGAGGCGGAAAGACGGGTTGTCGCGATGATAGGTCCAGTCGATGCCGCGGGATTTGAGGTATTCGCCGAGGGGTTCGATGGGGCGGAGGAATTTGCCCTGCTCGACGGTGAAGGCGCAGACGGTGAAATCGATGGGGGCGCGCTGCTGGAGCTTGAGAAGAATTTCCAGCATGGTCAGGGAATCTTTGCCGCCGGAGAGGGCGACGGCTACGCGGTCGCCGTCGCGAATCATTTTGAATCGGGAGACGGCGTCGCCTACTTTGCGGAGGAGGGTTTTTTCTAGCTCCAAGACTCTAGTTTAGTACTGGCCGCAGATGGACGCAGATGGACGCGGATAAAACATTCACTCTTATCTGCGGCTTGAACTGTTTCGACACGTCGGGGCCCGCTTGCTGGCGCGCGCGGCTCGGTGCTGGCGGCTGGCAAGGTCGGGGACGTTACTTGGGGGCTTTTACGTAGCGGGCGACTTGTTCGCAGGTGGCGAACCAGACGCCGGGCTTTGACTTCATGTAGGCGATTAGTTTGTCCAGGTGCTGGATGGGGGCGCGGTGGCCGGTTACGTGGGGGTGGAGGGTCAGGACGAACATGGTGTGGTCCTGATAGGCGCCGTCGAATTCTTCTTTGTAGAGCTGGTAGAGGAGCTCGGGGCTTGGCATGGTGCCGCCTCGGCCCAGGTAGGGGGTTTCGGTCAGGGTCCAGTCGATGGCGAGTTCGACCATGCCGGTGGGCTCGCCGTTGGAGACGATTTCGTAGGGTTCGTCCATGGCTTGCAGGCTGCTGTCGTAGAGGAAGCCGGCTTTGCGGATCAGGCCGAGAGTGTACTGGCTGAAGGCCCAGCCGGGGGCCCGGTAGCCGACGGGGCGCTTGCCGGTGGCTTTGGTGAGATAGTCGATCGCCTGGGTCAGAAGGCGCTCTTCTTCGGCGGCGTTGTTGATGGACGGAGGGGATTCGTGGATCCAGCCGTGGACGCCGATTTCGTGGCGGCCGGGCTTCATGATGGCGGGGATCATCTCGGGATGGATGAGGGCGCTGACGGCGGGGATGAAGAAGCTCGCGGGCACCTGGTGCTTGTCGAGGAGTTGGAGGATGCGAGGGAGGCCGGATTCGGCTCCGAAGTCGGCGGCGGAGAGAGTGGTCGGGGAGGTTTGGCCGGCGGCGAGGAGATAGGATTCGTTGTCGACGTCGAAGCTGAGGCAGACGGCGACGCGGGCGCCGTTGGGCCAGGATTTGGGCGTCAGCTTTTTTCCGGCGCGGGAGGGGGCGACAGCCTGGCGGAGCTGGTCCTCAGTCCATTTGGCGCCGGGTTGCGGGGTTTGGGCATTGGCGGCTACGCAGATGAACGCGAAGGCGATCGGGAGTTTCATCAGACTATCTTTGCATTTGTGAAAATAGCAGTGATGGAAGTTCCGTTTCTGGATCTGGGTGCGCAACTGGGGCCCATTCGCGATGAGATTGTCGCGGCGATTACGCGGGTTGTCGATTCGCGGCAGTTTATCTTGGGCGATGAAGTGCGGCGGCTGGAGGAGCAGCTTGCGGAGTATTCGGGGGTGCGGCATGCGATTGCGTGTTCTTCAGGGTCGGATGCGCTGCTGCTTGCGCTGAAGGCGCTGGGAATTGGGCCGGGCGATGAGGTGTTGACGGTTCCGTTTACGTTTTTCGCGACGGCGGGGGCGATTGCGCTGGCGGGGGCTCGGCCGGTGTTTGTGGATGTCGAGGCGGATACGTTCAACATGGACGTGAAGCTGGCGGCGGAGGCGGTGGAACGGAATCCGAGGATCAAGGCGATTCTGCCGGTGCATTTGTATGGCGCGTGCTGCGATATGGATGCGATCGGCGAGATTGCCCGGGGCATTCCGGTGATCGAGGATGCGGCGCAGGCGATTGGGGCGGAGTATAAGGGACGGCGGGCGGGGAGTCTGGGAGCGATCGGGTGCTTCAGCTTTTATCCGACCAAGAACCTTGGGGCGTTTGGGGATGCGGGATTATGCACGACTAACGATGACGCGCTGGCGGCGAAGCTGCGGGCGCTGCGGGTGCATGGGCGGACGGGGACTTACTATCACGAATTCGTGGGGATGGCGTCGCGGATGGATGGCATTCAGGCGGCGGCGCTGGGGGTGAAGTTTAAGCATCTGGATGCGTGGAGCGATGGGCGGGCGAGGAATGCGGCGCTGTATTGCAGGCTGCTGACGAGCGCTGGGGTTCCCGTGATTGCGCCGCGGCCCGCCGAGTATCAGACGCGGCACATTTTTCATCAGTACGTGATCCGGTGCGCGCGGGATCGGGATGGGTTGCAGAAGTATCTCAAGGCCAAGGGAGTGGGAAGCGAGGTTTATTATCCGCTCGCGCTGCATCAGCAGCCGTGTTTTGCGGGGCTGGGGTATTCGGCAGGGGATTTTCCGGTGAGTGAGGAATTAGCGAGGACGGTGCTGGCGCTGCCGGTGCATTCGGATTTGAGGGAGGGGCAGATCGAGTACGTGGTGAGTCGTATAGAGGAGTTTTATAAATTGGCCGTTAATGAACGGGAATGAACGTTAATTACGCTGACGAGTAGCGGCGGCGGAGGCTTTGGAATTGTTTTTGGGGGACCAGGTGGGCGCGGTGGAGGAGATAGCGAGTCAGGACGCCTAGGATCGATAGGCCGTAGCGGCAGCTTGCGGTGAAGGAGCAAGAGGAGGCCTGGGGGAAGTAACGGGTGGGGACGGGGACTTCGGCGATGCGCATGCCAACGTCGACGAATTGGGCGACGATTTCCTGGTCGAATACGAAACTGTCGGAGTTCATCTCCAGGTTCACGGACTCCAGGGCTTCCTTGCGATAGGCGCGGTAACCGGTGTGATATTCGGCGAGGTGGAGGCCGAAGACGCGGTTTTCGAGGCCGGTGAGGAATCGATTCGCGACGTATTTCCACCAGGGCATGCCCTGCTGCATGACGTTTCCGCCGAGCAGGCGAGAGCCGAGAACTACGTCGGCGCGATCCTCTTCGATGGGCTTGATGATTTCGGGGAGCAGAGCGGGATCGTATTGATAATCCGGATGCACCATGACGACGATGTCGGCGCCGGCGCGGAGGGCCTCGCGGTAGCAGGTTTTCTGGTTCGCGCCGTAGCCGTAATTGCGGTCGTGGACGAAGACTTCGAGCTTCAGGTCGCGGGCGATGCGGATGGTCTGATCGGAGCTGCCGTCGTCGACCAGAATGACCAGATCGACCACGTCGTGGGGAAGCTCGGCATAGGTCATGCGGAGCGTTTTTTCGGCGTTGTAGGCCGGCATCACGACTACGACCTTGGGTTTCGCCATTTGAATCCTAGTTCTCTTTAATCGGCTACGGGGCCGTAGGGGGTGATGGGGGATTCACCTGAGGAATCGGCCATCCCTATTTACTGTGACGCACATACCAGTCGTAGGTTGCAGCGATTCCGTCGCGAAGGCGGGTTTTTGCGGTCCAGCCGAGAGATTTTAGGCGGCCTACGTCCAATAGTTTACGGGGAGTGCCGTCGGGCTTGGCGGTGTCGAAGGCGAGGCGGCCGGTGTAGCCGACGGCCTGGGAGATCAACTCGGCCAGCTCACGGATGGTGACATCTTCGCCGGTTCCGACGTTCACGATCTCGGCATCGTCGTAGTGCAGCATCAGAAAGAGGGCGGCGTCGGCTAGATCGTCGACGTGCAGGAATTCGCGGCGCGGGGTGCCGGTGCCCCAGATGACGACCTCAGGGGCGGCGCTGGTCTTGGCTTCGTGAAACTTGCGAATCAAGGCCGGGAGCACGTGCGAGGATTCGAGATCGAAGTTGTCGCCGGGACCGTATAGATTGGTCGGCATCAGGCTGATGGCGTGGAATCCGTACTGTTTCCGGTAGGCCTGACCAAGTTTGATGCCGGCGATTTTGGCGATGGCGTACCACTCGTTGGTCGGTTCGAGAGGTCCGGTGAGGAGATGCTCTTCGCGCATCGGCTGGGGGGCGAGTTTGGGATAAATGCAGGAGGATCCCAGGAACTGGAGCTTGGTTACGCCCGCGCGATAGGCGGAGTCGATCACGTTCAGCTCGATCGCGAGATTGTCGTACAGGAATTCGGCGGGGCGGGTGCTGTTCGCGAGAATGCCGCCGACTTTAGCGGCGGCGAGGAACACGTATTCGGGTTTTTCGGTGTCGAAGAAGCGGCGGACGGCGGCTGGGTCGCACAGGTCGAGCTCGGCGCGGGTGCGGACGAGCAGGTTGGGAAAGCCGGAATCCTGGAGCTTGCGGCAGATGGCCGAGCCGACGAGGCCGCGATGGCCGGCAACAAAGATGCGGGCGGATTTTTCCATTTAATGCTGGGAGACGCCGCGCTGAACCACTTTGTGGCCGGCGGCGGTCAAAGTTCGTTCCTGGCTGGCGAGCTCGAGATCGTGATCCATCATGAGATGGACGAGTTCTTCGAAACCGACGCGCGGCTTCCATCCGAGGGCGGCGCGGGCTTTGGTGGAATCGCCCAGGAGGAAGTCGACTTCGGTGGGGCGGAAATAGCGGGGGTCGTTTTCGACGTGCTTTTTCCAATCGAGGCCGCAGCGGGCGGCGGCTACATCCAGGAACTCACGGACGGAGTGGGCCTCTCCGGTGGAGACCACGAAGTCGCCGGGCTCGGTGTGCTGGAGCATCATCCACATGGCTTCGACGTAATCGCCCGCGTAGCCCCAGTCGCGGCGGGCTTCGAGATTTCCGAGGTAGAGCTTGTCCTGCAGGCCGAGCTTGATGCGGGCCAGAGCGCGCGTGATTTTACGGGTTACGAAAGTTTCGCCGCGGCGGTGGGATTCGTGATTAAACAGGATGCCGTTGGTGATGAAAAGATTGTAGGCTTCGCGATAGTTGACGCAGTACCAGTGCGCGGCGACTTTACTGACGCCATAGGGGCTGCGCGGATAGAACGGCGTGGATTCATTCTGCGGAGGCGCGGCGGCGCCGAACATTTCCGACGACCCGGCCTGATACATGCGCGCCATTTTGCCGGACGCGACGTAATCGCGCAGGGCTTCGAGCACACGCAGCGTGCCGGTGGCGACGACGTCGGCGGTGTATTCGGCCTGATCGAAGCTGACGCGGACGTGGGATTGGGCGGCGAGGTTGTAGATCTCGTCGGGCTGGGCTTTATCCAGAATGCGGCGGAAGCCCGCGCCGTCGGTTACGTCGCCGTAATGCAGAAGCAGAGACGCGCCGCTTTCGTGCGGGTCGGTGTAGATAGGATCCAGACGTTCCGTGTTGAACGTAGACGCGCGGCGGACGATGCCGTGGACCTGGTAGCCTTTGGCGAGCAGAAACTCGGCCAGGAACGAACCGTCCTGCCCGGTGATTCCGCAGATGAGAGCGCGTTTGGACATCGGGTCAGTCGGCGTTGGCCAATTCCTGAGCGGCGGTGCGGGGCTGCGAGGCGACCAGGTTGGTGGCGCGCAGAAGCGAATCGAAGGTGCCGGCGTCGGTCCACCAGCCGTCCAGGACAGAGAAGGTCATGGTTCCTTCGCGGATGTAGGCGTTGTTGACGTCGGTTATTTCGAGCTCGCCGCGATTGGACGGTTTCAGCTCCCGGCACTTGTCGAAGACCGAGGCATCGTAAAGATAGATTCCCGTCACGGCGAGGTTGCTCTTGGGCTGGCGCGGCTTTTCTTCGATGCCGACGATGCGTTTGCCTTGGAGCTCGGCGACGCCGAAGCGCTGCGCGTCGGTGACTTCTTTCAGGAAGATCCGGGCTCCGCGCTCCTGGCGTTTGAACTCGTCGACGGCTTCGCGGATGTTGCCTTCGATCAGGTTGTCGCCGAGAATCACGCAGACTTTGTCGCGATCGGCGAAGTGTTCGGCGAGCGCAAGAGCTTCGGCGATGCCGCCTTCGCCTTCCTGATAGGTGTAGTTCAGGTGCTTCAGGCCGAATTCCTTGCCGTTGCCGAGGAGACGCAGGAAATCGCCGGAGTTGCGTCCGCCGGTGACCAGGAGAATGTCGGTAATCCCTGCGCTGACAAGGGTTTGGATGGGGAAATACACCATCGGCTTGTCGTAAATGGGCAGCAGGTGCTTGTTGGTAATTTTAGTGAGCGGGTACAGGCGGCTGCCGGTACCGCCCGCGAGGACGATGCCCTTCACTGTTTTGATTGTACCGCGATGCGTCGCTGGCGCGAAATCGTGGACAGAAGCGGCGCGATGCAAGGGATCAAGGTTCTTCCATAGAGGAATCCCGTCGCGCGAGAAGATTCATTGGCCGAGAGGGGGGAATGTTCAGTTTCGCGCTGACGGCTTTCGGCGAGGCGGAATTGATGGCTGCCGGGTTTGAAGCGGAGCTGCCTTAATTTGCTCGACACGACGCGTTATCCTGAGATTTCCCCTTATCATGACAACTGTTACGCATCTCGAATGCTCCGTCTGCTCGAAACACTACCAAGCTGGAAAACTCCATAACCTCTGCGAATGCGGCGGACCGCTGCTGGTCCGCTACGACCTGAATAAGGCTCGCGAAACCTGGAAACGCGAGTCGATTCCCGCCGGACCCGACAGTATGTGGCGTTACGCTCCGGTGCTGCCGGTTTCGAAACCATCGTCGATCGTTTCCCTGGGCGAAGGCATGACGCCGCTGATCGAGACCAAACGGCTGGGCGCGCGGATGGGCGCGAAGGATCTTTGGGTGAAAGATGAAGGCATCAACCCGACCGGATCGTTCAAGGCTCGCGGGCTTTCCTGCGCTGTGTCGATGTGCGTGGAACTGGGCGTGAAGAAGGTCGCCATTCCGTCGGCGGGCAACGCGGCGGGCGCGCTGTCGGCTTACGCGGCGGCGGCGGGAATTGAAGCGCACATTTTCATGCCGAAAGATGTGCCGCAATCGAACTTTATCGAATGCTGCGCGACCGGCGCGAAGGTGACGCTGGTGAATGGCCTGATCAGCGATTGCGGAAAAATGGTGGCCGCGCGCAAGGATGCGGAAGGCTGGTTCGAGGTCAGCACGCTCAAGGAGCCGTATCGCATCGAGGGCAAGAAGACCATGGGGTACGAGCTGGCCGAGCAATTCCAGTGGGAGTTGCCGGATGCGATTTTCTATCCAGCGGGCGGCGGCGTGGGGCTTATCGGCATGTGGAAGGCGTTTGAAGAGATGGAGACGCTGGGATGGATTTCGTCCAAGCGTCCGAAGATGATCGCCGTGCAGGCGGAAGGATGCCAGCCGATTGTGCGCGCGTTCGAGCAGGGCAAGGAGCGCAGCGAATTTTTCGAAAACGCCGAGACGGTGGCGAGCGGGCTGCGGGTGCCGAAAGCGCTCGGCGATTTTCT
>Ga0209579_10002903_pt1 | contig 12790 bp, 12 predicted proteins | sample Coa_R1_2_FD_187152 | JGI IMG/M metagenome (GOLD analysis project Ga0209579, IMG submission 187152) | Surface soil microbial communities from Centralia Pennsylvania, which are recovering from an underground coalmine fire - Coalmine... | ecosystem: Environmental > Terrestrial > Soil >... | reverse complement strand
GCGCAGCTCCGGGTCGACCACCGCCAGCGGATCGGAGGCAAGCCCCATTTTGCAGGTGCCGAGCGGGTGGTGCACGGTGATGGAATTGGTGGCGATATGGGCGTCGAGATCGGCATCCGACACCGCGCCGTCGCCCGGCGCGATCTCCCGGGTCATGAACGCCTGCATCGGCGCTTGCCGGCAGATATCGCGCGCCATGCGCAGGCCAGCGCGCAAGGTCTTGCGGTCGTTGTCGGTGGCGAGAAAATTCTGGCGGATGCGCACCGGCTGTCGTGGATCGGCGGAGATGAGCTCCACGCGGCCGCGGCTTTCCGGCCGCAGCACCACGGCGCGGCAGGCATAGCTGTCGGCATAAGGCGCGCGGAACGGCCACAGATACGGCTCCGCCGTCATCGGCGCGGCGTTGAAGATCAGCTCGACGTCGGGCAGCGCCGCGTCGGGCCGGCTTTTCAGGAACGCCATCTGGCCGGTCGGCAATTCGGTGGCAATGCCTTGGCCGCGCCAATAGGCGTTGGCCAGCGCCGGCACGATGCGGTCGAACCGCATCGCCCGATGCAAGGGGCCCGGCTCCCTGCGTCCGTAAGCGACGCTTGCCGAAATGTGGTCCTGCAAATTCTTGCCGACGCCCGGCAGCGCGACTCTCACCGGGATATCGTGGGCGCGCAATTCGTCCGCATCGCCGATGCCCGACAGCATCAGGAGCTGCGGCGAGTTGATGACGCCGCCGCACAAGATGACTTCGCGATCGGCGTGCGCCGTCGCCATCTCGCCGTTCTTTATATATTCGACGCCGGCTGCGCGCGTGCCATCGAAGATGAGCCGCGTCACCAAGGCATCGATTTCGACGTTGAGATTTTTGCGCGCCAGCGCCGGCCGCAGATAGGCGTCGGCGGCGCTGCAGCGGCGGCCGTCGCGCACCGTCATCTGCCAGACGCCAAAACCTTCCTGCTGGGCGCCGTTGTAATCGGGCGTGCTCTTGTAGCCCGCAGCAAGCCCTGAGGCGGCGAAGGCATCGACCAGCGTGTCGGAGAACCGCGTCATCTGCGTCGCCAACGGGCCGTCGCCGCCGCGATAAAAGCTCGCCCCGCCTTTCCAGGATTCCTGGCGCCGGAAATACGGCAGCACATGCGCATAGGACCACGCGCTAAGCCCGGCGGCCGCCCAGCGGTCGTAATCGCCGCGATGGCCGCGCACATAGGCCATGGCGTTGATCGACGACGAGCCGCCGACGATGCGGCCGCGCGCGCATTCGAGGCCACGGCCGCCGGTGCTCGCCTCGGCTTCGGCGAAATACATCCAGTCGTGCTTGCGCTGGAGCAAGAGGCGCGGCCAGCCGAGCGGGATCTTGATCCAGGGATCGCGGTCCCAGCCGCCGGCCTCGAGCAGCAGCACCCGCTTGCCCTTGTCCTCGCTCAGCCGGTTGGCCAGCACGCAGCCAGCCGAGCCGGCGCCGACGATGATATAGTCGTAGGTTTTCTGGTTGGGCATGACCCAATCTTATCCGCCACCGCGACAGCGGGGGAGGGGCAATGACGACGTAAATATTTCTCCTCGCGCGCTGCTTGCGACTCCCTCTCCCCGGAGGGGAGAGGGTGGGGTGAGGGGGTTCGGACGCACGAGAAAAATACCCAGCTTCAGAACCACCTCACCCTCGCTCACTTCGTTCGCATAGCCGATGCTTCGCATCGGCGTTCTTGGACTAAGAACGGCGTCCGCAGGACGCCTACGCTCTCCCCTCTGGGAGAGCCGAAGCAATTCGTGCTCACGGTGCAAAAATGTGGCGAGGTCGAAGCTGAGCTATACCCGGAGGATGCCTCGCACCTCACAAATCTTCCAAGCGCACGCCGCGGCCGCTCCGCACATTTTTGCGTTCCTTCTCGATCCGCCGCAGAAAGCGTGGATCGTTTTCCAGCCGATATTCGAACCAGTCGTCCTCCGACTCGAACCCGATCAGTACGCCGGCTGGCTTGCCATGCCGGGTAATGACGATGTCGCCCTTTGCAGCTTCACGCAGCAAATGCGACAGGTCGTCCTTGACCTCGGAAAGTGGAATCTCCCTCACGCGGGGTTTCCGAATCGAGCCAGCCATGTTGCAGCCTCCGTGTGACGCTCGCCTCTCCCTCTCCCCGTGCGGCCGGGAGAGGTAAAGTAAATCTTTCCTGCGGTGCATTGCATCGGAGCCCGTACCCGTAAGTTGCACAATGTACTACAAAGCACTACATTGTATGCTTGCTACAGGTAGCATCTCGTCAATGAGTCAGGCCTATTGTGGTCTATGGAGACAGCCATGGCCGCCAAGAAAGACACGCAAAAGAACGCGACCGTCGTGGTCGAAAAGGTGGCCCGGAACGGCCGCGAGCGATGGCGCGTGGCGTCTGGCGGCGAAATCAAGAACATCACCACGCGTAGCGCGTCCACGAGAGCAATGGATGAAGCGATGGTGATTTACAGCTCAGCGCTCAAGCGGCTTGCCAATCGCTAAGAGACATTATCGGTTGAAGCTGGCGGATGCGCTGAGCGCCCACGACCGCGCGCTCAGGACTGGCGGACTCGAAGGTATCCTCAATCCAGGTCTTATCGAGTCCGCCATCGCTCGTCCTTATATCGGCTACTATCCGCAAATCTGGCAAAAGGCTGGTGCCCTGGTTCAATCCATGGCGTCCAATCACGGCTTTGCAGACGGCAATAAGCGGACCACGCTGCTCCTGGTCCACACCTTGATCACCAATAGCGGTTACCTGCTAAAAGCGCGGAACAAAGAGGATTTGGAGCAGGCGTTGGAAGACATAATTGTAGCCGGTGCCAGTCGTGAGACTCCCCTTCAACAACTGACCGAATGGTTTCGGCTTAGAGTCGAGAGGTCGAATAAGTCTTTATTTTAGATATCTCCGTGATCGCCTTTTCCGGGTCGAAGCCGATCGCTTCGGCCCATTCGATCAGTTCGATCAGAGCGATGCGCTTTTGTCCGATTTCTATGTTGCTGACATTGGACTGGGTGCGGCCCAGCCGCTTGGCGAGATCAACTTGGCGGAGGCCGGCAATCTTGCGGCGTTCGACCAGGAATGCCCGCAGGGCTTCGTGACGCCGGGCATCCAAGGTCCGAGACATTGCGCTTCCCGCAGTGCGTTGCGGGAAGCAAAACAGAACGCTCGGAATTTGCACCTCGATATATTGCACAAAATGATCGGTCGGGACGCCAGCCTCCGCGGCAACGCGACGCGATGTCTGAAATAAGTCACACTCGGAAAAACTCTGCGCGACGCCGCTTGACCGCCTGCGCAACGCTCTTCAAGATCGATGACGGTGGTTCCCGCAAGGGATCAAAAGGGAACGCGGTGCGCGCGCTCGGGGGCACGCTATACCGCGGCTGCCCCCGCAACTGTGAGCGGCGAGCCTTCGGCCGGCATGACCACTGGGATTGCGAAATCCTGGGAAGGTGGTCGAAGGCAGCGACCCGCGAGCCAGGACATCTGCCACCAGCAACGAGTCACGCGCGAACGCGTTGGGCGGGGTGTCCCGGCGTAAACGTAAAAGTCCGGCCGTTACGCGGTTGCTGCCCGGGGCGAATGGCAGCGCGCGCAACCGCCAAAATCGCGGGTGACGGGTTACGGTTTCGCCGTTGGGGCGTGGCGTGTTGCCTGTCATCAGCAGCGGTCGCAGGCGCGACCGTGTTTCCGCATCGCGTTCTCTTCTTATCTCCACATCGGCGTTGACGGCTGTTGCGCTCCTGGCAACAAGCCCCGGCCGCGCGCAAACGGCGCCGCCAGCGCAAGTCGCGCAAAATCAGGGCACGCTGCCTCCGGTCCATATCGAAGCGACACGCAAGAAGCCGCAGGCGAGAGCCAAGAAACCCGGCGGCCAATTGTCGCCGGCCGTCGCGCCGCCGTTGCCTGGAGAGGGACCATCGGCCAGTCAGGCGCTAGCGGGGATTCCCATGACGCCGCTCAACGGCGTTGCCGCAACCGCAAGCCGGTTGGGGCTGCCGGTCATCGAAACCCCGGCGTCCGTCGACATCGTCACCAGGCAGACCATGCAGGAGCAGGGCTACCGCACCACCACCGACACCGCGCAAGGCGCGGTCGGCGTGTTGGCCGGCGACGCCGGCGGTGCGCCCGCAAACTTCTCGATGCGGGGCTTCAGCTTCAGCGAGGTGAACGTCCTGTACAACGGAATTTGGACCGGGCCCTCGGACATCACGGCACGATGGATGGGCACGACCAATCTCCAGCAAGTCGAGTTTCTGAAGGGTCCATCTGCCTTGATGTCGGGAATGAATGCGATCGGAGGCACGGTCAACTACGTGAGCAGACAGCCGACGACGGGGCCGATCCAGAATGAGGTGGATACGTCGTTCGATTCGCTCGGTTCGATCGTCACGCATTACGGCTCCGGCGGCAGTACGCCGGTCAAAGGTCTCGATTATCGTTTCGATATGGCCGGATCGCGGTTGAACAGCTTCATCGACGGCGATTTTCGGGATTTGACCGACCTTTCCGGGCAACTGAACTATCACGCGACGAACAACGTCATGGTGTTCGGGGCCATCGAATACAAAAAGGATTCCGGTCATGCCTATTGGGGCACTCCGCTGGTTCCGACCTCATTCGCCGGGCCAAACGCAGTCAACGGCGTCGTCTCGGGCAACGCCTTCAGCACGTTCTCCGGCAACAATCTGGGGCCGGTGACGATCGATTCGCGCACGCTGACGACCAATTACAACGTCGCCGACAACGCGACCGGGGCTCAGGAGCTATGGCTGCGCAGTGGAGTCGAGTGGACGCCGCTCAACAACGTCACGGTCAAAAACCAGGTCTACAACTGGCGGGCCAAGGCAAACTGGATCGATAGCGAGACCTATGCCTTCGATGATGGTGCTGTCTTCGCACCCAACACGATCGACCGCGACCGCTTCTTCGTGACGCACAATCAGAACCTGATCGGCGACAACGCCGATCTCACCTGGGATTCGCGGATACTCGGCTTCGATAACCGTTTTGCGGCGCAACTGCAGGCGAGCAAAAACTGGATCACTTTCGTGGAGCAGGGCTTCGACGCCAGTGGTTACCCCTTTCCCGCCGATAACGTTTCCGTCGTCGATCCGATCCAGGGCGTTTACGGCCCGGAGCTCTCCAATACCCGAAATAGCCGGCTCACCGACATCGCAGGGTCGTTTGAAGACCGTCTCAAGCTCACTTCTGCTTTCGCGTTGATCGGCGGCGTGCGCCTGGAGGACATCACGTTGGATCGGTCCGGCTCCAATTTCGACGGCTCGATACCTACCGGCCTGCCGTTTTCCCAAACCTGGAAGCCGGTGTCGTATCGCGCCGCCTACACCTACGAGCCGATCCATGACTTGATGTTCTACAGTATGTTTGCGACAGCCTACGATCCCGCAGTTGCCGCCGTCTTTTCCGTCACGCCGGGGACCTCATTGCAATTGACGAGCTCAAAAACTTACGAAACGGGAGCGAAGCAAATATTGTGGGATGGCAGGGCGGAATGGACTCTGTCGCTCTATGACATCATCCAACGCAATGTCCTGGTGCCGGTCACCACATCGACGGTCGATGTCGCCGGTGAAGTCATCTCCCAAGGCATCGAACTGGCCGCGGCCGTGAATCCGATCGAAGGCCTCAAGCTATGGGGTAACGCGGCCTTCAATCGCACGCGCTTCGCCCAATTCGATGTTTGGACCGGCAACACGCCGCCGAACGTGGCGCCGGTCATCGTCAACGCGGGGGCTTCCTATCGTTTCAAGCATTGGCGCTGGCCGGTCGAATTTGGCGGCTCGGTGCGCCATGTCGGACCCCGGTTCGTCTTTCAGGACAACGCCACGACGATGGACGCCTATACGACGGCAGACGTCTATGCGTTCGTTGACATCCCCGGCAGAGATATCGCCGTGCCGGACCTGAAAACCGTGCGCCTGACGGCTCGGGTGCGCAACCTGACCAACGTCATCTATGCGCAGTGGGCCGATCCGGGCCTTCCGGACCAGGTTCTGCTCGGCGCGCCGCGCACCTATGAAATCGCCGCTTCAGCCAAGTGGTGATTCTTCGGCCGACGATGTGATCTCATTCTGCCTTGCTTCCGCGCGGCGAAACGCCGCTAATGGGGCGAACCGGAGACAGTTACGATGTTTCCGCCCGAACGCATCGTTTGCCTGACCGAAGAGACCGTCGAGACGCTCTATCTCATCGGCGAGGAGCGCCGCATCGTCGGCATTTCCGGCTACACGGTGCGCCCGCCGCGGGCGCGGCGCGAAAAACCCCGGGTCTCGGCGTTCACGTCCGCCGATATTCCGAAGATCGTCGCGCTAAATCCCGATCTGGTTCTGACCTTCTCCGACCTGCAGGCCGAAATCGCCGCCGAGTTGATCCGGCACGGCATCGACGTCCATGCCTTCAATCAGCGCAGCGTCGCCGAGATCCTCGCCATGATCCGCACGCTGGGCGCCTTGGTCGGCGCCGCGGCGCGCGCCGATCGGTTGGCGCAAGACTTGGCCGACGGTGTCGCGCGGGCCAAAGATCGCGCCGCGCTATTGCCGCGCCGGCCAAAGGTGTATTTCGAGGAGTGGGACGAGCCGATGATTTCCGGCATCGCCTGGGTCTCGGAGTTGATCGAAGCCGCCGGCGGCAGCGATATTTTCGCCGACCGCGCCGTCTGCAAAGCGGCCAAGGAGCGCATCGTCACCGCGGCGGACGTCGTCGCCCGCGCGCCGGACGTCATCGTCGGCTCGTGGTGCGGCAAGAAATTCCGGCCGGAGAAGGTGATCAAGCGGCCGGGTTTTGACCGCGTTCCCGCGGTGCAACGCGGCGCGCTGCACGAGATCAAATCGCCGCTGATCCTGCAGCCCGGGCCGGCCGCCCTGACCGACGGCCTCGCCGCGCTGACCGCCATCGTCGCCGGTGCCTGCTGAGACGCGTTGTTTGGTCAATCGATCGACGTTCAGTTCCGGAAAATTTTAATCAAACGATCGGCAAGCGACGGATCGCGGCGCGCCCGCCGATGCGTCCTTCGCTTCGTGCCGCCGTCGTGGTTAACGGCGCGGTTTCGATCGCGATAAAGAGCGCGGGTTTATGCTTGTGCGGCAACGGAAAATCAATGTGTTGCAACTATGAACGAGGCTGCAGGTTCGACCTTGTTACAGGCCGACCCGCCGTAAAACGGGACCCGCCAGGCATGTTCCGGAATTTATCGAGACACTTGCGGCGCCGTGTGAGACCTGTCGCTCGCTTCTGCCGCTCCCGCGGCGGGACGACGGCGGTCGAATTCGCCTTGATTGCTCCACCGTTCTTGGCGCTCCTCATCGCTATTTTGCAATTGGCCTCTTTTCTATTCGCCCAGCAGGCTTTGCAAACAGCGGTGGTCGCAGCCGGTCGCTTGATTTTGACCGGCCAGGTTCAGAACGCCGGCTTGACGCAGGCGCAATTCCGGACCAACGACGTTTGTCCGCTGCTTCCGGCGATGTTCACGTGCAGCAATCTGTATGTGAACGTGCAGACCTATACCAACTTCAGCGGCGCCAGCACCACCATTCCGTCGCTGACCATCAGTGCCAGCGGCGCGGTCAGCGGTACCGGGAATTACAGCCTCGGCGGTCCGGGTGAGGTCATGGTGCTGCAACTGGTCTATCCGTGGAAGATCATTACCGGGCCTCTCGGCGCCTTGCTGCCCAATTACAGCAATGGCTATACCGAGATCATGGGCATCACGGCCTTTCGGGTGGAGCCCTATTGATGATGCTGCGGATGAGCTCAAATTGCCGGCTTTTCGCTGCGGCGAAACAGGGCGTCGCTGCGGTCGAATTCGCGCTGATCCTGCCGATTCTGGTCGTCATGCTGCTGGCGACGTTCGATGGCGGGCGCGCTATAGCGGCCTACATGAAGATGCGGGCGGCGACCTACGCGCTCGCTTCGATCACAAATCAATATTCGACCATTCAGTCGGTCGACATGACGGCGATCCTCGGTGCGACTTCGGTGGTGATGGCGCCGTATAGCAGCGGAAGCCCGGCCGTCAAAATCTCGCAAGTGAAGATCAACAACAGCGGAGTCTCGAAGATCGAGTGGAGCGCCGCCCAAAACGCCACCGCGCGTACGGTCAATTCGACGATAACGCCGCCGTCGGCGATGGTCGTCAACGGCTCTTATCTGATCCTGGCCGAAGTGAGCTATACCTACGTGCCGGTGTTTGGCTTTTTCGGCACCAGCAGCGGCATCACCTTCACCGATAGTTTGTACGTTACGCCGCGCAGCGTGTCCTGCGTCGTTTATGTTCCGCAAAGCAGCACGTGCTGATTTGATATAGGCGTCGGCTTCTGTCGCGCTGCGCAGCCGATTTGTGGCGTGCCGAGCGCCTGCCAACGATGACCTCGGAGGCCTGCAATCGCACACGGCCGCCGCGGCGGCGGCGATACAGCTAGCCTATAGGCAGATCTCGCCCGCGGGCGCCTCGGTCCTTTTGCAATGGTCGGCCGCGGCGCAGCTCACTGGCAGCGCTGCGGGCCAAGTCCGTCAGGACTGCCTGGGTGAACTTATTCCGGGCGCAGGCAAATACAGGCGCGACGGCTTTTCAACGACGCTGAATTTGAAACCAGGGCACTGCCCGGGGGCGTCGGATCAGTTGGTGATGTGCGCGGTGTTCACGGCCTGCTGGAACATCGAAAGCAGCGCGGAATTGATGTCTGCCGGCGTGTCCGCCGTGTAGTAGAAATTCGGCGAGGCGCAGGCTTGCAGCGCGGCTGGAATGCCGGGGATGTTGCTGTTGGCGTAGCCGTCCTCGTTATCGAAAATCGTGCTGGGATCCGCGATCGGCTGGTAAGGAACGTAGAGGATCGCGATGGTGATGCCGCGATTCTTGATGGTGGTGCAATAATCGGTTGTCGTGACGCTGTTCGGCGGGATGACCGCCGAAGAATTCTGATACGGGACCGCCGTGGTCGAAGACCAGTTTTGCGAACCCCAGTTCCCTTGCCATTGCGTTTGATAATCCTCGGAGCCGTCGGTGATGATGAAAACGTAGGGCAGTGCGTTGTTCGAGCCGGCCCCGGTTCCGACGCTGGTGATCGCGCTGTTCATGCTGGAGAGCGCGTTCTCGAAATGGGTGCCGCCCGAGCCGAGGTTTGAATTGGCGCCGGTATCCAGCAGGCTGGCAAGGTTGGCGGCGGCATTGGTGATCGTACTGCCGGTCAGATTGGTGGTGAGCGGAACGTAGGCGTTCGACGCAGAACACGGCGTGACCGAGGTGCAGCCGTACAGATACTGAATGAACGGGAAGAGCCCGACCTGATATTGATTGCTCACCTGCTCCGACGCAGACGCGGTCGACAATAGCGTGGTCACCGCATAGCCGACCGCGTCGGCGCGCAGCTGAATGCACGATGTCGTTCCCGGCGAGGGACAGGAGGTGACCGGGCTAGCGTTCCAATTGACGCTGCCGCCGTTGGTGGTGTTGTTGGTGTTGGAGGCGAAAGACGTCGGCGTCGTCCCCAGCCGCGAGATAAGGAAGCCCTGGCAGTAACCCCCGGGCGACGGGTTCGATGGTTGGCCCACGGCGGGGATCGGGCCCTGATGGACCGGATTTCCGGTTTGCGCGCAGGCGCCCTGCGCGGAAAAATGGCAGGCAAACTGGCAGCCCTGCGGGTAGCCGGGGCTCCCCAGCAGATTGTCGGGATTGACGGCCATCAGGCGCGATTGTTCGGCCTGAGTCGAAGGAAAGCTCATCGAGCCCGAGACGTCGAGCATCAGGTAGAAATTGATGTAGGTCGGCATCGTGTAGCTTGCGGTCGACGAACCGCTGATGCTGGTGTTGCTGAAACCCATGACCCCCATGAAATAAGTCGGAACCCTGGCGGTGAACGACACCGTGGCGGTCATCCTCGTGCCGCTCAAGGACACCGTCGCCGTCGGCGTAAGATTGGTGTAGCCGACGTTTGCCGGGGACGCGTTCAGGTTGGCATTGAAGAAATTGGTGGCAAATGTCGAACCGCCCGAGACGGTGCCGCCACTGGACATTGCCTTCGCGGTGGTAACGACCGAAGAGTTGACCGAAACGGTGGCGAGCGCAGCGGCGTCCGCCGCGGCCTGCAGCTTGGTCTTGACCAGGCTCGCCGTCGTGTAATCGATGACACAACCGACAGCGGCGATGAGCGGCAATGCAGATAATGCAGTGATGATCGCGACATTGCCGCGCTTATTCGATCGGAATTGGGCGATCAAGGACAGCGCGGATTGAGCGCGCTGGGCGAGCCGCTTCATCGTTGTCGTGAACATTGTTGCGCACCTGTTCCAACAGGTACTTTCTAAGATGCATTTGCTAGGAAATCGTTACTGGAACCGATGACACAGAGTTAAATCATCTAGTTTTTTCAATGCTTTATCTTGAAGCTGCGGGCCAAGAACTCGCCGCCATGGCGCAGGCCCTCGCCGTCGATGCCGTGGCCGATGCCGGGCGACAAATGCCACTCCGCCGGCACTTCGAGAGCGGCCAGCCCCTGGGTCGCCTGGAACAGCGCCTGCGGTGGGATCAGGTCGTCGCGGTCGCCGTGCACCAGGAGCACCGGCGGCCGTGATTTGATCTCGGCGGCAAAAGCCTCGGCATCGACATCCGGCGGCAGCACCAGGAGGCCGGAATAGCCGACGATGGCGGCCGGTGCCGTGGCGCGGCGCAGGCCCACATGCAGCGCCATCATGGTGCCTTGGCTGAAGCCGACCAGGGCCAGCGCCGAGGCCGGCAGCTTGTGGCGCTCAAGCTCGGCACCGAGAAAGCGCTCGAGCAGCGGCGCCGCCTTGTTGACGCCGACCCAGCGCTCGTTCGGATCGCGAAACGTCAGCGGAAACCATTGCCGGCCGACCGGCGCCTGGCCGCACGGCTCGGGCGCATGCGGCGAGACGAATGCGGCATGCGGCAGATATTGCTGCCAGGCGCGACCGATTTCGATGAGGTCGTTGCCGTCAGCACCATAGCCGTGCAGGAACACGACGAGCTGTTGGGCGGCTCCGGATTTCGGCGCCACCCGGGGGCCGTCGAGCTCAGCGGCCATGCTTCTTTCCTTTCTGCTTTCTTTTTGGCGTGATGGATTTTTTCGGCAGGACCGGCGCGCCTTCGCGGCCTTTGACGGCGCGATAATAGGTCCATAGCACGCGCGCCGCCACCGCGCGCCACGGCCGCCATGGTTCGGCGAGCGGCATCATCTCTTTCGCCGTCGGCCGCGCTTTGAGCCCGAAGGCCAGTCGCGCCGCCTCCTGCAACGCCAGATCGCCCGCCGGCCAGGCGTCGGCGTGGCCGAGGCAGGCGAGCAGATAAATGTCGGCGGTCCACGGCCCGATGCCGTGAACCGCGGTGAGCGCCGCGTGCGCCGCCTCGGCGTCGATGTCGCCGAGCGTCGCCAGCTTGAGATCGCCGCGCGCGATGGCGCGGGCGATTTCCTTGAGCGCGCGGATCTTTGGCGCCGACAGGCCGATCCGCGCCAGCCGCTCCTTGCGCGCGCGGATGATCGCCTCAGGCGTGACCGGATCGAACGCCGCAGCAAGCCGGCCCCAGATCGCGCTGGCGCTCGCGGTGGACAGCTGTTGCGACACCACGGTCGAAGCGAGGCCGGCAAAGCCGTCGGCGCGGCGCCGCAGCGGCGGGCGGCCTGCTTTCTCGATCAGCGCGGCAAAGCGCGGATCGGCGGCGATGAGCGCGTCGATGCCGTGTTCGAGATCGGCCTCGTCGTGGATGCGATGATCAGTCATCAGCGATCACTGACTGCCGATTTTTGCTGCTCACAAGCTTACCCAACCCGCGGGCGGCGTGTTGCCGGGATGCAGCGCGCCGCAGTGCCGGCACTTGCGCGCGGCTTCATCGGCATCGAAGGCGGCATAGAGCGGCGGCAAATCCTTCACCACGTGCTCGACCTGGACTTCGACCCTATGGACCAGCTTGCCGCAGGCGAAGCAGTACCAGTTGAAGCCGTCCAGCTTGCCCGGCCGCGCCGCCTCGACCACGAGACCGACGGAGTCTTCCTGCGGCCGCTGCGGCGAGTGCGGCACATGCGCCGGCAACAGGAACACTTCGCCCTGCCGGATCGGCACGTCGTATATGCGGCCGTCCTCGCCGTCATGGACCTTGAGCAGCATGTCGCCCTTGAGCTGATAGAAGAACTCCTCGACCGGATCGTCGTGGAAATCGGTGCGCGCATTGGGGCCGCCGACCACCTGCACTGTCATGGCGCCGTCCTCGAAGACCTTTTTATTGCCTACCGGCGGCCTGAGTTGATGCTGGTGCTCGCCGATCCACTTTTGGAAATCGAACGGCTGCAATTTCCACGGCGCCATCGCTGTCTCCCTAGGTCCGCTTCGCGCGCGGGCTGCCTTGTTCTTGCCGGTCGGGCGCCATCTTGCAATGTTTCAACGGCTAATTCACGCCCAATCGGCATGGCGCCGTTGACCGGGCGGCGTCATTCGGCGGAGCATGGCTACGTGAACACCTACACGCATGTCTTCCGCTTCGCGCCGAGCCCGAACGGCTATCTGCACCTCGGCCATGCCTATTCGGCCTTGCTCAACTACGACATGGCGCGCGAAACCGGCGGCCGGTTGCTGCTGCGCATCGAGGACATCGACACGCCGCGCTCGCGGCCGGAATTCGAAGCGGCGATCTACGAGGATCTGGAGTGGCTCGGCATTTCCTGGCAGCAGCCGGTGCGCCGCCAGAGCGAGCATTTCGCCGATTACGAATCGGCCCTCCTCAAGCTCAACACCCAGGGGCTGCTCTATCCGAGTTTCGAGAGCCGCAGCGAGATCGC
>Ga0209579_10002901_pt1 | contig 12793 bp, 11 predicted proteins | sample Coa_R1_2_FD_187152 | JGI IMG/M metagenome (GOLD analysis project Ga0209579, IMG submission 187152) | Surface soil microbial communities from Centralia Pennsylvania, which are recovering from an underground coalmine fire - Coalmine... | ecosystem: Environmental > Terrestrial > Soil >... | reverse complement strand
CCACGCGGCAAAGACTCGACCTCGGCCATGATGCGACAGACGGCGTTGGCTACGAGCGCGGTCTGGCCGGGCATCTTCACTGCAAGCGTGTTCCCCGCCGCGAGCGCCGGGGCGGGCGAACGAATCAGCAGGACGACCGGCGAGTTCCAAGGAACGATGATCCCGACGACGCCGGCCGGTTCGCCGTAGGTGCTGTACCACTGGCCTGGTGCGACCTCCGCGCTGATGCCGGTGTCGGTGAGCGCTTGTCCCGCGGTATGTCGAAGCGTCAGACCGGGGACGGTCGCCTCGAGCATCCCCTCGGCGAGCTTCTTCCCGTTCTCCTTCGTCACGAGCGGCCCAAGCTCTTCGGCGTGCGCGTCAAAGGCCTCGGCCATCTCGATCAGGGCCCGGTTGCGAAGGTTGCGATCCCGCGCCCACGGCGAGGTCTCGAACGCGCGACGCGCCGCCACGACGGCCGCTCGAGCTTCCGCCTCGCCGCCGTCGGCCCACCTGCCGAGAACCTCCCCCGTCGCCGGGTTGATCGATTCCGAGACCTTGTCGGACGCGACCCATTCACCGTCGATCCAGTGCTTGGCGATGTCGGCGTCGGTGCCGTTCGAGGCGGTCTTTGCCACAGATGTTTGGCTCGACGAAGTCACGAGGTTCCTTTCCTGTCAGGTCTTCAGCAGACGTTCGGTGAGCACGATTTCGATCACATCGGCGACGGTCGCCTCCCGGGCCCAGTCGCGCTGGAGCTCGACGGCGAGGGCAACCCAGGTGACCGGCCGCGCGCCGGCCTGGACGACCCGCTCGATGCCCGTCGTGTGAGCCACGTCGCTGGTGCCGCCGATCGCATCGACGACGGGATAGACGTCGTAGCCCTCTCGCAGTGCGTCCAACGCGGGGAAGGCCATGCAGATCTCAGTCCAGAGTGCGCAGAGGATCAGCTTGCGCCGCCCCGTCGCGCGGACAGCGGCGAGGAACTCGCCGTCCTCCCACGCGTTGGTCGACGTCCGGTCGATCGGCGCGTAGTCTGCGAGCAGTTCCGCGAGCTCCGGCACCGTCGGTTTTCCCCGTCCCGTCGCGACGTTGATGGTCGAGTGGACGATCGGAAGATCGAACGCCTTCGCTGTCTTCACGGTCGAGACGATGTTCTCGAGCAGCAGGTCGCGGTCGATCGAGCGAACCGCGGCGAACTGCGAGGGCTGGTAGTCGATCACCACGAGCGTCGCGTTCTGCGGCGTCAACAGGTGATCGCCGACCGGATCGCGGACCGGCAGGCTGGCCATCAGGGGTGCACCTGGGAGCCGTAGCCGAGGTCGAGCCGGATCGATTCCATCACCCAGAACGCCGTGCTCTCGGTGAAGATGTCGGCGCCTGCGAGCACACCCGTGTACTTCTCGATCACCGGTTGGGCGGCGAGGCGCGTGGTCTCGTCCAGGTGGCCTTTCGCCGCGGCCCACTTGTTCTCGCCGTAGTGGGCGTAGTACTGCCTGGGATCGACCCCGTCGATCGCCTTCCTCGAGCTCTCGGCGATGTCAGCCATGTACTGCTGATGGAGCTTGATGTCGTCGCGCGTCCCCAGTCGTCCGACGTGACCGCCGATGAAGTGCGTCCACGAGTAGGCGAGCGCGTTCGCCGGCGCTTCGAGATAGCCGGGGATGTCTTCCGTCAGATTGGAGATGTACACCGGCACCCAGCCCGGATTGACGACGTCGATCAGCATGAGCGTGTCGTGGTCGGGGAGGTGGATGATGATGTTGTCCGGCGAGTGATTCGCGCCGTGCCACGCGAGGTCGATCCGCTCACCCCCGATCTCCAGCGTGCGCCGATCTTGGAAGGTCTCCTCGTTCGGAGGCCGGGCCGGGTCGTCGTCGCGGAGCAGCAAGCGCCGAGTCTCCTCGTGCCCGATCCGCGTGACGTTCTTGTCGAACAGCGACGACGCCCCGACGTGGTCGGCGTGATGATGGGAGTAGACGAGGTAGTTGACCTTGTTGGTGACCCCGTTTGCGGACGCGATCTCGTCGACGGCGCGCCTGATGTTGTTCCCGATCGTCGGCGGCGCATCGAGCAGCACGACGCCGTCCGACGTGGTGAGGAACGCGCACTGGTAGGTGCCGTCGGTGACCCAGTACAGGTTCCGCTCGACGCGATCGACGAAGTAGCCCTGCTCGTTGATCGCCGGGCCGATCGCCGAACTCGGAACGGGCGCATAGTCCGGGAGAGCAGACGTGTCGAGTGTCGTTTCACCGGTCATGTCTGCACCGATTCCTTGGACAGAAGAGCCCGTGCTTCGTCGAGATCGAGGACGGCCCCGTTCAGGCTCGCCTGATGGAGGTCGCCGCCCGGCATCTCGATCCGTCGGATGTCGGCGAGCCCGCCGGCCTTCAACGGCTCGAAGCCGGCGGCGCGAATCAGCCGATCTGCCGTGGTCGCAGCTTCGTCATCGTCGGTGGCATAGAAGAGAACGGCCCGTGGCTCGCGGTTGGAGCTGCTCGCGAGCGACGGCGCGGCGAGCGTGCCGAACGCCTTGACGTAGTGCGCACCCGCGGGCAGCAGGGAGACGACGACGGAGCCCTCGGATTGTCCTTCCGGCAGCGTCCGGATCGGCTGTCCGCTCGCATCGAAACCAACGGGGTTCGACGGGTCGATGACGACCTTGCCTTCCAGCCCGCGCGCCTGCCGCGGGAGCACGTCCCGTAACGCGTCGAGCCAGAGCGCAAAGACGACTGCGTCAGCCGCAGCGATCGCGTCCTCGACGGAGGCGGCGCGTGCGAGAGGGCCGAGCTCGTCGGCGAGCGCTTCCGGCTTGGACGGATCGTCCGCCGCCAACACGACGGCCTCGCCGCCGTTCACGAGATGCCGTGCGATTGCGCCGCCGATATTGCCGACACCGATGATTGCGGTCGCCATGCGTGACTCCTTTCCGGTCTGACGGTGCTCGCGGGCATCGTTACGTCCGGTACGGGCCCATCGAGTCCGGGAAACCCCTAGTCCGTCACCAGACAGGCATGCTCTCCCGATGGTCATGAGGGCAGCCGTGACGTGTTTGGTCGGCCGGCAGCGAGAGCGCGACGTTCTCGACCGCGTACTGGCCGGGGCGCGGGACGGCGAGGGCGGCGTGCTGTTGATGCACGGAGAGCCGGGCGTCGGCAAAACGGCCTTGCTCGACTACGCCGTCGAAGCAGCACCGGACTTCCGTGTCACCCGTGCGGCCGGCGTCGAAGGCGAGATGGAACTCCCATTTGCGGCGCTTCAGCAGGTTTGCTCTCCAAGCCTGGACTTGATCGACCGCCTGCCGGCGCCGCAGCGCGAAGCCCTCGAGGTTGCGCTCGGCCGAAGCGCGGGCCGGGCTCCGAATCCATTCCTCGTCGGGTTGGCTGTCCTCAGCCTGCTCTCGGAGGCGGCAGAGGAGCAGCCGCTGCTTTGCGTTGTCGACGACGCGCAGTCGCTCGATCGCGCCTCGGAGCGAGTACTCGCGTTCGTGGCGCGCCGCCTCCTCGCCGAGAGGATCGCGTTGGTTTTCGCCGCGCGGAAGCCGATCGACGCGCTCGCGGGCCTGGCCGAGCTTCATATCGAACCTCTCGGCCATCGCGACGCTCGCGCGCTGCTGGACTCGGTCATGACCGCGCGGCTGGACGAGCGGGTGCTCGAGCGGATCGTCGTCGAAACGCGCGGCAATCCCCTCGCGTTGCTCGAGCTCCCGCGCGGGCTGACTCCGGCACAGCTCGCAGGAGGATTCGGTCTGCCCCCGGCGCTCCCCCTCTCCAGCGGGATCGAGCAGAGCTTCACGCGGCGGATGGCGCGACTCCCGCTCGACGCGCGTCGCTTGCTGCTGCTGGCAGCGGCTGAGCCGTTAGGCGACCCCGCGCTTCTGTGGCGTGCGGCGACGCAGCTCGGGATTCCGGAGGCGACTGCGGATACCTTCGAGCTCGGGGACCTCCTGACGGTGGACGGTGCGGTGACCTTCCGGCATCCCATCGCACGCTCTGCCGTCTACACCGCCGCGGAGCCTGAAGAACGCCGCGCAGCGCATCGCGCGCTCGCGGAGGCAACCGACCCTGGGATCGACCCGGACCGCCGCGCGTGGCACCGCGCGCAGGCGGCTTCGGCGCCCGACGAGGACGTCGCCGCCGAGCTCGAACGATCCGCAGCACGCGCCCAGGCACGGGGCGGCTTCGCCGCCGCGGCTGCATTTCTGGAGCGAGCCACGGCCTTGACGCCGGAGGAATCCCGGCGGTCCGAGCGCGCGCTCGCCGCCGCGCAGGCGAAGGTGCAGGCCGGCGCGCTCGACGACGCTGCAAGCTTGCTCACGACTGCCGAGTCGAGCCCGCTGAGCGACCTCCAACAGGCTGCCGTGGCCTTGCTTCGCGGTCAGATCTCGTTCCTCACGACACGTGGCAGCGCCGCAACGATGCAGCTGCTCGAAGCCGCCGAGCGGCTCCGCACCCTCGACCCCGAGCTCTCCCGAGAGACGTACCTCGAGGCATTGACAGCCGCCATCTTCGCCGGCCCTCTGGCCGCACCGGGAACGAGTTCCGCCGAGGTCGCCCGCGCTGCCAAAGCGGCGCCGCGGGCACCGACACAGCGCGGACTCGACCTCTTGCTCGACGGCCTGGTCGCGCTCCTCACCGAGACCTATGTTGCCGCGGCGCCCATCCTGCGTGAGACACACCGAACGTTCGGCGACGAGATGCCACAAGACGAGCAGCTGCGCTGGATGTGGGGCGGCACCATCTCCGCAATGCACCTCTGGGACGACGAAGGATGGGGGCGGTTGGCCGACAGGCACCTGCGGCTCGTCCGCGAAACGGGAGCGCTCGGCGATCTCCCCGTCGCCCTCAGCCATCGCTGCCAGATGCACGTCTTTGCAGGCGAGCTGACAGCGGCAGCCTCACTTCTCAAGGCGATCCAGGACGCATCGGAGCTCACCGGGAGCCCGCTTGCCCCCTACCACGCGGTCGGAGCGATGGCGATGCGCGGCCGCGAAGCCGAGGCGAGGCGCTTCCTGGACAACGCTCGTGCGGAGGTGATCGAGCGCGGCGAGGGAGCCGGCTTGGAGTTCATCGACTGGGCCGAGGCGGTGCTCGACAACGGGCTCGGGCGCTACGACGAGGCGCTGACCGCGGCCCGCCGAGTGCTCGAGGAGGCAAAGATCGTTCCCGTCAACTGGGTGATGCCCGAGCTGATCGAGGCGGCGGTCCGAACGGGCGACCGCGTCCTCGCCGCGGAGACCCAACGGCAGCTGATGGAACGAGCCGCGGCCAGCGGGACCGATTGGGCCTTGGGCGTCGCCGCTCGCTCGCAGGCGCTCACCATCGATGGTCAAGGGGCCAACGCTCTCTACGTCGAGGCGATCGAACACCTGATGCGCACACGCATGGCGGTCGACCTAGCCCGTGCGCACCTCCTCTACGGCGAGTGGCTCCGACGTCAGAACCATCGGGTGGACGCCCGCGAACAGCTTCGCACCGCCTTCACCATGTTCACCGGCTTCGGCATGGAGGGGTTCGCGGAGCGCGCACGGATCGAGCTGCTCGCGACCGGCGAGCACGCACGCAGCCGCACGGTGGAGACACTCGGTCAACTCACGCCGCAGGAGGAGCAGATCTCCCGCCTCGTCGCGCAAGGAAACACCAACCGGGAGATCGCCGCTCAGCTGTTCATCAGCCCACGCACCGTCGAGTACCACCTGCACAAGGCATTCCGGAAGCTCGGAGTGCGGTCGCGGACGGAGCTGGCAGGGCGCACCTTGAACTAGGGACTTCCCGGATGCGATCGCGCGCTCGCCCGAGCAGCATCCACTCTTCGATGAGCGGGATCGACGTCACCGCGACACCCGTCGCCGACCCTGCCGCTGCCCGGCGGCGCTGGCTGGCGCTCGGAGTGATCGGGATCGCGCAACTCATGGTCGTGCTCGACCTGACCGTGATGAACATCGCACTACCGTCGGCGCAGCGCGCGCTGAACTTCACAACCGCCGACCGACAGTGGGTGGTCACGGCGTACAGCCTGGCCTTCGGCAGCCTTCTCTTGGCCGGAGGGAAGCTGGGCGACCTGATCGGCCGCCGGACGACGTTTCTCGTCGGCTTGCTCGGTTTCGCGGGCGTCTCAGCCGTGGGCGGCGCATCGACCAACTTCGCCACGCTCGTCGCCGCTCGCGCCTTCCAGGGCGTGTTCGCCGCCATCCTCGTGCCCTCGGCGCTCGCGCTGCTCATCACGCTGTTCACCGAACCGAAGGACCGGGCGCGGGCGTTCGGAATCTTCGGCGCGATCGCAACCGCAGGCGGCGCGATCGGCCTCCTCCTCGGCGGCGCCCTGACCGACTACCTCTCCTGGCGGTGGACGCTCTACGTCAACCTCGTCTTCGCCGCCGTCGCGTTTCTGGGCGGGATTCTCCTGCTCGCTCGCCAGACGACGCACTCGCCGTTCAAGCTGGACGTCCCCGGCCTACTCATGGGATCAGGCGGACTGTTCTGTGTGGTCTATGGCTTCTCGAGTGCGGCCACGCACGGCTGGCACGCCACGTCCACATGGGCGTTCCTCGCCGCCGGAGGAGCCCTGCTCGTGGCGTTCGCGGTCTGGATCGGGCGGGCCGCAAGCCCGATTCTGCCGCCTCGAATCCTGCTCGACCGCAACCGGGGAGGAGCCGACATCGCGGTCTTCGTCGCCTCGCTCAGCCTGTTCGCAACGCTCTTCTTCCTGACGTTCTATCTGCAGAGGACGCTGCACTACTCGCCGATCAAGACCGGCCTCGCCTTCCTGCCCATCTCGGTCTGTCTGGCAATCGCCGCCAACCTCTCGACCATCGTGCTCATGCCGAGGTTCGGACCGCGGCCGGTCATAACCATCGGTCTGCTTGTCGCTGCCGGAGCGATGGCCTGGCTCGCGCATCTCGGAGCACACACGAGCTATGCGGGCGGCGTGTTGGGGCCGATCGTGATTGCCGGCCTCGGCTTCGGCATGGTGGTCGCCCCGGCGATCAACACGGGCACGTTCGGCGTGGCTCCACAGGATGCGGGCATCGCGTCCGCAACCGTCACGGTAGGCCAGCAGCTCGGCGCTTCGATCGGCACGTCGCTCCTGAACACGATCTTCGCCACCGCTGTCGCGTCGTACGCCGCGGCCCACGGGCCGGCGTCGGCCGGTCTCGCGCTCGCACACGGTTACGACCGGGCGTTCTGGTGGACCTGCGGAATCGCGGCCGGCGGGGCAATCATCGCGGCCCTCCTACTCCGCCCAGGCCCGCTCGCCCGACGAACTTGAGGAGGACCATGTCCGCGAACAACCCCGACTACTTTTCCGCCTACGAGAACTTCGCGCTCGAGCGATCGCCGAGCGGCGTCCTGACCGTCCGATTGCACACCGACGGCGGACCGGCGGTGTTCACGGGAACCACGCATCACGACTTCCCGCGGCTCATCGAGGAGATCGCCTACGACCGCGACAACACCGTGGTTGTGCTCACGGGAACCGGCGATCGCTTCATGACGGAGATCGACGGCCCGAGCCTGGGCGACCTCACCAAGCCCATGAGCGCGGACGTCACCTATGTCGAAGGCCGCCGGGGCGTCCAGCGCCTCGTCGACCTCGAGATCCCAATCGTCGCCGCCGTGAACGGACCCGTCTCGGTCCACAGCGAATACGTCCTGCTCGCCGACGTCATCGTTGCGAGCGACACGACCGTCTTTTCCGACTACCCGCACCTTGCCTTCGGGATCGCGCCCGGCGACGGCCTCTTCGTCGTCTGGGAGGAGGTACTCGGCCTCAACCGGGCACGCCGGCTCGAGATCACACACGGGTCCTTCACCGCCCAACAGGCGCTGGACTGGGGAGCGATCGCCGAAGTCGTGCCCTTCGACGACGTCCTCCCGCGCGCTCAGGCGATCGCCGAACAGATCGCGGCACTGCCCCAGCTCACGAGCCGCTACATGGCCGTCCTCTTCCGCCAGCGCATCAGCCGCCGCCTCGCCGAGGGCACTTCGCTGGGAATGGCGCTTGAAGCGCTGACCGCCGCCAACCTCGCCTACCTCCAAGCGGCCGCCCCGAACTAGCACTTCATTCGTCGCTCGCTCGATGCGTGCGCGCGCAGGTACGCGTAGGCCGCATCGAGTGCGATCGCGAGCTGGCTCGGGTCGCATCTGACCTGCGTCAGGAGCTCGCGGCACACCAAACCGGCTTCGACCCGGCGCCGTAGTGCAATCGGACATCGGGGGAAGGAGACTCCTGTGAGGAAACTGCTTGGCGCGCTGGCCGCCCTCGCGGCAGCGGCTGTCATCGTCGGCTCGGCGGCAGCGACGAGCACCGACGCCGGTTACACGGTCCGCAATCTCGTTTCGGACGGATTCGTTCCGGCCGAGCACACCGATCCGCACCTCGTGAACGGCTGGGGCATCGCCGCCGGCCCGTCCACGCCGTGGTGGGTCGCCGACAACGGGACGGACGTCTCGACGCTCTACAACGGAACCGGCATCGCGGTGCCGCTCGTCGTCGGGGTCGAGGGTGGACCGACGGGCGCAGTCTTCAACGAAGGAAGCGACTTCGTCGTCTCCGACGGCGCTGGTCACTCCGGGCCGTCGCTCTTCCTGTTCGCGAGCGAGAACGGCACGATCCACGGCTGGAATCCCGGCGTACCGCCGCCGCAGCCTTCGAAGCACGCGTTCATCGTGGTGAACGAGGCGAACGAGGGCGCCGTGTTCAAGGGACTCGCGATCGCGGGGTCCCGCCTGTACGCAACCGACTTCCGCAACGGTCGGGTCGACGTCTTCGACGGGTCCTTCCACCAGATCAACGTGCCGGGCGCATTCACCGACCCGACGCTGCCGGAGGGGTTCGCTCCCTTCGGGATCCAGAACATCGGCGGCACGATCTTCGTCACCTACGCGAAGCAACAGCTGCCGGACCGCATGGACGAAGTCGACGGACCCGGTCTCGGCTACGTCGACGCGTACGACCAGAACGGACATCTGCTCGGCCGTGTTGCGAGCGCGCACGATCTGAACGCACCGTGGGGAATGGCGATGGCCCCGGACGGCTTCGGAAAGCTCTCCGGTGACCTGCTCGTCGGGAACTTCGGTGACGGTCGCATCCACGCGTTCAAGCAGGACGCCTCTGGCCACTTCGCCCCGGCCGGCGTCCTGACGGACACGAGCGGCCGCGTGATCGTGATCGACGGGCTCTGGGGTATCGGGTTTGGAAACGGCAACAACTCCGGGCCGACGACGACGCTCTACTTCGCAGCGGGGCCCGACGACGAGGCGCACGGCCTGTTCGGACGGATCGACCCGAGCAGCTAGATGACTTCACGCCAACGGGGAGGCGGCGGCCGGCCGGCGCCTCCCCCGGTGCACACCGACGCCCTCGTAAACCGCGCCCACACCGCGGCGACAGTCCAGGGCCAGCCTCGCTTAGCTGCCCTTCGTGTAGCCCGCCTGTTTGAGTTCGGCGAGTGCGTGGTCGATTTCCCGTGCGCCGTTCGCGTTGCCCAAGGCCCGGTCGAGCAGTGCCATTGTTGCTTTGACGCTCTTCAGTCTCCCGACCTGGGGAAGAAGGGCGCGAACTTCGCTCGCAGTGTCGTGCTCGCCGCGGGCGAGTTCACCGTTGGCCCGCTCTGCGTTCGTCGGCGGCTTGAGCGTTGCCACTTCGTCCCCGAGTTGCTGTTCGGCGGTTGCGAACCGTCTCAGACGCGTTTGGATCTCGATCACAGTCTTTGCGCTCGACGCCTCCTCGACTTGGGACTGTGCCTGATCAGCCTGCCGGGCGACCATGCCGAGCCGGACCCGGTACTGGTTCGGCGAAAGGCGACTGCTGCCCCCGCAGCCCGCCGCGAGCAGGAACACGAGAGGCAAGGCCACTCCCGAAAGCAGAAGGCGGCGGCCGCGCATGGTCAGGCGGCGTTTGTGCGCCGGCGGTCGGCAGCGGCGCGAGCCATTGCGAACAGCGCAAGCACTATCAAGGCGAACCCGAGCGCGAGGCCGCCGAACCAGCCGACTCCACCCAGTACCCACTTCCAGCCGTGGTCTGCGTTCTTCAGAGAAGGGATCCCGCTGATCCCGATCAGTGCGGCGGCGGCAACAAAGAGAGCGGCCATCGTTCGGTAGAGCTTCGACATCAGTGCCTCCTTGGTCGAGTCGGGACACCGCTGACGCTAGGCGTCTGCGAGATCCTTGTCGTCGGCAGCAGGATCGAACTTCGACGCCGCTTGTCAACCACAGGTTGGAGGGAGGGCTCGACCTTCGCGCGGATGCGGCCTCGTCCCCGGGGCGCTAGCGTCTGACCATGCTCGCATGCGTGCAGCGCCTGCGACCGCCTCTCCCGGACGCGTTCCTTGCGCTGACCCTTATCGCGGTGGCAGAAGCCGAGGTGGTGAGCGAACATTTGCGCCCGTACTGGGCGAGCGTGCCCGGATTCGCACTCTCGATGGGCGTCCTCGCCTGGCGGCGCCGGGCTCCGCTCTACGTCGTTGCGATCAGCTTCGGCGCAAGCCTGCTGGGGGCGGCGGCCGGCGTCTCCCAGCACAAGCCCTTCTCACCCATCTTCGCCATCTTTGTCGCTCTCTACTCGCTCGCGCTATACGCGTCCCCGCGGCGCGCGCTGCTCGGGCTCGGCTACGCGGCCGGCTGCCTCTACCTCCAGATCGCGCTCGCGATGCACCACGGCGAGTCCTACGGCGGTACCGACTTCGGCTTCATCGCGGTCGTCCTGCTCGCGCCGTGGCTCGTCGGTAAGGCGATGCGCGGCCGGGTCGCCCACATGGCCGTGCTCGAGCGGCGAGCCGAGAACGCCGAGCGGGCGCGGGAGCAGCGCGCCGCCGAGGCGGCCAAACAGGAGCGAGCTCGGATTGCGCGGGAACTGCACGACGTGATCGCCCACTCGGTCAGCGTCATGGTGGTGCAGGCGAGCGCGGCCGAGGAGGTGCTGCGTCAGTCGCCCGAACGCGCGCTCGACCCGATCCGAGCGGTTCAGGACACCGGCCGCCAAGCCCTCGCCGAGATGGCGCGCCTGCTCGGCATGCTCCGCCGCGACGGGGCCGAACTCGGGCTCGCACCCCAACCCGGCCTCGACGACCTCTCCTCGCTCATAGAGCAGACGCGCGCAGCCGGCCTCCCAGTGGAGCTGAAGGTCGAAGGAACGCCTACGCCTGTAGCCGTCGGTGCGGACCTTTCGGCTTACCGGATCGTGCAGGAGGCGCTGACCAACACGCGAAAGCACGGCGGCGCACGGCACGCGACCATCACCGTTCGCTATGGCACCGGGGCGCTCGAGCTCGAGATCGTTGACGACGGCACCGGCCCTGGCAACGGCGACGGAGGCGGCCACGGACTGGTCGGCATGCGCGAGCGCGTGGCTCTGTTCGGTGGAGAGCTTCTCGCCGCCCCCCGGCCCGACGGCGGTTTCCGCGTCCACGCACGTCTCCCGCTCGACGAGTCCGCGTGATCTCCGTCCTAATCGCCGACGACCAAGCGCTCGTCCGCGGCGGACTTCAGATGATCATCGACGCTCAGGACGACATGGAGGTCGCCGGCGAAGCCGACAACGGAGTCGAAGCGGTTGCCATGGCGAGAGCGCTCGAACCAGACGTCATTCTCATGGACATCCGTATGCCCGAGCTCGACGGCATCGCCGCCACAAAACAGCTTGTCGAGCATGGGCCGGCCAAGACGCGCATCCTCATGCTTACGACCTTCGACGAGGACCAGCTGGTGTACGAGGCCATGCGAGCAGGAGCAAGCGGCTTCCTCCTCAAGAGCTCTCCGCCGGCGCGACTCGCGGAAGGCGTCCGCGTTATCGCTGCCGGCGAAGCCCTTCTCGCCCCGTCGATCACACACCGTCTCCTCGAGGACTTCGTCCACCGGCCCTCGCCCAACGCGCCTGTCCCCGCCGAACTCGATCAGCTCACCAGCCGCGAGCGCGATGTCCTCGCCCTTATCGCACGCGGCCTCTCAAACGCCGAAATCGCAGCCGAGCTCTTCGTCAGCGAAGCAACCGTCAAGACACACGTCAACCGGCTCCTCTCCAAGCTCAACCTCCGCGACCGAGTGCAAGCAGTCGTCCTCGCCTACGAGACGGGCTTCACGCAACCAGGGGGCTGACGGGAAAGAGATGCTCGCCACCCGTTGCGCGCGGTTGCTAACGCCCGACCGAGCCGTCAAGCGCGCCGATCCCGACCCAGGGCGGCTGCGGAAGAATGTCGCGCGGAAGGCGGACAGGTCGACGAGCTTCCCGTACTGCGCGTCCCATTCGCGTACCTTCCGCTCGCGGGCGGTCCGACAAGCGCCAGAACACTCGCATGCGCCAACGTGCTTACGCCAGCACTCTCCGGCGTTTTCTGGGAGTCTCGCCTACGAGCCGTCTACGAGGACAGGCCAGAGGCGAGCGTGCTTTGCGAATCAGACGCGCTCCTCGAACAGCCGGCCTCGTTCACGACGGACTCTGCGGAGAGGTCCGCACGTCAGCGCACAGACTCGAGCAGCCTTCCTAAACCGCGTGCGCAAGTTCGATTCGTGCCGGGGGCATGCCGAATCTGAGACATCTCAGGTCATCGTTTGTCACACGCCGGCGAGCCGTCCATCGTGTAAATAAGCCGCCGGCGGCGTGCAAGCGGTTCTCCGGACCGCTGGCGAGTGAGACTGCTTACCGACTCCAGAAGGGGCCCCTGAAGGCCAATCAGGCGTAAGGACGGCCGCGCAGGCTTTCGTTCTTGCGGCTGAGGCTGTCCGTGCGTTTGATGGACGCGGTCACGGTCGGGTAACCGGTCCTGTTCCTCCGCTGTTACCCCATCGGCGCTATCTCTTCTCGTGGGTGCCCGGCC
>Ga0209579_10002899_pt1 | contig 12795 bp, 6 predicted proteins | sample Coa_R1_2_FD_187152 | JGI IMG/M metagenome (GOLD analysis project Ga0209579, IMG submission 187152) | Surface soil microbial communities from Centralia Pennsylvania, which are recovering from an underground coalmine fire - Coalmine... | ecosystem: Environmental > Terrestrial > Soil > Unclassified... | reverse complement strand
CCTCCGACACCGAGTCCGTCAGGGAGCGGAGCTGCTCCTCCCGGTCCGCCAGCTCGGTCACCCGGTGCTCCAGCAGGTCGCGGCTCTTCCGAAGTTGCGCCTGGCCCGCCTGGACTTCTCCCAGCATCCCGTTGATCCCGCCCATCAAGTCGCTGACCTCGTCGTTCCCGCTCACTTCCGCGCGAACCCCGTAGTTCTGGTGCTCGGCGATCGAGCGGACCATCCGGGAGAGCCTCACGATGGGGGAAGTGAACCGGAGCGTGAAATAGAAGGCCACGCCCAGGATCCCCACGAAAAAGGCCATGGACAAGAGCCGGATCCGGGCCTGCTCGGAGCTCAGCGAGGCTCGGGAGGCCGCTTCCCACCGGTCCGAATCGGCGGTCAAGAGGCCGACGATGGAGTCGATCCGATCGGTGGGAATGCGGTCCTGACCGCGCACGAGTCGATCGGCCTGCCGCGGGTCCCGGCTCCCCTTGAACAGCTCCAGCGCCTGGCGATAGGAGTCCCCCAGCTTCTGATGGGATGCGGCGAACTCGGCGAGGATGGACCGGGCTCCGGGGTCTTCGAGCAGGGTCTCGAGTCTGGCCACCTCCGTGCGAACTCGCGACTCCTGGGCCAAGAAGGCCTGGGTATGGTCCTCCAGGTCTTTTTCCTCGTGGCCCCGAAGGAGGATGTCCTTCCATTCCTGGACCTGCTTCTTGAAATGGACCTGGATCAGCCGCGCCGCGTCCAATTGGCGGAGATATCCGGAGAAGATCCGGTCGTGTTCCTCGTAGATCGACGCGTAGTGGAACTGGATGAGAAACAGGGCCGCCATCCCCAGCAGGGAGGCCAGGACGGTGACCAGCGACACCTTCGCCACGTATTTCATGCGGGGATCTCCGCGCGGCTCGTTGCCTCCACCCCTTGGGACCAGGGGCGATCGAGTCCTCGAGAATTCTATCCCTTCGGGGGACGGGCAGAGCAGATTCGGTGCCACCGGGGCCCCGCCGAGGACCTCATCGGGAGCTCGGGAGACCGACCGACACCCTGGTGGGAAGGAAGGGAACTTCCGGAGGTCCCAGGATTCCGGATCCTGGCGCTTCTGGCACTGATGTCGACTTCCTGATGAAATCATCGACCGGAACGGGAGCTCGACTTACAATGACGCCGCCTCCACGGTCGAGGCCACGGGTCAAAATCGGTATCGTTCGATGCGTTTGCGCCGCTCGTTCCTCCTGGCTCTCGTCCTGATCGTCCTGCCCGTCGGGGCGGCCGCCCAGTCCGAGAAGGTCCTCGATCTCGCGGAGCTTCTCGCGCTCACCGACCGCTGGGTCACCGTCCATATCGTGGACGGCCACGTCCTTCATCACGGCAAGGGACAGAAGGGCGGCGACGAGCGGGCGATCGTCCATCGGATCGACACGGCCCGCGCGGACAGGCCGGACACCTGGAGCCTCAGCAGCCCGGACGATCCGGCCCTCCGGACCGGCGCGGCGCCGCGAAAGGTCGTCCGGAAGACCAGGGGCTGCGACTTCGCGGGAATCGTGGAGTCCTGGCAGGACGGCCACGCGGTGAACAAGAGCCCGGATCACGCCCTGGAACACTGGATCTATCTCGAACTCCCCTCGCCCCTCCGTACCGGGGAAACCCTCACCGTCAGCTCGGGCGACCTGCTCCCCGGAGAGAAGCCGCTCCAGCTTCGATATGATGTCCATCGCTCCCGGTCCGAAGCGGTGCACGTCAATCTCGTCGGCTATCCGACCTCGTCACCGGCCAAGTACGGCTATGTCTATCACTGGATGGGAGATGGAGGAGGCCTGGAGGTGCGCGCCCTCCAGGGGAAGCCGTTCCAGCTGATTGAGCAACCGTCGGGCGTCGTCGCGTTCACCGGCGACCTCAAGTTCCGCTTCTCGAAAGACTCGCCGGAAACGCTCCAGATCCAGGACTCGCCGCCCCACGGCAATTATCTCAAGGCGGACGTCTGCGAGGCCGACTTCTCGTCGTTCCTCCGGGCGGGCACCTATGTGCTGTCCGTCGACGGCGTGGGGTGCTCGTTTCCGTTCCGGATCGGGGCCGATGTCTATCGGGAGGCGTTCCGAACCGCGATCCGGGGCCTCTATCACAACCGCAGCGGCATCGCCCTCACGAAACCGTACACGGAATTCGAACGGCCGGCGCCGCACAATCCAAGGCTGACGCCCGGATTCAAGGGCAAGCTCGTCTATACGCGGTCGCGCTTCGTCGACTGGAAGAACGGCGATCACGACGACGCCGACCGTCCGGCGATCGAGGCCGGGATCGTGGGACCGCTCGACGCATGGGGTTGGTACCAGGACGCGGGGGACTGGGACAGCTACGAGTCCCATCTGACGGTTCCCGCGATCCTCCTGCTGACCTGGGACCTGGCGCCGGGGAATTTCAGCGACGGCGAACTGAACCTTCCCGAAAGCGGAAACGGGCTCCCCGACCTCCTGGACGAGGCCGCCTGGCTGCCGCGCTTCTGCCAGCGGCTCCGCGGGGAACTCCTCCAGAAAAAGTATGGGACCGGCGGCATCGGGATGCGCGTCTGCGGCGACCATTTCGGCGGGGACGGGGAGGGCACGCCGTCGTATCTGGACGTTCAGCGACAGTGGATCGCCTCCGGAGAGGATCCCTGGTCCACGTATCGCTACGCGGGAGTGGCGGCTCAGCTCGGCTGGTGCCTGAAGAAGGCGGGGCTGACCGATCCCGAAAAAGTCGATTGGGCACGGGAGGCGAGGGAGTCCTGGGACTGGGCGGAGAGCCACACGAAGGAGGGAGACGAAGCGGGGCGTCCGGCCGCAGGGTATCCGCTCAAGGACGCCCGTGCCTACGCGGCGGCGGCGCTGTTCCGGCTGGCCGGCGACGATCGCTACCAGAAGCGATTGGCGCAGGACACCTCCGGCGTCAAGGCCGACACGATCCTTTCGGACCAGGCACGCTGGGGTCCCTGGCTTTACGTCCTGGGGGGCGGCCCGGGCACCTACGATCCCGAGCTTCGCGCGCGACTCCTCGCCGCGACGCTCCAGGGCTGCCGCGAGGCCGCGATCGTCACGCCGTCCAAGCGGGCGCTCCGCTGGGGGGGCGTCTGGGCCATGCCCATGCTCGTCGGGCAGCAGACGACTCCCTGGATCCTGGAAGGGATGCTGGGCGCGGCGCTCGTGGAGAAGAGCGATCCCGAGGAGGCGAAGCGGTACCGCGCCGGCGTCGTCACCACTTGCGATTACTTTCTGGGCACCAACTCGCTCAACATGACCTGGGTGACGGGCCTGGGGCCCCGCGCTCCCCGCGAGGTGTTCCATCTGGACGCGTGGTGCAACGGGAAGGGGAAAGTCCATCCCGGGATCGTTCCCTACGGGCCGTGGAAGAAGGAACGCGACACCGGGCTGGGTCCCTGGGACAAGGAGTGGCCGAATCCGACGCTGCATCCGGCGATCGACGAATGGCCCGGCAACGAGCGCTGGTTCGAGAACCGGAACGCCCCGATGACGAGCGAATTCACCATCCACCAGAACACGGTATACGCGGCGGCCGCGTTCGGCTGGCTCTGCGGCCCGGCCGCCAAGGGAGCCTCGACCCGCTAGCGACGCTCCAGGGAGACCAGGACGAAGTGACCTCCTCCCATCCCGTGGATCTGGATCGGACCTTTACGAGGGCCGTTCTTGAACTTGAGCGGAACCTCCTTGCCGTCGAACAGCGCCGTGACGTGATCCTCCTTGCAGGTGAACAGCACCTCGTGAAGCTTCCCTTTGGAGGCATTGATCAAGGAGGGGTCCGGGACGATGGAGAAGCCTTTCTCCCCGGCATGGCGGACGGCCAGGGAGAGGAAGCCCAGCGAGTCCGATCGGAACCGGATCCGGAATTCCCCGTCCTCGACATCCTCCTTGGTCAGCAGCGTGCAGTCATTCCCCGAGCTGGTGAGGGTGCCCTTGTCGAGGGCCCAGGCGCCGGACGGCTGGAGGAGCAGAGTCCCGACGGACTTCCCGTCGAAGAGGCTGTCCCAAGGCCGCGCATATTTCGCCAGAAATTCGGCGGCGGGAACTTCGTTGATCTCCGTCAGCGTCTTCAGGGATCGAACGAAGGCCGCGTCCCGATCCGCGACGTAGTCGAACCGCCACGTTTCGACCTGGAGGGTCCGGAGGGGCGAGAAGTCGGTGACCCGGGTGTTGTGCATCAGGAGCTTCCTCAGGGAAGGGCTGTGCAGCGGAGACAGATCGGAGACCTTCGTAAATCCGCAGTCCAGGTATTCGAGGGGGGCGGCCGCCAGCGGGGTCAGGCTGGACACGGGCGTGAAGGCGATGTCCAGCCAGGTCAGGGGAGCTCCCGACAGGGGCGTCAGATCGGAAACCTCGGTCCAGTCGCAGCGGAGGTTCTCCAGCGGCATGCCGTGGAGCACCGCGAGATCGTGCACGGCGGTCCCGGGGAATCTCAGCCGCTGGAGAGCCATTCCCCGCAGGGGCGTGAGGTCCGACAGCTTGCTCCGGATGAAGCGGCTCGCGGCGACATCCCATTCCGCAGGGACCTCCACCACTTTGAGCCAGGGCAGCGCCCGGAGAGGAGTCAGATCGGTGACCGCGCTGCTCGCCGAGATCCACTCGACGATCTTCCCCTGCTCGATCCGGTGCTTGACCTTGCCTGAATACTGGGGATTGAGCGCCTTGAGCTTTTCCGTGACCGCCAGGACTTGCTCGTCCGGCGACAGCCGCGCCACGGCGCCGATGAAGCCGGCGTCCACGGGACCGGCATGCTGGGCGACGATCTCGGCGACGCTCCGAGAGCTCGCTTCTTCCTTCCCCCGCTTCGGAGAGGAGTCTCGAGCGTCCTTGGCCGGACCAGGCGCGGTCTTGGCGGGCGGGGGCCCTTCCTCCCGCTCCAGGATCGCCCGGGCCCGGGTCAGCAGGGATTGGCGTTGTTGCGGAGTTGTAGCGACCAGGAAGGCGCCCAGGCCCGCCCCGAGGAGCAGGAGGGCGACGACCAGCAGGGAGCGCCCGATCCGGCGGCGGCCCGTGGGAACGGGGGCGCGGACCGGGGCGGCGACGGGAGCCGGAGCCGCGGCAGGGGTCGGACGGGCCGGAGGGGCGCCGGGGGTCGGAGCCGGACCCGGACCCGCCAGCCATCCCTCCAAATCCGCCGCCAGGACTTCCGCGGTCGGCTGCCGACGGGATGGATCCTTGGCGATCGCCTTGAGACAGATGGCCTCCAGCTGGAGATCCACCGAGCCCGCCGGAAGGCCTGCCGACGGAGGCGTCACATCCTCGCGGACGATCTTCATCAGGAGCTCGACGGGCGTCTTCCCGGTATGCGGGGGCCTGCCGGCCAGGACCTCGTAGAGCATCACCCCCAGCGAGTAGATGTCCGACCGCGAGTCCACCGTCTCCAATCCTTCCGCCTGCTCGGGACTCATATACCGGGGCGTGCCCATCACTCGGCCCTGGGCCGTCAGGGAGGCGTTGGTCGCGGAATCCAGGCTCTTGGCCAATCCGAAATCGGTGACGTGGGGCTGCTGGTCGGCGCTCACCAGGATGTTGTCGGGCTTGAGATCCCGGTGCATGACGCTGTGACGGTGCGCGTGGTGCACCCCGCGGCAGACGTCCCGGAGAATCCGGACCTCGTCGCGGAGGGCGGCGGGCGCCGTGCCGCGCTTCCGGGAGAGCGACTGGCCATCGATGAACTCCATGGCCAGGTAGCAGCGCCCGTCCACCGCACCGGCGTCGTAGACGCCGACGATGTGGGGATGCTTGGGCAGGTTCGCGCTGAGCCGGGCTTCGCGCATGAATCGATCCGTGTCCTCCTGGATCTGGGCCGCGTCGGCGCCCGCCCGGGGGAGGACGACCTTGAGGGCCACGCGCCGGCTGAGCACCGTGTCGGTCGCCTCGAAGACGATGCCCATGCCTCCTCGACCGATCTCCCGAAGCACGCTGTACTTGCCGAACGGGAACGGGAATGACGCCTTCCGGTCGGGATCCGGGGAAAAGGGATTGCCCTTCACTTCTTCCAGAAGTTGGATGAGGCGTTCGTCGGTGAGAAGCCCCTGGGACGCGAGGATGTTCCCGATCGGCCGGGCCCGGGCCGACCGGGCCTGCTCCGCAAAGGCGGCCGCCAGCTGTTCCGGAGTGATCCATCCCCGCTCGACGGCCTTGCGTCCCAGGAGCTGATCCGAATCGTTCCTGGGGGATTCCTGTGAGTCTGCCGTAGGTCCCTCCTGGACGGATGATCGCTGACATTATGACATGGCCGGCACCGGGTTGCGACCCGCCGGTGACGGATCCGGGGGGCGTCCTCGAATCTCCGGCGCCTGCTGAAGCGTTCGAGCCGGGGCGGGCGTAAAGCAGTTAAAGTGGTCTGACCACTTTCATGATGACCGAGACGCCCGCCGCCCCGACCGTCGACGCCGGCCCCGCCTCCCGGGAGGCCCGGGGACGGGAGCCGATCGTCCTGCTGGCCTCCGTGCTCGCCGTGCTCACCTATGTCGACCGCGTCTGCATCTCGAAGGCCGAGCCCTACCTGTCGGCGCGATTCCACCTCACCGGCCAGCAGATGGGCCTGGTCTTCGCCGCCTTCTCGCTGGGCTACGCGCTGTTCGAGGTGCCGGGCGGATGGCTGGGCGATCGCCTCGGGCCCCGCCGGGTCCTGACCCGGATCGTGCTGTGGTGGAGCGTCTTCACCGCGGCCACCGCCTGGGCCTGGAGCTTCGGGTCGCTGTTGACGATGCGCTTCCTGTTCGGCGCGGGCGAGGCGGGCTGCTTTCCGAACCTGACGAAGGCCCTCAAGAACCGGCTTACCGAACCCGAGCGCGTCCGCGCGCAGAGCATCCTCTGGCTCAGCGCGCGCTGGGGCGGCGCGTTCACGCCGCTCGTGGTGACGCTGATCCTGGACGCCGGCGTGATCTCCTGGCGCGGCCTCCTCCTCTTCTTCGGCTCGCTCGGCATCGTCTGGGCGGCGTTCTTCCTCGCCAGGACCCGCGACGACGCCCCGGCGGCGCGGGCGGAGAAGGCGCCCGCCGTCCCGTGGCGGATCCTGCTGCGGTCGCGGACCGTGTGGCTGCTCTGCCTGCAGTACATGGCCCTCAACTACGCCTGGTTCTTCTATGTGACGTGGCTGCCGAAATACCTGATCGAAGTGCTCCAGGTGGACGGGACGAAGGCGTCGCTGCTGAACGCGCTCCCGCTCTTTTTCGGCGGCGTCGGCTGCCTCGTGTGCGGCGCGCTGGCGCCGCGGGTGGCCGCATGGACCGGCCAGACGAAGAGCGCGCGCCGGCTCCTCGCGTGCGCCGGGTATGCGTGCGCCGCCGTGCTGCTGCTGGTCGCGGTGTCCCTCCGTGATCCCGTCCTGGCCATGGTCGTCATGGGCCTCGCCAGCTTTGCCAACGACTTCGTCATGCCCGTCAGCTGGACCGCCTGCATGGACGTGGGCGGCCGCCACACCGGCACGCTCTCCGGCTTGATGAACATGCTCGGCGCCCTGATCGCCGGCCTGGCGGCGATCGTCTCCGGCAAGCTCCACGACATGACCGGCAGCTGGGCCCCGACGTTCTACCTGTCGGCCGCCGCCTACGCCCTCGGATTCGTGTGCTGGCTGTTTCTGGACCCCGTGACCCCCCTTCTGGGAAAGGAAGAACCCGCATGGCCGAACGCCGCATCGTCAGCGCCGAGCAGCTCGACTTCGCCTCGCCCGGCCGGCGGGACTATCATGTGAAGCTGGAGCACACGACGCTCTGGGCCCATCACCTGATCCCGGTCACGGTCCTGGTCGGGCCCCAGGCCAAGGCGGGCCGCGGCCTGGTCGCGATGGCCTCGACCCACGGCGACGAACTGGAAGGGCCGGTGGCGGTGAAGCACCTGCTCCGGGAGATCCGCACCGAGGACGTGCTCGGCCGCATCCTGTTGATTCCGACGATCAATCCCATGGCGTTCAAGGCGAACCGGCGCGAGACGCCCGACGACGGCGTCAACTTCAACCGCGCCTTTCCCGGCGCCGCCCAGGGCAGCGTCACGTACCGGCTGGCCGACTTCGTCACGCGGTTCATTTTCCCGCAGGTCCACGTCGTCCTCGACCTGCACTCCGGCGGCGAGGTGGCGCGATTTCCGGAGACGGCGAACGTCCACCGGATGGCGGATCCCGCCCAGCGCAAGGCGATGGAGGAGACCGCGCGCGGATTCGGCACGAGGTTCATCATGCAGTACCAGAACGCGACCCCGGGCCTGCTGACCGGCCTGGCGGAAGAACAGGGGAAGATCTCCATCGGCACGGAGCTGGGCTGGGGCCGCGCGGTGCAGGCGGACGGCGTCTCGATGGCCCGCCAGGGGGTGTTGACCGCCGCGATCCGGCAGGAGCAGCTGCGGGGAGAAGCGCCGCCGAACCGCCACTATCAGGGATCGGATCAGCTGCTCGTCGACACGTCCCATCCCGACTCGAATCTGCTCGCGGCCTTCGACGGCCACTTCGAACCCCTGGTCAAGCTCGGCGAGAAGGTCCTGAAGGGCCAGCGGGTGGGCTGGCTGCACGACTTCAACCGCATCGACGATCCGGCGATGGAGCTGATCGCGCCGCACGAGGGCTACATCCTCTGCCAGGCGTGGGGGGCGAAGGTCCTTCAGGGTCAAGTCCTGACCCAGGTGGGCAAACCGATCGAGTGGGCCAGGTAGGAGGCATCATGAAAATCCGGGAAATCCGCGCCGTCGGACTGAGAGGAGCCACGCCGGAAGGCGGCTGGACCAGCGAGCTCAAGCCTGACACCTGCGTTCATACGCTGATCGCGGTCCATACGGATGAGGGGATCACCGGCGTCGGCAGCGTGTTCACGAGCGACGACCTGGTCCGCGCGTCGCTCCAGCTCCTCGAGCCGATGGCTCGGGGCGAGAACGCGCTGGAGCCGGAGCGGGTCAGCGAGAAGCTGCACCAGAACACCTTCTGGCAGGGCCGCGGCGGATCCGTCACGCACACGATCAGCGGCATCGACATCGCCCTGTGGGACATCCTCGGCAAGGCGACCAAGCAGCCCGTCGGCCGCCTGCTCGGGGGCCGCTACCGGGATCGCGTCCGCCCCTATGCGTCGCTCCTGATGACCGCCCCCGGCCCGCTCGCGGAGACGCTGCTTGTCTACAAGGCCCAGGGATTCCGCGCCTTCAAGATCGGGTGGGGCCCCTTCGGCCGGCGCGACGCCGCGACCGACGAAGCCATCGTCAAGGCGGCGCGCAAGGCGATCGGCCCGGACAACCAGCTCATGGTCGACGCGGGCGGAAGCGATGCCTACTGGACGCAGGGATACAAATGGGCCCTGCGCACCTCTCACATGCTGGCCTCCTACGGCGTCGAGTGGTTCGAAGAGGCCCTCAGCCCCGATGCGCTCGAGGACTTCATCCAGCTGCGCCGCGCGTCGCCGGTCCCGATCAGCGGCGGGGAGGTCCTGACGCGACGGCAGTCGTTCCGCCCCTGGCTGGAGCAGGGGGCGTTCGACATCGTCCAGCCCGACGTCACCAAGTGCGGCGGCATCAGCGAGGAGCGGCAGATCGCCCGGATGGCGAACGACCACGGCATCAAGTTCGTGCCGCACGGCTGGAATACCGCTCTGGGTCTCGCCGCGGATCTCCATCTGTCGTCCGCGTTCCCGGGCACGGACCTGATCGAGTACAAGACGGGCTCCCCGTACATCGACGAGATCGCCGCCGGCGGCTGGACGCTCGACGCCGACGGGATGCTCGCGATTCCCGAGAAACCAGGTCTCGGGATCACCATCGATCCGGACGCCCTGAAACGCTACAGCCGAGGAGAGAAGCTTCTGTAGGGCCCGTACGATAAACTAGGCTTCATGAAACATCTGATCGCCGCTCTGCTCCTGTTCGCCCAGGAAAGTCGTCCGCCCGAGACGACGGTCCAGGGCTTCACGCTCCCGGAAGGCTTCTCGGCGAAGCTGTTCGCCGGCGAACCCGCGGTGCGGCAGCCGATCAGCTTCTGCATCGACGACCGCGCCCGGCTCTGGGTGCTGGAGGGGAACACCTATCCGGCGTGGAAGGGGCCGTCGCCCGAACTCGACCGCGTCCTCATCTTCGAGGACACGGACGGCGACGGGCACTATGACACGCGGAAGATCTTCGTCGAAGGCCTGACCTACGCCACCGGGATCGAGGTGGGCTTCGGCGGAGTCTGGGTCGTCGCTCCTCCGAACCTGCTCTTCTATCCGCTCGACGGGAGCGGAGACAAGCCCGCGGGGCCGCCGGAGATCCTGCTCGACGGCTTCGGGACGCAGGGCGGCCACAACGTGGTCAACGGCTTCACGTGGGGACCCGACGGCTGGCTCTATGGGGGACACGGGCGCACCTCGATCTCCGACCTGGGCCCGCCCGGGACGCCGCCCGAGAAGCGGATCCATTTCGACGGCGGGGTCTGGCGCTACCATCCGACGCGGCGGATCTTCGAGGCCTTCGCGGACGGGGCGACGAATCCCTGGGGGGTGGCGTTCGACGAGCGCGGGCAGATGCTGGTCTCGAATTGCGTGAACGCGCACCTCTTCCACGTGATCCAGGGCGCCCACTACGAACCCTCCCGAGAGCGGCCGTCGAGCCGCTACGCGTACCGCCGCATCGAGACGATCGCCGATCATCTTCACTTCGACTCCAGCGGGGCGGCGGGGAACTCCGCCCTGGGCGGAGGCCATGCCCACTCGGGAGCCCTCGTCTATCTCGGCGACAGCTGGCCCGACCGGTACCGCGGGACGTTCTTCACGAACAACCTCCACGGGCACCGGATCAACAACGACCTTCCCCAGCGGCGGGGGTCGGGGTTTGTCGCCTCGCATGGGAAGGACTTTCTCCTCTCCTCGGATCCGATGGTCACCGGACTCCTGCTGCAGACCGGGCCGGACGGCTCGGTGTTCATGAGCGACTGGTACGACCGCGGGGAATGCCACACGCGGGACAACCCCGACCGGAGCACGGGGCGCATCTACAAGCTGGTCTACGGATCGCCCGCGCCGGCGCTGCCCGACCTGGCGCGCCTGTCGGACGGCGAGCTCGTCAACCTGCAGCTGCACCGGAACGAATGGTACGTGACCCACTCGCGGCGGCTGCTCCAGGAGCGGGCGGCCAAGGGGTCCCATCCCGCCGTTCACGAGGCGCTTCGAGCGATGCTCCGGGACCATCCGGATCCGAGCCGGCGTCTGCGCGCCCTCTGGGCCCTGCACGTCACCGGAGGTCTGGACGCGGGCTCGCGGCGGGAGCTGCTTCGCCATCCCGACGAGGACGTCCGGGCCTGGACGATCCAGATGGCGATCGAGACTCGGGAGGTCGACGACGAGACGCTGGGAGTGCTGGCCCGCCTCGCGGAGTCCGATCCTTCGCCCGTCGTCCGCCTCTACCTCGCCGCGGGAATCCGTCGGCTCCCGGCGGAACGCCGGGTCGCGGTGCTGGAGGGCCTGGTCAGTCATGGAGAGGATGCGACCGATTCCAATCTTCCCCTGGTGATCTGGTACGCGGCGGAGGGCCTCGCGGAGGCGAACCTTCCCGCGGCGCTCGCGCTGGTCAAGAAGTCCCGGATCCCCCTGCTCCGGGAATTCATGGCCCGGAGGATCGCCGCGTTGGGCGTCGATCGCCCGATCCTGAACGTCGTCACCCTGGGCGCGACGGGGGACGGCGCCACGGATGACTCCGCGGCCTTCCAGAAGGCCATCGACCAGCTGGCCGGCACCGGAGGCCGGGTCCTGGTTCCCTGGGGCGTGCGTCCCTTCCGGATCGCCAAGCCGCTGGTCGTCTCGTCGGATCACCTCGAGTTCTGGGGTCCCGGCGCCCGGATCCAGTTCGTGGGGGATGCGACCCTGGCCGCGTCGGGCGTCCGAGACCTCTCCTTCCGAGGACTCCGCATCGACGGGAGCGCCCCGGGCCCGGTCCTGGCCTTGTCGAAGGCCAGCGGCCTCCTCTTCGACGACGTGCAGCTGAAGGGCGGAGCGGCGATCCGGGGCGGAGACGCCGTGTCGATGTCCTCCAGCCGCTTCGACGCCCTCGAGCTCCTCATGGCCGACTCGGGCCAGCCGTCGGCGAGGCTCCGGAGCGTGACGGTCGACAAGGTCTTCCGGCTCACCGGGGACGCGACCGGGGTCAAGCTCGACGGCTGCCATCTGCCTTCGAAATAAGAATGATCAATCGACGGGAATTCATGGCGGGCGCCGCAGCCGCGGGGCTGGCGGGGCTGGGCGGCTGCGCCTCCGTTCCCCGGACGGAGCCGGAGGAGACGATCGACGTCTGGAACCTCCACTGCCATCTGTACGGGCTCCCGGGCCAGACGGGCGAAGAAAAGGTCGCCAACACGCTCCGGATCGCCGACCGCCTGGGAATCAACCGCCTCATCTTCTACATGGGGATGGAGGTGGGCTCGACGAATCCGACGACCGAGGACATCCGCCGCTACAACGACGAGTGCATGGCGGCCATCCGGCCCCACCATCCGCGGGTCCTGGGCTTCGTCTACCTGAATCCGGACCATCCGGAGTTCTGTCTCCAGGAGCTGGACCGCTGCGTGAAGAACGGGCCGCTGGTGGGCGTCAAGCTCTGGGTGGCGCGGCGCTGCAATGCCCGCGAACTCGATGGGATCGTCGAGCACGCGACCGAACTCCAGGCGCCCATCTACCAGCACACCTGGATGCAAGTCGGCGGGAATAAGCCGGGCGAGTCCACGCCGTACGACATCGTCGAGCTCGCTGCCCGGCATCCCGGCGCCCGGCTCATCTGCGGCCATTCGGGAGGCGACTGGGAGCGCGGCATCCGCATCATCCGCTCGACCCCGAGTCTCACGCTCGAACTGGCC
>Ga0209579_10002898_pt1 | contig 12800 bp, 11 predicted proteins | sample Coa_R1_2_FD_187152 | JGI IMG/M metagenome (GOLD analysis project Ga0209579, IMG submission 187152) | Surface soil microbial communities from Centralia Pennsylvania, which are recovering from an underground coalmine fire - Coalmine... | ecosystem: Environmental > Terrestrial > Soil >... | reverse complement strand
TGAGGCGGTTGCGGTTGTGCGCCAGCAAACCCTAAAGCAGCATCCGGAGGTTGCCGCGGCTTTGGCGGCCTTAGCTGGAAAAATCAGCGATCAGGAAATGCAAAGACTGAATTATGCGCTCGACGGACAGCACCGCGACCCTAAAGATGTCGCGCACCAGTTTTTGCTGAGCAAGGGACTACTGCCTTGACCGTCACAGCAACTCAGAAAAACATTTCGCCTCGCAAGGTAAGCACCGCCTGCCCCTTGATCATGACTCGTTGCTCTTTCACTTCGCACCACAATTCGCCTCCGCGCTCGGACAGCTGTCGCGCGTGCAGTCGTGTCTTTCCCAAGATTTTTGCCCAATAAGGCGCCAGCGAGCAATGCGTCGAGCCGGTAACCGGATCTTCAGGAATGCCATAGCTTGGCGCAAAGTAACGAGAGACGAAATCACAATCATCGCCGCGCGCTGTAACGGCTACTCCGGCTGGATGGAGTTTTTCGAGCAACCTCAGGTCGGGATCGAGGCTCACTATATCCTGCGGCGAGTCGTAGACCGCAAAATAGTTGTCCTCAATCTGCATGACTGAAGCGGGAAGTTTTCCCAAACCTTCAATTAAGTCTTTCGGAGGATTTAGGCAAGGCCAGGGAGAAAATGCGGGAAAATCCATGGCCCACAAATCGACATCGCGGCTCACGCTGAGCTTTCCGCTAAACCGGGTTTTGAAGCACACCGCGTTCTGCCCCGGAGCGATGAATTGCATGATGACGAAGGCCGAAGCGAGCGTGGCGTGCCCGCATAGTTGGACTTCGCAGCGGGGCGTAAACCACCGCAGCTCATAGAGATCGCCCGAGCAAACGAAATAAGCGGTTTCTGAAAGATTGTTTTCTGCGGCGACCATTCGCAGCCTCTCGTCATCTAACCACGCCGTAAGGGGGCAGACTGCGGCGGGATTGCCTGCGAAACGGCGTCCGGCAAAAGCGTCGATGTGAAATACTCGCAGTCGCATTCACCGTATATTACAGGTCCGGGGGCGCATGAATTCCAGACTGGGGTGCTCTTTTCTTCTCCACTGATTTTGTCGAGGTCTTTATGGAAACCCAAAGCGATACTCTCGTTCGCCACGATCTGATGGAAACACTGGTTTCCGCACGCCGGCGCACCGACGAGCTGTTTGCCGTAGTCAAGCCTGATTCGCTTTATCAACGACCCATCGCCGAACGTCACCGGATCGTTTTTTACATCGGGCACCTAGAGGCTTTCGATTGGAATTTGTTGAGCGAGCGGGTGCTCAATCTGAAGACGTTGAATCCCGAACTCGACCGGCTCTTTGCATTCGGGATCGATCCGATCGGTGGAGGTCTGCCCAAGGATCAGCCTTCCGACTGGCCAGCGATGTCGAAGGTTCGCGAATACGTGGAGCGGGTGCGGAACGTACTCGATGACAAACTCACGGAAGTCATGTCAGATTCAGCCGATCGCGAGTTTGACGGCTTTCCTCTGAGCACGCTGCTGAACGTTGCGATCGAACACCGGCTGATGCATGCTGAGACACTGGCCTATATGCTTCATCAAATGCCGCTAGCGCAGAAAATCCTGCAGCGCGAGCGGCTCAATCTTGGCAGCACTTCGGTTGTTCCCAACAGCATCGATATTCCCGCCGGTCAGGTCACGGTCGGGCTGGCGCGGTCGAACGGACAATTCGGCTGGGATAACGAATTCGAGCTACAGACCCTCGCGGTGCCGTCATTTGCAGTCGATCAATACAAAGTTACGAACCGGCAGTATCTAGACTTCATTGCCGATGGCGGCTACAGCACGCGCGAATTTTGGCAACACGGTGAGGACGATCGAGATTGGGAATGGAAATCGGAACAACAAATCTCGCATCCAGCGTTCTGGCACCATAATGGCAACGACTGGATTTATCGGACCATGTTCGAGGATGTCCCCTTGCCGCTAGATTGGCCAGTCTATGTGAGTCAGGCGGAAGCAAAGGCATTTGCAAAGTGGGCGGGCAAGTCATTGCCAACCGAAGCGGAATGGCAGAGGGCCGCTTACGCCACTCAGAGCGGCGAAGAGCGTACCTACCCCTGGGGCGCGGAAGTGCCGTCTCAGAAGTTCGGCAATTTTGATTTTCGCGGCTGGAGCCCGGCTCCGGTGAATGCATTTCCCGACAGCCGCAGCTCTTTTGGCGTTGAAGGTATGGTGGGCAACGGTTGGGAGTGGACGGCCAGCGAGTTTTCCCCCTTCCCCGGGTTTGAGCCATTTCCCTTTTATCGCGGCTACTCCGCCGACTTTTTTGATGGCAAGCACTTCGTCATGAAGGGTGGCTCGGCGCGCACGGCCGCATGTATGCTGCGCCGCAGTTTTCGCAACTGGTTCCAATCGCATTATCAATACATGTACGCAGGATTCCGCTGCGTGACCCGCTAATTCTAATCAAGGAGTCTTTCAATGCTGGTTCGTGCCGTCACCACCAACATCCATTACGAATTCGCGGCGGACGTTCGCACAGGGCTCACCAAGCGGGGCCAGAAGGAACTGCTGTCGAAATACTTGTATGACGAAGTGGGCTCGGCGCTATTCGAGGTGATTAGCCGGTTGCCGGAATACGGGCTTACGCGCGCTGACGAGCGGGTTTTAACCCGCCACGCCAGCGACATTGTCGATCTACTTCCCTCTTCGATTGCAGTCGCCGAACTCGGCAGCGGCAGCGGTAAAAAGACCCGGCGTATCCTCGAAGCTTTTTGCCGGCTCCAGCATACGCGGTACTATCCGATTGAAATTTCTCCCACTGCCCTGGCCATGTGCGAGCGCGAACTCAGCGACATCGATTGCATCAGCATTTTGGGCTTCGAGCGTGAATATCTCGACGGCTTGCATGAAGTAGCTGCACACCGCCGTCCGGGACAGCATCTGCTGGTTTTGTTTCTGGGCAGCACCATCGGTAACTTTGACCGCATGGCGGGCCTGAAGTTTCTCAATCAAGTGCGGCGTGTATTGCAGCCCGGAGATTCTCTGCTGCTGGGAACCGACCTGGAGAAATCCACTACTCAACTGCTGGCAGCCTACGATGACGAATTGGGTGTAACGGCAGCTTTCAATCTCAATCTTTTGGCTCGCATTAATCGCGAACTGGATGCGGATTTCGACCTCGCTGCCTTCGATCACGTAGCCAAAATCAATCCGGAAACGCGCAGCGTCGAAATGCACCTGCGCTCGACCCGCCCACAGGTAGTGAGCATTCCTGCTGCCGACCTTTCTGTTGAATTCCGCCGCGATGAAACCATCTGGACAGAAAGCAGTCATAAGTTTTCAACCGAGGAAGTGTTCCGCATGGCCAATAGTGCTGGCTTCCGTTGCCAGGCGCAATGGATCGACGAGCAATGGCCCTTTGCGGAAAACCTGCTTATCGCAGAGTAAGAAAAGCTCCAGCCCAACCAAGGGCGCGAATAACACGAAGGAAAATGAAAAGATCGTGATACTTCGTGCCCGTGGCGGTTGCGGCGGCCCCGTCATGAGCAGCCTGTGCTTGCACATTTAACAAACCGTTCACTTCGGTCGAGGTAAAACTTTGTAAATCACGGCCTTTCATGCCGTTCGGCCATGTAAATTAAGAAGGAATGGACAAGTTCTGGCCGAAGAAAACGGTGCATAGATCGCGACTGTGTTTCCTTTTCGCTGTGTCCTGCACCGCAATCGGCGGGCTCGCACTCACCGGGGTCTGCTGCGCCGCGATGCTCGCCCAACAAAGCCAGCCACCAGCGGGACAATCCCCCGCAAATCGCCATCTCGGCGCAATCAAATCAATCAACGGAACCGCCATTACTATCACTCCCGACTCCGGTCCCGAAGTCAACATCACCATTCAGCCGACCACCCGCCTCATGCGCATTGCTCCCGGCGAAAAAGATCTCAAGAACGCCACTGCGATCCAGTTACAGGATCTTCACGTCGGAGACCGCATTCTTGTCGGGGGAAAAGCTTCCGCTGACAATTCAACGGTGATGGCTTCGACGATCGTGGTCATGACGCACACCGATATTCAATCGCTGCATCAACAGGAGTTAGAAGATTGGCAGAAACGCGGCGTCGATGGACTCGTCACCGCAGTTGATGCGGGAGGGGGAACGGTCACCATCTCGGTGCGCGGGAAGAATGTCACGGTTCGAACTTCCAAGAACACGGTCATCCGCCGCTACGCTCCCGATTCGGTGAAATTTGATGATGCCAAGCCCAGCACGCTGGCTGGGATTCATACCGGGGATCAGCTGCGGGCGCGCGGCGAACGCAGCGCGGATGGCAGTCAGCTTATGGCTGACGAAATTGTTTCTGGAGCCTTCCGTAACATTGCCGGCACTGTCAATTCATTCGATGCAAATTCCTCGACCGTAAGCGTTCACGATTTGTTGTCGAACAAGAATGTGACGGTAAAGATCGCACCGGATTCACAGCTTCACCAGCTTCCACCGGAGCTGGCACAGCGGTTTGCCGCGCGCTTGAAGCGAACTATGGGAGGGCCTTCCGGGGCAGCGTCGGATTCCGATTCCTCCGCGGGAAGCCAGAAAACACATCCCGCTGGCCCTCCCGGTGGAACGAATCCGGGCGAGGGCGGGGGGTTTCGACGACCCGGCGGTGCGCCCGACTTGCAACAGATACTCAGTCGCACACCCACCATTGCCTTGAATGACCTGCACAAAGGCGAAGCAGTCATACTTCTTTCAACCGAAGGAAGCGCTGGCGAAGGAACCGCGATTACTCTTCTCACCGGCGTCGAACCGATTCTACAGGCCGCTCCCAATGCCAGCGGCGCATCGATCCTAACACCCTGGAGCTTGGGGGCGCCCTCTGGAGATGCCGGTGGTCCCTGACAATAACACTGCTTAGGCGCACGCCCCGACCATGGCTCGGTCAACGATTCTTAAGAAATGGAAGATTGGATGAAATTCCGGAAGTGTTTGTTTTACCTGCTAATTGTCTGCTCGTTGCAAGTGCTCGTTGGGCTCGCGGTTGCGCAAACCAGCGCATCACCTGCGGCGGGCTCGCTCAAGGGTAAAGTTACCGATCCTTCAGGAGCGGTGATCACTCATGCCACCATCACCGCCGCCTCCGCCAGCGGAAAAAAGACGACAGTAGTCACCAACGACCAGGGAATCTACGAGATTAAGAATCTTGCGCCTGGAAAATACACGGTAACGGCAACTGCGCCCGGATTTGCTACCGATACTGAACCTAATGTGGTTGTGGCTGCGGGCCCGGCGCAGCCATTCGATTTCGCACTTTCGGTGGCGGCCCAGGAAGAAAAAATTCAGGTGGAGGCAGAAGGCGCCACCGTCGGAGTGAATCCCGCCGAGAATGCTAGTTCCATCATTATCAAAGGGGCGGACCTCGAAGCTCTATCCGACGATCCGGATGAACTGCAGTCTGAACTGCAGGCGCTTGCCGGACCGTCGGCCGGGCCGAACGGCGGACAGATTTATATCGATGGTTTCACCGGCGGTCAGATTCCACCCAAGTCGTCGATTCGCGAAATTCGCATCAACCAGAATCCTTTTTCGGCGCAGTACGACACTCTCGGTTATGGACGAATTGAAATCTTCACCAAGCCGGGCGCCAACAAATTCCACGGCCAGATTCTTGCCGATGGCAACGATTCTGCATTCAACTCCATCTGGAGTCCGGTCGAAGTCGCACAACCGGGCTACCATTCGGAGCTATTCGATGGAAACCTGAGCGGCCCGATCAAGAAAGGCGCGTCGTTTTTTCTGGACGCCCAGCGGCGCGACATCTCGAACGTGAGCATCGTCGATGCCACGGTACTCAATTCAAGCCTGCAGGAGGCTCTTTTTAGCCAGGCGATATCAAGCCCGGAGACGCGCACCAACGTCAGCCCGCGCGTCGATTTCCAGATCACTCCCAATAACACTCTGATGATGCGCTATCAGTTCACTCGCAATACCGAGGATAGCCAGGGAGTCGGCCAGTTCTCGCTGTATCCTTCGCAGGCCTACAATCTGCGGGATACAGAGAATACGCTGCAGATCAGCGACACACAGGTGGTAAACCCGAACGTCATCAACGAAACCAGATTTCAGTACATTCGCGACAGCAATAACCAATCGCCGCTGATCACGCCCGGCGTGACCACGTCGGTGCTGGGAGCTTTCACCAGTGGAGGCAACGAAGTGGGAACCGTGCTGGACTATGAGAATCACTTCGAACTGCAGAATTACACTTCCATCGTGCATGGAAAACATTTCATAAAGTTGGGCGGAAGGCTTCGCGCCGCCACCGATTCCAACCAGTCGCATACCGATTTCAACGGCACGTACACATTCGCTTCGCTTACCGCTTATAAGAACGCGATCAGTGGCGCTCCGTGCACGCCAACGCCTCAGAATCCTTGCGGGCCATCACAGTTCTCCATCGCGACCGGCCCCTCACAATTCAGCGTCGCCCTGGTCGACGCAGGACTCTACGCCGAGGATGACTGGAAGATCCGCCCTAATATAACCCTGAGTTACGGCTTGCGCTTCGAAACGCAGAATCACATCAGCGATCATGCCGACTTCGGGCCACGCATGACATTTTCCTGGGGCTTGGGAGGCTCGAAAAAGACAGCTCCAAAAACTGTCATCCGCGCTGGAGCCGGAATTTTTTATAACCGGTTTGCCTATGATCTGGTGCTGCAATCCGAGCGTTTGGATCCAAATGGTCGCGGACAAACGCAATACGTGGTGATCGATCCCGCGGGTTATCCGAGCATTCTTCCGCTGACCCAGCTTGCGGGAGCGGCAACCTCTCCCACCTATTACCAGATTGCACCGGACTTGCGCGCGCCTTACACGGTGCAATCCGCAGCCAGCGTAGAACGACAAGTCACAAAAAACTCAACTCTGGCCGTCACCTATCTGAACTCCAACGGTGATCATCAATTTTTTATTCGGAATATTAATGCTCCTTTGCCGGGAACCTTCAATCCGGCGGTGCCCGCTTCAGGTGTGCGCCCGCTGACTGGCCTCTATGGCAGCGCTAATCTATTTCAATACGATTCAGAAGGGGTCTACCGGCAAAACGAGCTGATCGCGAATTTCCGCGTGAGCGCCGGGTCCAAGGTTTCGCTTTTCGGCTTTTACATGTTGAACTATGCCAACAGCGACCTGGGCACTGGCAGCCCAATCAACAGCAACACCAGTGTCACGGGGGGATTCACGTCTGGGGGAGCGCTCAGTACTCCCGAATTCTTATCGAATCCCTACGATCCCATCGCCGACTACGGTCGCGCCTCCTTCGATACTCATGATCGCGGATTGATTGGCGGCTCGTTTACCCTCCCCTACACGGTCCGGTTGAGCCCATTTATGGTTGTAAATTCGGGCTCGCCGTATAACTTTACCGTGGGTCAGGATCTTTACGGCTTCAATACCTTCAACGACCGGCCAGCCTTTGTGTCCTCGGGCACCTGCGCGAGCCGGACTGTTCAGTCGGGGAATATTGTCTGCACGCCGTTGGGCACATTCAACGACGCGCCTGTGCTCGGCGATCACATCCTTCCCGTTAATGATGGGACTGGCCCAACAGAATTCACTCTGAATTTGCGCCTCTCGAAGACGTTCGGGTTCGGCCCCAAGACTGGAACTGCGGGCCCGACAAGTGGCGGACCTCGCGGCGGCGGAGGCGGACACGGCGGTGGATTGGGCGGCCGGGGCCTCGCCGGAGGTGGAGGGGGTGGCGGCAACCCCTTTGGCGCGACCAATACCAGCCATCGCTACAATTTCACTCTGACCGTTTCTGCCCGCAATGTAATCAACCGTGTGAACCTTGGGTCGCCGGTCGCTGACGTCGATTCCACCCTGGTCGGCAAATATAACTCGCTGGCCGGCGGACCTTTCAGCTTCTCTGGCAATGCCAGCCGCCGCATCGATCTGCAGGCCCTGTTCAGCTTCTGAGCAGGGCTGATCTACCCTCAACGTCTAGGTTATTCTGGAGGAGCATGCCACTGTTCAGAGCGTTGCCAGCGTAAGGTCGCTTGATCCATTTGTCCCGGTTGTCACTCACAAGACGACAATTCCTGGCTTCGCTTACCGGCGCCGCCGCCGCGACCGCAATCGCCGGAGATGGGGTTCTGCTCGAACCGAACGATCCACACGTCGTGCGACAAAATTTCTTCCTCTCGCGCTGGCCCCATCGAATGGATGGTTTCAGCATCGCGTTGCTCAGCGATTTTCACTACGATCCCTATTTCTCTGTACACCCTCTTGAAGCCGCGGTGCCCTTGGTCAACCACCTTCATCCTGACCTGATCGTGTTGACCGGAGATTTCGTTTCCGTTCCGATCATCGGAGATCCAAAAAAAGCTGCGCTCGCGGCCGAACCCTGCGCGCGCCTGCTTCGCGAGATGACCGCGCCGTGCGGCCTTTGGGCAGTGCTGGGAAATCACGATGAGGATACCGATCCTCAGCATGTGGCTGCCGCGCTTGAGGCAGAGAGCATCAATGTCTTGGCCAACCAGTCTCACGCCATCGAGCGTGACGGCGCGCGGATTTGGCTGGCTGGACTTAACGACGTCTTTAGCCGCAGTGCCGACGTGCCCGAGGCGCTGCGCGGCATCCCCTCCGACGAAGCCGTCATTCTGCTGGTGCACGAGCCCGATTTCGCCGATGTCACATGCCGTTTTCCCGTCGATCTGCAATTATCCGGACACTCGCATGGCGGTCAGATTCGAGTACCTTTCTTGCCCCCGCTTTATCTGCCCGTCCTCGCAAGGAAGTATGCGCTCGGCACTTACCAGGTAGGCCCGATGATCCTGTATACCAACGCCGGGCTTGGCACCGTGGCGGTTCCGATGCGCCTGAATTGTCCGCCTGAGATTACGCTACTGACCCTGCACTCCAGACCCTGATTACTCATGCGGTCGCTCGCGGCGAGACGGCATGCCAGCATGAAATGTGCAACGGCGTTCACATCAGAACCCTGCCTCCGGGAGAAATTCCTTGCGGATTTGCTCATAACAATCTACTTAGGAGCAATTGAAACTGGCTTCAAAGTTGCCAGTGAAAAATCTTGTACTTTCGATTCGTTGGTCTGAACTCTCTCCTCAGCTATGACCCGCAAATTCTGGCTATGCCTGGTGATATCGGCAACTTGCGGCCGGGGCTATGCTTTGGTGCCGACTCCTCTTACCCCGCAGGGTCAGCTCGCCCTGAACGCTCGTGCCCGTCGCGCGTGGAGGATTCCCCACCAATCGGAGTTCAGCGATCTTTCGCGTGTAATCGCCCGGTGGCGCTGCGAAGATACGCGCCCGCCGCAACCGCTGACTACTCCTGATCCTCTGCTGGAGGCGGCATCGGACGGACTCAACGTTAAGGTGAGCTTCATCATCGGCACCGATGGCCGGGTGCACAGTCCTTTGATTCTGCAGAGCGCAGGTTCCGTCGGCGACCGCAACGTTCTGCGCACAGTTCGGGCGTGGCGCTATCGTCCGGCTACCTGCAATGGCGTACCGACCGAAGCCGAGGGCAACATCGAATTTTCCCGCCGTTGAGATTCGGTGCGCTTGGGCTAGAATAGCGATGACGGCGGCACAATCGTGAACAAGGAAAAACATCTGACGAAATCACCAAATTCGCCTGCATCCCAAGAGTCCGAAGGCGGAACTCCTTCGATCGGCCCGTACAACCGGGCATTGGGCGAGATTTATCAGCGGCTGTATCCTGAGATACGGCGCCCCAAGCCGAACCAGGAAGCCATCGCTGCAGCCCTGCAGGCTATGCAGCGCCTCACAATGGAGGAGGATTCGGAAGGTGTGGCGGAGAATTCGGCGGTCGAAAGCAGCCTGAAAGCTTCGATCTCGTGTAGCGCTTGCGGGCACCGCAACCGGGAGGGCAACAAGTTCTGCGGGGTCTGCGGAGCGGGTTTGCAATACCGCGCTGCTGCCGAGGGAGTGGTTCCGTCGGAGATTTCGGCACCGGGTGATTCTCCTATCACAGCGGCCGCCGACCAAGTTGAGCCACATTCCGCAGCTGCGTTGGAAGCAGCTGAAGAGTTTCATCCTGCGCCAGGAGCGAATGCCGGCACTCATCACTATCACCATCACTACCATCACCATTATTTTCAGGGTAGCCAGGAAGTAACCTCGGCGGCACGTCCGAATGCTCCCGAAAGCGCGCGCGAAGCGGATCGGTTGCGCGTGGCAGCGGCTGCAAAGGGCGAGCCCATGAGCCGGGGCGAGGCTGCGGTACGGCGCCTCACGCAGGAGTGGATACTGGCCTGTAACACCCGGCAGCTTGACGAACTCATTGAACTCTATGCCGCGGACGCGGTGGTGCTGCGTTCGAATCTTCCGGCAATTCGCGGCGCCATTGCTGTGCGCGAGTTTTTCTTTTCATCGCTCGAAGCCGGACTGGGAGAGGTCGCCCTCGACCCGATGCGGGTGGAAGTTTTTGGGGATCTTGCCCATGAAGTGGGCCGCTACAGCGCGCTTGTGCCCGGAACCACCGGGAAACGCCGCGAGGAGCGTGGCAAATATTTGTGGATATTTGCCAGGCAATCGAGCGGAGATTGGAAACTGACTGCCGAATGCTGGTGCAGCGACCTGACTCTTCCCGGCGCGGAGTCCGATATTCCCAAAGTCGCAATTACCCCTGCGTCGAAAGCATCGACGAGAAAAAACTAGGACGATCTGGCTACTCCTTCACGCCCAGCTTTTCTAATTCGCTGCGCAGCTGTTTTACATTCTGCATTTGGATCGTGTGCATTCCCAAAGCTGCAGCACATTCCAGATTCAGCGCACGATCGTCAATGAAGCAGCATTCTTGCGGGTCTTTTTGGGTAACATCGATGGCCAGGCGATAGATGCCACTTTCTGGCTTGCGCAGTCCCACGAAGCAGGAACTCACGAAGAGTTGAAAAATGTCGCGCAAGCCGTATTTCGCGATGCGGTATAAATTCAACTCCCGCGATTCGTTATTGATTGTCGCCATGAAGTAATTGGCGGAAGCCGCGAGGGTACGCGCAAACGCAAGAGCTTCGTCGTTCGGCTTCGATAACGAAAGAATGTAACTGCGGAATTCGTCGCGGTTGAAGGGACGGCTGCGATAGAACACAGTGCGCTCCAGGTACTCGTCGAGCGAAATCTTGCCGCGCTCAAATGAAGAGACCACCATCTCATGTCGCGAGTGGAATTCTTCCTGATCAAGACCAAAATGCTCGAGTGCAATCCTGCGCTCGGCATGGTCCCAGGCGTTGGTAAGCAAAACTCCTCCAATGTCCCAAAACAACGCGCGAATCCCCGTCACAAATCCTCCTGAATGGCTGCTCTAAACGATCGCATGCCATGGTACAGATGCTCCGTTTGAAAATTAAGTGCAACATTCGCTGTCAGAACCTGGACCGGAAGCTAACCCTTTTTCGTCGAGTGATTGCGCGCCCAACCCCGCCAATTCACCTGATTACCGCAAAAACTGGAATGTATAATTGAACTTTCCCGAACTCGCGAAGGAGTCCATAACCATGGCAGTTTCGCTGGTCACAGGCGGAGCCGGATTTATCGGCTCGCATGTAGCCGAACACCTGCTGCGTGCAGGGCACGATGTCGTTGTGTTAGACGATTTGAGCGGCGGCTTCTCCGATAACGTACCACCGGGGGCGCTATTTGTTCAGGGATCGATCTTCGATCATGAGCTGTTAGAACGTCTGTTTCGCAAACACTCCTTTACTCACGTTTACCATCTAGCCGCCTATGCTGCCGAGGGACTCAGCCATTTCATCAAGCGATTCAACTACCAGAACAATCTCATCGGCTCGGTGAATTTGATCAATGCTGCAGTCAATCACAACGTCAAGACCTTTGTGTTTACCTCGTCGATTGCGGTTTATGGCGCGGGCCAGGTTCCGATGACAGAAGATACTTTGCCGATTCCTGAGGATTCCTACGGCATTGCAAAACTTGCAGTGGAGCAGGAATTACGGGTTACCCATGAAATGTTTGGCCTTAATTACGTAATTTTCCGTCCACACAACGTTTATGGCGAAAGACAAAATATCGGCGATCGTTACCGTAATGTAGTCGGCATTTTCATGAACCAGTTGCTGCAAGGGAAGCCGATGACAATTTTCGGCGACGGCAGTCAACAGCGGGCGTTTACCCACATCAGCGACGTTGCGCCTGTCATCGCGGGCTGTGTCGAGCGCCCCGCAGCGAGGAATCAGGTCTTCAACGTCGGAGCAGACATCCCGCACTCGGTGAAAGAGCTGGCAGAAATCGTTGCGAGTTCGATGGGAAAACCGAGCAAGATCGAGTATCTGGACGCACGCAACGAGGTCAAGATCGCATTTTCCGATCATTCCAAAGCGGAATCCATTTTCGGGAAGCAAGAGAAAGTCTCGCTGGAACAAGGAGTGCGGATGATGGCAGAGTGGGTCAAAGAACATGGTGCTCGGGAGAGCTCGACATTCGAAGGCATTGAGATTGAGCGGAACTTACCCCCGAGCTGGGCACGCCTGACAAAGGTGGACGCCTAGCAAACGTCGCAAGCGATTGATGAGCCTTGGTGACGTCCCGGCGCGACCGAGTGCCTTTTTGGAAATTGCCGTTCAGGGCTATCTTCGGAACTGCGGCTAATATGCGTTTTTGCTTGTGAAGAGGCGCACCACGGTCATCGTGATGATCTGCAGATCGAAGGTAAGACTCCAGTTGCGCAAATAATAGAGATCGTACTCGACTCGTTTTGCGATTGAAGTATCGCCCCGCCAACCGTTGACTTGAGCCCAGCCGGTGATGCCCGCTTTGAACATGTGGCGCGCGTTATAGCGG
>Ga0209579_10002894_pt1 | contig 12803 bp, 9 predicted proteins | sample Coa_R1_2_FD_187152 | JGI IMG/M metagenome (GOLD analysis project Ga0209579, IMG submission 187152) | Surface soil microbial communities from Centralia Pennsylvania, which are recovering from an underground coalmine fire - Coalmine... | ecosystem: Environmental > Terrestrial > Soil > Unclassified... | reverse complement strand
GTACACTTTTCCTGTTGATAATTGCTGGCATAGACAGAGATCATCGAATCTAATTTTTGTGCGCACAAAATCGCGGGAAATAAAAACACTAAACCAAAGGTGAAAATTTTACAGCTCATGGGGCTCAAATTAATGCAAAAGTCAATTATCTCAATAAAAGAATTGAAAATGCAATTAATTTCGGAATGTTTTAAAAATTACCGGCGAAAAAAATTGTTAATATGATATCTGCAAAATCTTCTGAAGAATTATATAATGAGTATAAACATCAGATTCGCAAAATCGCCGACGTAAAAAATGCGCTTAATATCCTGCAATGGGACCAGGAAACGTATTTGCCTTCCAAAGGTGCATCATTTCGTGCCCAGCAAACAGCTACGCTTTCAGAACTGGCTCATCAATTATTTACCAGCGAGTATTTTGGAAATATTTTACAAGAATTGAATTCGCGGAATAATCTATCTCAGAAAGAAAAAAGAAATGTTGAGTTGAGTAACGAAGATTATATTAAACAAAAGAAATTTACTTCAGATTTTGTAAAGAAAATGAGCGAAACCGTTTCAAAAAGTTTTCATGCCTGGATTGATGCAAGAAGACAAAACGCATTTTCTGCTTTTGAAAAAGATCTTAACGGTTTGTTGCAGTTGAAAAAAGAAGAAGCGTATCTATTGGGGTTTGAAAACCACCCGTATAACGCGTTATTGAATGAGTTTGAAAAAGGATGTACCGTAAAACTGCTCGACAAAATATTTACAGAAATATTATATCCGTTAAAAAAATTGTTTGATCAAATAAATTCCAAGCCGCAAATTGACGATTCATGCTTGCATCAATACTTCCCAAAACAGCAACAATGGGACTTTGGAATAAAAATAATTGGACAATTGGGGTTTGATTTTAAAGCAGGACGGCAGGATATTTCGGAACATCCCTTTACCACCAGTTTTAATAATAATGATGTTCGCATCACCACGAGGATTGACGAACATAATTTCGCCGGCATGCTGTGGAGTTGCATTCATGAATCGGGGCATGCTTTGTACGAGCAGGGACTTCCGGAAACCGAATATGGCTTGCCCTTGGGTGAATATACATCCCTGGGTATTCATGAGTCCCAGTCACGCCTTTGGGAAAATTGTGTTGGCAGGGGCAAAACATTTTGGAATTACCATTACAAAGAACTTCAAGATACATTTCCGGATCAACTGGCAGAAGTATCATTACAGCAATTTTATAAAGCGATCAATAAAGTGGAGCCTTCGTTGATACGCACCGAAGCAGATGAGCTGACATATCATTTTCATGTAATGATCCGTTATGAAATAGAAAAATTATTGATCGAAGGAACAATAGGTGCCCATGATATTCCCGCGTATTGGAATGAACATTATGAAAAATATCTTGATCTCAAAGTGCCAGATGATAAAAGAGGATGCTTGCAGGATATTCATTGGAGCCATGGCAGTTTTGGATATTTCCCTACCTACAGTTTAGGAAGTTTTTATGCCGCTCAATTATATGGTAAGGCGATAAAACAAAACCCCGCAATTGAACAGGCAATTGGCAAAGGCGATACCAATCCACTGCTTGACTATTTGCGTAAACATATTTTTCAATACGGAAGAATGTACACGAGCGAGGAATTATTTGCTGTAATTGGCGGAGAACCATTGGATATAAAATACTTTTTAGAATACCTGTTTGATAAATACAAAAATATTTATATCTTATAAGCCATTATGAAGCGATTTTTACCCTTTATGCTGATTCCAATATTCTTTTCCTGCAAAAAGCTTATTCAGCAACAAGAAGAAAACGCCGTCATTAAAATAATGACAAGCGGTGTGTGGTATGTACAAACTTACAATCAAAATGACACCAGCATCGCGGCGATATTTGCGGGGTACACCTTTCAGTTCACGGCCAATGGAGCGGTGCTTGCCATTAAAGACAGCACAACAGTCGCGACCGGAACCTGGGTAGGGAATGTTGATAATGAAACAATAAACTCGAATTTTCCAGGCGCGGCAAGTCCGCTGGACAAATTGAATAGCTTGTGGAAAATAACAGACAGCAGCCCCACTTCTGTCGTGGCAAACACGATGATTGGCAATGATGCGGAATTTCTTGTATTGCTCAAACAATAGCATTGTCCACCATCTTTTAGAAACCTTTTTTAGGCAATTTTTTTTATTTCACCCAACTTAAAATTGTAATTTCATCTAAGTTTTTACCGTCTTCCAACAACCTCTGCCGTAAACCATACGTAGAAACGTAGAATATAATTTTATTGGTCGTTAGCGAGGCAATTTTTACTATTTATAGTGCGTTGAATAGAGCTTTAGATTTCAGAGTAAACATGAGTTATGAATAAGCATGCTAACCATAAGTCTATCAGCCTGAAAAAATAATTTAAAACACAATTCGGATAACCCATTTAATTTCTTATCCGTTGACTAGAAAACTACTTGCTTTTTGTTTTGGGCTTTTGCTGACTTGTGTGGCTTATGCACAAACTGCGGTTATTAATGCAACGGCTACCTCCGGATGCAGCCCGTTTACGGTAACATTTACAGATGGCTCAACCGGCGCTACAAGCTGGAATTGGAATTTTGGGAATGGAAACACCTCAACCCAGCAAAATCCGACTATACAGGCATACCTGAACCCGGGTACTTACACAGTAACTTTATCTATAAATGGGGGTCCTGCCACATCCAAAACAATTACGGTCAATCCTTCTCCTGTTGTCAATGCAACTGCGAGCGATCTTTCGGGAACCAGCTGCTTTCCCCTGTCTGAAAATTTTAAAGACCTTTCAACAGTAAGCAGCGGTACCATAACCAGCTGGAACTGGGATTTTGGGGATGGGAATACTTCGACCCAGCAAAACCCCTCGCATGTGTACACAGCTGCCAACCCGGTTGGTTTCCCGGTTTCCCTTGAAGTGACAAGCAGTAATGGTTGTTCCAGTACGTTGAAAAACCCTTTGAAAATCATTATAAATAACGGGGTGACTGCCAATTTTACAACTGCTTCTTCTTCGGGGTGCAAAGTGCCTATAACCATTAATTTCAATAGTACCTCAACGGGTCCGGGAACATTAACCTATTCCTGGAGTTTTGGCGATGGGAATACAGCCGGAAATGTTGCGACAGCCTCGGACACATATACTGCTGCAGGTACATTCCCGGCAATATTGACGGTCAGCAGCAGCAGCGGATGTACAGCCAGGGATACACAAAATATTGTAGCCGCCGGGGGAAGTGTTCAGTCATCATTTACTGGTCCTGACAGTGCCTGTATAGGCAATGCTGTATCTTTTCAAAACACTTCCACGCCACCGCCGTCGGTTGCGAATTGGGATTTTGGCGACGGAACAACGGCATCAGGTCAAAATGTTGCCCATACATTCACAACTGCAAATACTTACGTAGTTAAACTGGTTAATGTATTTGGTGGCTGTAATGATTCTGTTTCAAAGCCAATAATTGTGCTTGCCCCGCCGGTTGCCAATTTTAAAGCGGATGACACGGTTTCCTGCTCAAATAGCCTGACCGTAAATTTTACTGATCTTTCGTCCAACGCTACCTTGTGGTCATGGAATTTTGGTGATGGCAATTCATCTTCGGTCCAAAATCCATCGCATACATATAGCAGCTACGGAAGCTATACGGTGACATTGACTGTTTCCAATTCTACCGGATGTTCCGGTACCGTAGCAAAAACATCTTATATACAGATCGTTCAGCCCTCTGTTCAAATAACCAATTTACCATTATTTGGCTGCGCACCCTTTTCGCTTGCGCCAATTATAAAAGATTCCCTTGCAGGCGGAGTAACAGGCTACTTGTGGGATTATGGCGATGGAACAACTTCTACAGCTGCCTCGCCGCCCCCGCACGTATACGCCGCCGGAACGTATGTATTGACGCTTACTTTAACCGGTGTGGGAGGCTGTTCAGCCTCGACCTCCGACACCGTCAAGGTCGGAACGATCAAACCCACAGCAGGTTTTACGGCCTCACCCACCACACAATGCGTTGATCAGACAATAACTTTTACTGATCAGTCTACTGGTGGGGTAACGCAATGGTTCTGGGATTTTGGCGACGGTTCAACGTCTACCAATACCAATCCTGCTACCTCGTATTCAAATGCCGGCGTTTATAGCGTAAAAGAAATAGTTTACAACAACGGATGCGGAGATACGCTGATAAAAAATAACTATATCACAATTAATGGACCCAAAGCCAATTTTACATTCACATCTAACTGTTCAGCGTCAGGATTGCAATTCACCTTTACAGATATCTCCGTTGGCACCGTCAATACCTGGTTGTGGAATTTTGGGGATGGGACTACTTCAAATGTTCCAGGACCGGTGACCCACACTTTCACAACCGGGCAACCCAGTTACGCGGTTTCACTAACGGTGAGCAATACAGCTACCGGTTGCACAGATACCAAAACTTTGGTGGTAACCACTTCGATTGAAAAGGCAAATTTTGGTGCCTCCGCTTCCACCATTTGTGTGAATTCGCAAGTCTATTTTTCAACAATTAATGTTATTGATTCAAATGTTGCCCAATATACCTGGGAATATGGAACGCCGGCAGATCCGCCGAGCGTCGGCGCTCATTTTCAATCAACACATTTAGCTTATACCGTCCCGGGGACATATACGGTTACTTTGATTCTTTTAAATAATAATGGTTGTATTGATTCTTCTTCCCAACAGATTCAGGTAAATGGCCCCGTGGTGCAGTTTTCAGCCAATGCACCGGGCGGCTGTACGTCCTTAGCCGCGATATTTGCAGATCTTTCTACCGATGCATCCAACCCCATTGTAAAATGGGTTTGGGATTATGGAGATGGCTCTCCGGTGCAAACCTATAGTGCACCCCCATTTACACACAATTATACCGGTCAGGGAATTTATTCCGTAACACTGACTGCAACAGATGCCGGAGGTTGTGCAGGGACTGCTACAAAACCAAACCTGATTGCAATATCCTATCCCCGTGCCATTTTCTCTGAAGCTGATTCAATGACATGCCCGGGATCCCCGATTACCTTCATAAATAATTCATCAGGATACGGACTTACCTACGCCTGGGATTTTGGCGATGGAACAAATTCAACTGCAATTAATCCACCCGCCCATAATTATGCTATTGGCAATTATGCCGTTTCCCTCACTGTAACTGATCAATATGGTTGCATCGATATGGTCACCCACAATATTATTGTTGACATCCCCCATGCATCTTTTAACCTTTCAGCGACCCTGGCCAATTGTCCGCCGTTAATTGATACATTTACTTTCACGGGAAGTTACTATCAAACGGTTAAATGGAATTTTGGCGATGGGGGTACTTCGTCCTTAATAAATCCTATCCATTTTTATACGGTCCCGGGGATTTATTACGATACGCTGATTGTAACAAGTCATGGAGGTTGCACGGATACTGCAGTTTCTCCCGCCATCCAGGTTTTTGGTCCATACGGCGCGTTAACTTATTCTCCCTTGCAAGGATGCCATCAGCTCACCGTCAATTTTAACGTGGCAACCAGTAATGTAGTAAAATATGTTTGGGATTTTAAAGATCGGCAAACCCAGAAAACGCTTACTCCCACTACTTCGCATACTTACGATTCTGTTGGAGAATATGTTCCTGTGGTCATATTGACGGATGCTACTGGCTGCGCGGTTCCGGTATTGGGGACTGACACGATTGTGGTTGCTGGAAGCCATCCCGAATTCGGATACAACAACTCAGTTTTTTGTAATAGTGGTTCAGTTACGTTCAGCGATTCGACCAAATCAATTTTTCCCATTACAAATTATTTATGGGATTTTGGAGACGGGGTAACTTCGGCTAGCCAAAACCCAACGCATTTTTTTGCTGCGCCAGGATCTTATACCATAAAGCTATATACAACTACACCCACAGGATGTATTGATTCCATTGTAAAACCTGACCTCATAAAAATTGTTGCAAACCCGTCAATTGATATTGGAAATGTTAATTACACTTTATGTCAGCCTGCTTCACAGACTTTCCAAGGAGTAGTTGTAGTACCCGATACTTCTGCATTGACCTGGTCGTGGAATTTTTACAATGGAAATGTCGCTACCGGTCAGATGCCGCCCACACAATTGTATCCGAATGCAGGATCAGACAGCGTACAACTGGTGGTTACCAACAGTACGGGATGCACTGATACCAGCAAAAAATATTTTCCTGTTTATCCGCTGCCATCAACCAATGCAGGAATTGATACTGCCGTTTGCGTCGGCGGAAGTGTCACGTTGCAAGGGAGTGGCGCTGATAATTATACCTGGGTTTCGCCCGACAACACCTTAAGTTGCCATAATTGTCAAAACCCGATCGCCACACCTGATACTACAACTGCGTATATACTTAACGGATACACAACGTTTGGTTGTACAAAATCGGACACGGTTGTCGTAAATGTAATTCAGCCGCAAAATGTTACCATAGTTTCGGCTGCAGATTCTAATTGTGTCGGGCAATCTGTTCAATTAAAAGCCAGTGGCGAAACTTCATATTTATGGACGCCGGCAGCAGGTTTAAGCAATCCAAACAGCAGCGATCCGATTGCGAGCCCTGATACCACTACGATCTATCAGGTTATCGGTACCGATTATAAATCGTGTTTTGCAGATACTCAATCAGTAAAAATCAATGTGTTCAACTACCCGACGATAAACGCAGGTCCGAATGTGACCATAATACCCGGTGCATCATATCAAATTAATGCAAGCGGTTCTTCCGATATAAATGCAATTGTTTGGTCGCCCCCGGCAGGATTAAGTTGTACAACCTGTTTAACGCCAGTAGCCACTCCGATCCTTACGACCACTTATATTGTAAGCGTAACAAATAACGGAGGTTGTACTGCATCAGACAGCATCACCATAATCGTTTTATGCGGCAATAATAATTTATTTGTGCCCAATACATTTTCTCCGAACGGAGATGGTATGAATGATGTGTTTTATGTCAGGGGAACAGGCTTGAGCCGCATTCAATCCATGTTAATTTTTAACCGTTGGGGACAAGTAGTTTTTGAGAAAAAAGATTTTCCTGCCAATGACCCGTCAGTAGGTTGGGATGGAACAATTAACGGAAAACCAGCGCCGGTTGACGTGTATGTTTATACGATTGAAGTTATTTGCAACAATTCGCAGATTGTACCTTATCATGGCAATGTTGCTTTGATAAGATAAAATAAATTATGTAATGAATTTGGTTTCATGAAATGGATCAGCGTCATAAAAAGTATAAAATTCGTATTGTATTTTGCGATACTTGGAATTGCTGGGCCCTGCTTTACGCAGGATCTTCATTTCTCACAATTTTTTGAAGCACCATTATTGCGTAATCCCTCTCTTGCCGGAATTTTTACAGGTGATTACAGAGTTCAGGGAGTGTATCGTGATCAATGGAATAGTGTTACAGACGGGTATCGCACAGGTTCTTTTAATGCAGAATATAAAATGCCGATTGGAAGCGGTAATGATTTTATTACAACCGCAATGGAGATATTATATGACCAGGCAGGAACCGTTGCATTAACCACATCCGAATTTCTTCCTGCTTTGAATTATCACAAATCACTCAGCGATCAAAAATCTATGTATTTGTCAATGGGATTTATGGGGGGACTTGTCGAAAAAACAATAGATCGATCAAAAATAACCACCAATAACCAGTTTGACGGTATGGCGTTTAATCCCAGCTTGGCTGATGGTGAAACATTTCCAACTCCCAACATTAAATATTTCGATGGAAGTTTTGGAATGAGCTTTAATACAACTTTTGGGGAAGACCAGGTAAACAGCATGTACTTCGGAGCAGCTTATCATCATTTTAATCGGCCTAAAAACTCTTTTTACCAGGATGCATCTGAGCTCGATCCGAAATATGTTTTTTCAGGAGGGATAAAATTAAATCTTGATGATGATTCTTACTTTACCATTCAGGCGGATTATTCCAAGCAGGGGACTTTCACAGAAACAATCGGCGGGGTCATGTATTCTTATAAATTAGTAGGAGGAGATCCTGCTCCGTATATTTTAAACGTGGGAACTTATCTGCGCTGGGGCGATGCACTGATACCCGTTATAAAATTAGAAATGAATAACCTTGCCATCGCCCTTAGCTACGACGTAAATGTTTCTCAATTGAGAACAGTCAGCGAAGGCAGGGGCGGTGTTGAACTGTCCATTTCTTACGTGGGGTTTCTGGATAGAGCCAACAGTTCAAAATTTAAAATGCTTTGTCCCCATTTCTGAGTCCAGTCACGGCAAACATGCATTCTTGCTTTTCCTCAGGAATTGCGAATTTTCAAAATTGAATCAGCTCTGACCCAAACAACAAAACGTCTTGGCGGGCATATAAAGAGATTAGTCGATGCATATCCTGAAGCAGGGTTCACCATATACTACCAAAATAGTGTCACAAGATGAAGGTGGTCTGATAAAAATATAGATAGCCTGGGAGACCAGCAAAGTGCAGGGCAATTGTTTAAAAATGCCCAGTGCTCTTTTTTGTAAATTGGAGTAAGACTTACATTAAAATATACTGCGATGGCAAAATAATCGTTTTACATTCAAAATGTTAAGCTCAAAGCAGGCTTTGCATGCATTTATTGATAGAAAAAGTTTGTATCTTTACCAAAGAAATTGTATATTAGTTGATTATGAAATGAAAGCATATCCACTATGAGAATTTTTTACATACTGTTTATCGCTTTATTGGTAACCGGCCAGGTGAAAAGTCAGGATAAATCTTCCTCCTCTCAGGATCAAAATACTGAGATCAAGGTTGTTAAATTTTATCCTAACCCCGCCACGTCTTTAATTACCTTCGAATTCAAAAAAGAACCCGAGGATAATAAAACATACTCCTTTCAAGTCTTCAATTTTCCGGGTAAAAAAATGTATGAAACGGATAATGTCTCTGCTAAAACAGTGATAGACCTCTCCAATTTTTTCCGCGGAATCTATATTTATCAACTGAAAGATCAGAGCGGAAGAATTATTGAATCCGGAAAATTTATGGTTGTTAAATAATTTCTTTTACAACACTTCTACTATTAAAAATTTAAGATAATTCGTGTTTTCGATTCCATGTATGATGGGATGATCAGCTCCTTGTGTTTGAAATGTTACCTGTCTTAATTTTCTTTTTGCATCTTTAGCCGCTTCATCAATGATTCGTAAAAATAAATCCGGTTCAATTAAATTGGAGCAAGATGAAGTGACCAGGTATCCCCCTTTTCGCACCAATTTAATTCCGCGCAAATTAATCTCCTTATAACCTTTAACTGCCTGTGGAACTGTTTCGCGGCTTTTGGTGAACGCAGGCGGGTCGAGCATTACAACATCGTATTCTCTTTTTTCTTTTGACCATGATTTTAAGATATCGAAAGCGTTTCCTGTCTGGAATTTGCAAATATTATGCAGACCATTCAATGCGGCATTTTTTGTTGAAAGTTGAACGGCGCTTTCTGAAATATCAATTCCCAAAACACTTTTAGCGCCATAATGCGCAGCATGAATCTCGAATGATCCACTATAACAAAAAACGCCAAGGACCTCCGCACCTTTTGCAATGTGTTGAATGGATCTGCGATTTCCATGCTGGTCTAAAAAATATCCCGTCTTTTGACCGTTTTCAATGTCAATATAAAATTGCAGCCCATTTTCATTGATGACAATAGTTGTGTCAAAAGGAGCAGATAAAAATCCCTTTTGCAGTGATAGTCCTTCAAGTTCACGAACAGGGACATCATTGCGTTCATAAATCCCCTTAGGAGAAAAGATCAGCTCCAAAGCTTTTACTATGGCGGGTTTCCACAGATCAATTCCGGCAGAAATAGTTTGGATCACAAAATAATCATTGAACTTATCAATAATCAGACCTGGCAAAAAATCAGCTTCTCCGAAAACAAGCCTGCAATTTTCTTCGTAACCGTTTTTCTTTCTGTAATTCCACGCTTCGGAAATTTTTTTGAAGAAGAATTCATCGTTTATATATTCATCTTTTTCGCGCGTAAGCAGGCGAACGGTAATTTGCGATTTTTGATTGATGTACCCTTTGCCGATAAATTTTTTATCGCTTGTAAAGACAGATACGATATCCCCGGGATTTGTGTTCCCATCCATCTTATTTATTTCGTTCGAATAGATCCAGGGATGCCCATTTTGAATCCTGCTGCTGATCTTCTTATTAAGAAATAGGTTTGCCATAGCACGAAATTAGCCATTGCACCAGTCAAGACATAAGAAAAATGATTGATGGACAATTTATTAAGTTCATAAGACATTTTGTCCTTACTTTACTCTTGGCAAAATTATTGACAATATTATCTTTGCGCCAATTTGTTATATTATGAAGGAAAAAAATGCTAAAAATTCAGGTGAACCGTTTTCTAAAAGTCCGGAAAATCAAAGGGAGGGGATGGTTGACATCAATACTGATGAAAACCTTGCAGGTACCAACTATCTGAGCGATGACGTGGATGAAGAAAGTGAAATAGACAAACTTAAAGAAGAAGTCCAGCAGCAAAAAGACAAATACCTGAGGCTTGTCGCCGAATTTGATAATTTTAAGAAAAGAACCGCCAGAGAGAGAATTGATTTAATTCAGACTGCAGGCAGAGAAATAGTAACCTCGCTGCTGGATACGGTTGATGACGCCGACCGCGCGGAAAAGCAAATGCAAAACAGTGACGATATTGCGCAGATAAAGGAAGGCGTGCAATTGGTTTTTAATAAACTGAGAACAACATTACAAAATAAAGGGTTGAGGGCTATGGACAGCATCAACACAGATTTTGATGTCGAAAAGCATGATGCAATCACTGAAATTCCTGCTCCGTCAGATGAATTAAAAGGCAAAGTTGTCGACGATATTCAGAAAGGCTATTATTTGAACGATAAAATAATCCGTCACGCAAAAGTTGTGGTAGGCAAATAAATAATTAATGAAAAGAGATTATTACGAAGTCCTTGGAGTAGGAAAAAATTCATCTGCTGATGAGATCAAGAAATCTTATCGCAAGGTGGCTATGCAATTTCATCCCGACCGTAACCCCGGAGATAAATCAGCAGAAGAAAAGTTTAAAGAAGCCGCCGAAGCATACGAAGTGCTGAGTGATGCGGACAAAAGAGCGCAATACGACAGGTACGGTCACGCCGGATTGAATAATAATGGTCGGACTGGTTTTGGGAGTACAGAGGATATTTTCAGCCAGTTTGGTGATATTTTTGGGGAGGACATTTTCGGTAGTTTTTTTGGCGGTGGTGGAAGAGGGCGCACGAGCGGAAGGACGCGTGGCGTTCGTGGGAGCAATTTGCGCGTTAAAATTAAATTGAACTACGAAGAAATTGCCAAGGGCGTTTCAAAAAATATCAAGGTAAAAAAATATGTGACCTGTGCAACGTGCAGCGGCAGCGGCGCAAAAGATAAGGGAAGCGTTCAAACGTGCAATACATGCGGCGGCAGTGGTCAAGTGCGCAGGGTAAGCAATACTTTTCTCGGCCAGATGCAAACTGTTACGACCTGTCCGACTTGCAATGGTGAAGGAACGGTTGTGACGGCAAAATGCAATGTTTGCAAAGGGGAAGGCCGGGTCTACGGCGAAGAAACGGTGAACATTGATATTCCCGCTGGTGTTCAGGATGGCATGCAGTTGAGCGTGGGGGGACGTGGAAATGCCGGCGAGCGAGGCGGTGCACCTGGTGATTTGATCATTTTAATTGAAGAAGAGCAACACCCTGATCTGCATCGCGATGGATTGAACGTTGCTTTTGAATTACATCTCTCTTTCACGGACGCTGTCTTTGGAACGCAAGTCGAAGTACCTACCATTGATGGTAAAGCAAAAATTAAGATTCCACCTGGTACGCAGAGCGGGAAAATATTCCGGTTGAAGGGGAAGGGCTTTCCGGCAGTAAACTCCTACGAAAAAGGGGATCAGCTTATCCATGTTAATTTATGGACTCCGCAAAATGTTTCCCACGAAGAAAAAGCAATGCTTGAAAAATTAGGCAGCTCACCAAACTTTCAACCTAAACCTGATAAGAACGAACGTGGTTTTTTTGATAAGGTGAGAGAAATGTTTTCGTAAAGTACAGGATATTCAATTTGGGATGTCTTAATTCGTGAACACTTTGTGACCCAACGGCAAAAGTACTGCGTTTCACTTTTTTATATATTCGGATCACCTCATTTTCTTTTTTCTTTCCTGTAGATTTTTCTTGCCTTTTCTACGAGGGTTACAAATTCTTTTTCCATGGCATCATTGGGATCCAATGATTTTTGAGATTGTTCGATCAACTCATTCCAACTGACGTGCCGCATATATTTTGACTTACGCAACATCTCCCCGAAAATAGCCACGTATGAAGCAAACCGGATGGGGGAGGGGAGATTAGCAATATTTGTCCTGATAAACGGACATGTAAAATAAGAATTGCGTGGAAGAGAATCGCCGGGAATTTTATAGCCTACCGTTATCGTAGCCAGCTTCGCTTTTAAATCATTTATGCTGTCAATATTGTCACTGACAGGAGTTATTTCAAACATCGCGACGAGTGAATTCCCCGAGCCAATTTCTCCGCCCTGCAAACCATTCGACGAATCAGTCATAGCATTCCATTTGTTGTCAAAACCGATTAACCGGTAACGTTTCACCAATTGAGGGTTAAACGAAACATTTAAATAGGCATCGTCAGCAACGGCATATATTGTTTGGGTAAATTC
>Ga0209579_10002891_pt1 | contig 12819 bp, 9 predicted proteins | sample Coa_R1_2_FD_187152 | JGI IMG/M metagenome (GOLD analysis project Ga0209579, IMG submission 187152) | Surface soil microbial communities from Centralia Pennsylvania, which are recovering from an underground coalmine fire - Coalmine... | ecosystem: Environmental > Terrestrial > Soil > Unclassified... | reverse complement strand
CCAGCCGACAGGCGCCTCGTCTTTCAGCGGATCAAGATACTCGGGCTCGCCACCCAACAGATCGAAGACCGGCCGTCCTTCGAAGAGGCCGCGAAGCCGGCCTTCGCGCACGAAACGCGCGAGATCGGGCCCGAACAGCGACGAGAAGATGGCGTCGGGCTTGGCATCGATCAGCGCCTGCACGACGGCGCCGGGCTCGATCTTGCCAAGCGGCACCGCCTGCTCGACGAATTCGATGCCTGAGTCCTGCCGCGCCTGCATCTGCTGCTTAAACGTCGCCGTCGCCGCCTGTCCGTATTCGTAGTTCGGATAGACGATCGCCCAGCGCTTCTTCGCGAGCTTGACGGCGTCGGGCACGAGCATCGCGGTTTGCATGTACGTCGATGCGCGCAACCTGAACGTGTATTTGTTGCCGTCCTGCCAGACGATCTTGTCGGTGAGCGGCTCGGCAGCGATGAACAGCACATGCCGGCGCTTCGCGAGATCGGCGATCGCGAGGCCGATGTTGGAGGCGAACGTGCCCATCAGAAGCGCGACCTGCTCGCGCGTCAGCAGTTCTTCGGCCACACGCACCGCGTCGCCGGGTACGCCGTTGTCGTCGCGCGAGACGACCTCGATGTGTCTGCCGAGAGGGCCGCCCTGCGCATTGATTTCGTCGACCGCGAGGTCCATTCCCTTGCGATAAGGATCGAGGAACGCGGGGAACTGCTTGTACTCGTTCACCTCGCCCAGGCGAATGGTCTGGCAAAGCGCGCTGCCTGTCGCCGTGGCGGCAAGCAGGATCGCCCACACAGTCACGAAGCGGCGCGACATGCGAACTCCCGGATTCGGTGGCCTTCGTCGGCTCCTCGCAAGCGACGGGCGCAAGCGCCTCGTACGTCACGCGAGAGGATTGCGCCGGATGGTAGCAAACGGCGACGCGCGCGCCATCGATTTGTCATGGAAGCGGCCCCATATCCAGAAAATGGCTTGCGGATGCGCCATAACGATATGACTCCGATGCGCTGTCGGCCGGCCGGGCTCACCCGATAAAATTGCGGTTTCGAACGCGCTCCTGGCGTCTCGCACAACTTCGCACCCCATGCTTCGACTGGCGCACGGTCTCGATTTCGCTGGCCTCTACTCGGTAGAGGGCGCCGAGGGTATCGATGCGCTTTTCGTCTCGCACGTCGCGCGCGCCGACTCGGCGCTTGCGGCGCGGTTGTCGCGAGCGCGTGCCGATCCTTCGTCGCTGACGGCGAAGGACGAGTCGACGCTGCTGATCGACCTTGCGCCGCATCTCGAGGATTTTCTCGCCGACCTCTTCGGCATCCGCGACGCGGTGAGCGCCCTGGAAGCGCGGCACCACGAGCTCGCACCCCTCTTCAGCGTCAAGCGGCAATTCGTGCAACGCAAGGCGATGAACGCGTACAAGGCCGACGTCGCGGCGACCTTCGATGGTCCGGGCTTGCGAAGCGAGCTCGATGCATTGGTTGGTACCGCCGGCGCCGACGTCGCGGCATTCGAGCTCGCGTTCGCGCAACGCGTCCTCGAGTGGCAACGTGACGAGGCGGCCGACGCGGCCGCGCTCGACACCGCGCAGCGCTACGCGGCGTGGGCTTCGCACACGCGCGAAGGAAGGGCTGCGCACCGCGGCGGCGTGCTGTTTCGCGCGCCGCACAAGCTCGACATGACAAGGCTCGTCCCGGTCGAAAACGTCGCGAATCGCGGCGTCGATGCGCTTCAGCGGCCACTCGACGAGGGCCTTCGTCGACGACAGGGATTCAAGCTCACCGATTCGGGCACCGATCTCGCGGGTGGCCTCGACCAGGCGCATTACTGCATCTGGTGCCACGAGCAGGGCAAGGATTCGTGCGCGAAGGGCTTGCTCGAGAAAGCGCCTCGACCCGAGGACCCGTTCAAGCGATCGGTGTTCGGCGTTACCCTCGCCGGGTGTCCGCTCGAGGAACGCATCTCCGAGTTCCACAAGCTTCGCGCGGAAGGCGTGCCGATCGGCGCACTCGCGATGATCTGCGTCGACAATCCGATGGCGGCCGCGACCGGGCATCGGATCTGCAACGACTGCATGAAGGCCTGCATCTACCAGAAGCAGGAACCGGTCGACATTCCGCAATCCGAAACGCGGATCCTGAAGGACGTGCTCGCATTGCCGTACGGGTTCGAGATCTATTCGCTGCTCACGCGCTGGAATCCGCTCGACCTTCGCCGTCCGACGCCGCGTCGTGCGAGCGGCAAGCGCGTGCTGATCGTCGGGCAGGGGCCGGCCGGCTTCACGCTCGCGCATCATCTGCTGAACGATGGTCACACGGTCGTAGCCATCGACGGCTTGAAGATCGAGCCGCTCGCACCCGAGCTTTCCGGCGTGCGCGCCAACGGCGAGCGCGTTCGGTTTCGCCCGATCGAGGATTTCGCGTCGCTTGCCGAGCCGCTCGACGATCGCGTCATGGCTGGGTTCGGCGGGGTCGCCGAATACGGCATCACCGTTCGCTGGGACAAGAATTTCCTGAAGGTGATCCGGCTGCTTTTGGAACGGCGTGCGAACTACGCGCTGTACGGCGGCGTGCGCTTCGGCGGCACGATCGATGCCGGCGACGCGTTCGCGATGGGCTTCGATCACATCGCGCTCGCGGCGGGTGCCGGGCGGCCGACCGTGCTCGATCTTCCGCACGGCCTCGCGCACGGCGTTCGCACCGCGTCCGACTTCCTGATGGCGCTGCAATTGACCGGCGCCGCGAAGCGCGATTCGATCGCGAACATGCAGGTGCGCTTGCCCGTCGTCGTGATCGGCGGTGGCCTGACCGCGATCGACACTGCAACGGAAGCGCTCGCGTACTACCCGGTGCAGGTCGAGAAGTTTCTGGCGCGCTACGAGGCGCTGGTCGCGGCAAGCGGACGGGCCGCGGTCGGGGCCGCATGGAGCCCGCACGAAGCGGCGATCGCGCACGAGTTCCTCTCGCACGCGCGCGCGATTCGCGATGAGCGCGCGAAGGCGGCTGCGGAGAATCGTCCTCCGGCAATCGTCGAGTTGTTGCGCGAATGGGGCGGCGCCACGATCGCCTATCGCAAACGGCTGATCGACAGCCCGTCATACACGCTCAATCACGAGGAGGTCGCGAAGGCATTCGAGGAAGGCATCCGCTTCGCCGAAGGGTTGACGCCGCTTGCTATCGAGGTCGACGAGGCAGGTCACGCGAGCGCGCTTTCCGTATCGGTGCAATCGCGAAGCGAAGAGGGCGTCTGGCTCGAAATCGGCCGCGCACGTTTGCCCGCGCGAACGATCCTGATCGCGGCGGGCACGCAACCGAATACCGTGCTCGCGCGCGAAGATCGCGGGCACTTCGCGCTCGACGGACGCTATTTTCAGCTATTGCACGAGGATGGCTCGCCGGCGAAGCCCGTTCCGGGCCTCGCGAAACCGCGCGAACCTGCGGTGCTCACGCACATTCGCGACGATGGTCGCGCGATCAGCTTCTTCGGCGACCTCCATCCGTCGTTCTACGGCAATGTCGTGAAGGCGATGGCGAGCGCGAAGCAGGGCTACCCGATCGTCTCGCGGATACTCGCGCGCTCACACGGCGCCGAGCGTCGCTCCGACGCGGAATTTTTCGCGATGCTGAACGACACATTCCGCGCCCGTGTCGAGCGCGTCGTTCGACTGACGCCGACGATCGTCGAGGTCGTCGTGCATGCCCCTGCAGCCGCGCGTCGATTCAGGCCCGGCCAGTTCTATCGGCTGCAGAATTTCGAGTCGCTCGCGCCACGCGCGCACGGGACGCGCCTCGCGATGGAGGGCCTGGCGCTGACCGGCGCGTGGGTCGATCGCGAGCGCGGGCTCGTCTCGGTGATCGTGCTCGAGATGGGCGGCTCGTCGGATCTCTGCGTCGCGCTCTCGCCCGGTGAGCCTGTCGTGCTGATGGGGCCGACGGGCACGCCGACCGAGATCGAGCGCGACAAGACCGTCGTGCTTGCGGGCGGCGGCCTCGGCAATGCGGTGCTGTTCTCGATCGGGCGCGCGTTTCGAGAGGCCGGATCGAAGGTTCTTTACTTCGCCGGCTATCGTCGACTCGAAGATCGCTACAAGGTCGACGACATCGAAGCTGCCGCCGACGCGGTCGTCTGGTGCTGCGATGAAGCGCCGGGCTTCGCGCCGACGCGTGCGCAGGATCGCGCGTTTGTCGGCAACATCGTCGAAGGCATGCGCGCGTATGCGAGCGGAAAGCTCGGCGTGCAACCGATCGCCTTCGGCGATTGCGACAGGATCATCGCGATCGGCTCGGACAAAATGATGGCGGCTGTCGCCGCCGCGCGCCACGCTTCGCTCGCGCCCTATCTCTCGCCACGGCACCGCGCCATCGGCTCGATCAATTCGCCGATGCAGTGCATGATGAAGGAGATTTGCGCGCAGTGCCTGCAGCCCCAGCGCGACCCGAAGACCGGCCGCACGCGCTACGTCTTCTCATGCTTCAATCAGGACCAGGCGCTCGACGACGTCGACTTCGACGCGCTCGATGCCCGACTGAATCAGAACGCCGTTCAGGAGAAGCTGACCGCGCGCTGGGTCGCGCGCGTGAGTACGCCGGCGGAAAGCAGTTGAATTTCATCCTTCGCGCCATCATCGCGGCGCTCGCGGGCCTCGCGTCATTTGTCGCGATCGCGCAAGAGACACCACCATCTCTTCGCCTTCCGTCGGGCGCCCGGCCGACGCAATACGCGCTTTCGTTGACGATCGTTCCGGGCGCTCCAGGCGCGCAGGGCGAAATTGCGATCGACGTCGCGCTCGACGCGGCGCATTCGGTCCTCTGGCTCAACGCCGTCGCTCTGACGATTTCGGGTGTCACGCTCGACGGCACACCGCGGCCGGCCCGGCTGCTGACCGGCGACGATCAGTTCGTCGGACTCGCGTTCGATCCGCCGCTTCCGGGAGGTCCGCACCATATCGCGCTGGCGTTCGAGGCAAAGCAGAATCGCGACTCCGCGCGCGGCATCTTCACCATGGACGACAACGGCGCGTCGTACACGATGACGCAGTTCGAGTCGACGAGCGCCCGCCGCGCGTTCCCGTGCTTCGACGAACCGGGCTTCAAGGTGCCGTGGCAGATCACGCTTCGCATACCCCGCAATCTCTCGGCCATTGCGAATACGCCGATCGTCTCGGAAACGCCTGCTGACCATGGAATGAAGGTCGTACGCTTTGCGCAGACCAGGCCGCTGCCATCGTACCTGGTCGCGTTCGCCGTCGGCCCATGGGAGATCGTGAATGCAGATCGCGTCGGTGATTCCCAGACACCGGTTCGCGTGATCGTCGGTCGCGGGCATCGGCGCGATCTCGCGTTCGCGGTCCACGCGCTTCCGCAGTTGCTCGCGCGCGAGGAGGACTGGTTCGGCATCGGCTTTCCCTACGAGAAGCTCGACCACGCCGCGATCCCGCTGACGGTTCGCTTCGCGATGGAGAACGCGGGGCTCATCACGTATGGCGCGCCGATCCTGCTTGCGCCCGGTTCGGCGAGCGCGCCCTATCGCCATGCGCTCGCAAATGTCGCCGCGCACGAGATCGCGCACCAGTGGTTCGGCAACCTCGTCACGATGGCATGGTGGGACGATATCTGGCTCAACGAGGCGTTCGCGACGTGGTTCGCGGACAAGACGGTCGACGCGTGGAATCCCGCGTACGAGCATGGCGCGGCCAGCGTCCGCGCACGCGCCAACGCGATCGAGGCCGATTCGCTTTCGTCGGCGCGAAGCATTCGTCAGCCGATCCTCGAGCGCGGCGATATCTACAACGCGTTCGATTCGATCACCTACCAGAAGGGTGCGACGGTCATCGGGATGTTCGAGGGCTGGCTCGGCCAGGACACATTTCGCCGCGGCGTTCGTGCGTATCTCGAACGGCATCGCGACGCCAATGCGACGGCCGACGATTTCCTTCACGCCCTCGCCGCATCGACGCCGCTGCCCCTCGCGCCGGCGTTTCGGACGTTTCTCGACCAGAACGGCGTGCCGGAAGTCGCGACGAAGCTCGACTGCACGGGTGCGCGACCGCGACTCGTACTCACACAACGTCGATACGAACCGTACGGCGCCGCCGTGCCAGGTGCGCAAACGTGGAACATTCCCGTGTGCGTCCGTTACGGCTCCGAGCACGAGACGCGTGAAGCGTGCACGCTGCTGGCCGATCGCCAGGCGACGATGGATCTCGGCGACGCGTGCCCGACGTTCGTTTTCGCGAATGCCGGCGGGCGAGGCTATTACGTTGCGTCGTACGACGAGCCCATGCGACGGATGCTCGCAACGCAGGAAGCTCGGCTCACGCCGGCTGAGCATGCCGGATTCGTCTTCGATTTGCGACCACTCCTGCGTGCTGGCGAGATCGATGCTGCAACCGTGCTCGACGCAATCCGAACGGCGGCTGCCTCGCGCGATCGTGCCGTGCTCGACGCGGCGATCGACGTCGCCGCGTTCGTTCGGGACGAAGCGATCGGCGAGGAAGCGCACGATCATTTCGCGGCGTTCGTCCAGCAGACGTTTGGACCGCGGGCTCGGGCGCTCGGCTTCATGCCGAAGCAGGGCGAGAGCGATGACGATCGCCTCGTGCGGCGCGCGCTGCTGCGCTTCGCCGGCCCCGACATGCCGTCGCTCGCGCGCGAGGCGCGATCGCTTGCCCGGCGCTGGCTACACGATCACACGGCCGTCGACCCCGATATCGCGGACACCGTGCTGCTCGTCGCCGCCGAATCGAGCGATCGTTCGCTCTTCGATGCGATGGAGCAGTCGCTGCGCGAGACGCGCAATCGGCTCGATCGGCGCAACCTCATGATCGCGCTCTTCTCGTTTCGCGATCCGATGCTCGCCAGGCGCGCGTTCGCGCTCCTGCTCGATTCGCACATCGACGTGCGCGAAGCGATGACCGCGCTCGGGCTTGCGGCCTATGGCTCACCGCCGCCCCGTCCCCGTTACGACTTCATCGCCGCGCATTTCGACGCACTCGCCTCGCGGGTCGATCGCGATGCGCCCGGCGGCTGGCCGGGCTACGCCGAAGGGCTGTGCAGCGAAGGAGATCGCGCCGCGGTCGCTTCGTTCTGGCGCGATCGCGCGACTCGGTATCCGGGTGCGCTGCACAACCTCGCGCAGGTCCTCGAATCGATCGAGGGATGTGCGCGGCTCCGAGCGCGCGAGGCGCGAAACGCCGACGCGTATCTCGCGCGCTTCCGGTGAACGTGTACGGGGAGATCGGGCGTCGCGCTCAGTGCATGCCGTTCATCCCACTCATCTTCGAGCTGAAGAACAGGAAGAAATTCGAGCCAACTTCCACTGCGCGACCGGCTGCTTCGGTCGCGTCCATGATCTTCGACGACGTGATGCCGCTGCTGGCATCCGGGGCGGGCCAGTCGGCAGGATCCATCACGAGCACCGGTCGCACCTCCCACCAGATCGGCTTCGCATTGACGCGCGAATTGTCGACGACGTGGCTGTGATTGGGCGTCGGCACGAAAATCGGTCCGGTTGGTGGATCGGGGACGCCTGGCATTCCCGCCAGCAATACCGAAAGATCGACCGACGATGCGTGCATCGTGCAGGTGCCCGGTACGTGGTTGTTCGGATCGGGACATTGCGTTTGCACGCTCGGCGTTTTTTTCCATGCTTCGGGAACGAACCCGAACAGGCCGATGAGCGCATTGCCGAGCGTGGTTCCGCAAAGCTCGCCCGGCCGGCCGCCATCGGGGCATTCCATCGCGTCGCCCGGGTCCTTGCTCGTTCCGAACATCGGCACTAGCACGTAGAGATGCGCGGTATGTAACAAATCGCCGCCGGAAGGATCGTGCCCCGGCTCGGTGACGACCTGGCAAATCGGCGTCTGCATCTCGTTCGGGTCCGATTGCGCCGGGATGTGATTGAAGTCGAGATCGAGTAGCGGTTCGTCGACGCAGTCGAAGTTTTGCAGATACGTGAAGGTAACCAGTCGGCCGTTGCCGAAGCCCTGCGTCTGGTTGGGCGCCAGTTGCGCTGATGCACTGCCGGCGAAGGCGAGCGACAACGCGAACGCGAACGGCGCCATTGCACGAGCGGTTCGCGTGCGCGGGCGCGCGAAAGAGATTTGCATGGACACGTGAGCTCCTTCCCGATGTATCGGGCGATATTGGCCCCGGGGATGCGACGTCCACGCCGAACGCGCCGGTCGCGCATCGGCAGTCGTCGTGCATCGGCGAACAGCCCGATGTATCGGCCCATTCCTCCGCGGATCTCCATCGAGCGTCGCCGCAGCGGTGGCATTTCAACGGAATGCACGGAACATCGCGACTGTTCGCGTCCGGATGCGCATCCATGGCAACGGATTGGTGCGGGTCGCGGCAAGGCTCGCGCTGGTCGTGCTCGCCATCGTTTCGGTCGATGCGTGCGCCGCGGTCGTCGACGCTCGCCTGACGAGGATCGGCGACGATGTCGTGATCGAGGCGAGCGCGACAGTCAATGCGGATGGGGCAACGGCGTGGCGCGTGCTCACCGATTACGCGCGTTACCGCAATTTCATCCCGGGCGTACGTGCGAGTCGCGTCCTCGCACGCCATGGATCGAGCGTCGTCGTCGAGCAGTCGGACGAGGTCGCGGTGTGGAGGGCACGCTTTCCGGTTCGCGTGACCTACGAGATCGCCGAGTTTCCTCCGCGCGAGCTTCGTTCGTTCGCGAAAGCACCTCCGCTTCCATCGCTTTCGAGCACGTTCGAGCTGACGAATACCGACACTGGTGTGCGGATCGATTACGTCGGGCGCGTGGAATCCACATTCGCGCCGCTTGGTCGCCTGCTGCAGCCGATCGTCGAGCAGACAGCGATTCGCGATCTCGAAGCACTCGCAGCGGAAATCGAGCGCCGCAGCGGAGCGCCCCGCGGCAACGGATGAAATGCCAATAGGCCGGCTCGTTGCGGTCGCTTTCGCGATCGCGCTTGCGGCATGCGCACCACAGGTCCGGCCGCCCGCGTCGCGCGCGGTGGCGCCCGAAGGGTTTCCCGCGCAGCTATATCGCGAGGCGGCTGCTCACGGCGATGCGATCTACGCCATCGATCCCCGCTCGTCGCTCGTGGTCATCGAAGTACGGCGCGCGGGGGCCCTCGCACGCCTTGGACACGATCATGTCGTCGCGAGCCGCGACATCGAAGGGTTCATATGGCCGGGCGCGGGACGCGCAGACCTCTACGCGCCGCTCGATCGATTGACAGTCGACGAGCCGGCGTTACGCGCCGAGGCACATTTCGATACGCATCCGTCCCCCGAGGATATTGCCGGCACGCGACGCAACATGCTGACGCGCGTGCTTGACACCGAGCGCTATCCGTTCGTGCGTATCCACGTTGAGGGTCCGGTCAGCGGCGATCCACCAACCCGGGTCGATGTCGAGGTCACCTTGCACGGCACGACGCGCAGCGTTTCGATGCCGATCGAGCTTTTGGTGCGCTCCACGGGCATTGACGCGTCGGGCCGCCTCGCGCTACGCCAGAACGACTTCGGCATCGAGCCGCTTTCGATCCTCGGCGGCGCGATCCAGGTGCAGGACGAGATTTCACTTCGCTTCCGGCTGCACGCGATCCGCATGCAGTAACATGGCGAGCCGCTCTCCATGCATGGCCAACAGGACAACACGATGAACCTTTCCCTGAGCTTTGCGCCGCTCGTCGCGCTGATCGCGGGCATCCTGATCCTGATCGTGCCGCGACTTCTCAACTACATCGTTGCGATTTACCTGATCCTGGTCGGCGTGATCGGCCTGTTCGGGACGGGCGCCGCGCACCTCTGATCGGCATTCCGGCAGGAGACTAAAAGCCGCTTTCCCGTGTGCGCGTTTCAGCGCACGTACCTGGCTGTACTCAGATCGGCTGCTCGCGATGGAGCATCGAAGGCGGGCGATGCTTCGGAACGATCTGGGGACGATGTTCGGGCCGATCGTGCCGATGGGTCTTGAAGGGCCGCTGGGGCGTGACGAAGAAATAGCCGGGATAGGAGGCCGCCGCTTCGTCCGCGCGCGCTTGCCGCTCTTCGTCACGCTGCGCCGCCTCGACTTCGCGTGCCCGCCCGATCTGCTCCCGCCGCGCGGCGGCATCGATCGCGTGCCGTTGCGCGGCGGCCTGGTCGAAGGCGGCGTCCTCGCGACGCAATCGCTCGATCGCCGCGGGATCCGCGGAATCGGGTTTTATGTCGACGACGACAGCACCCTTGCACGCGTAGTCCTGGTAGAGGACGGTGCCGTCCGCCTGGTGACACTTGTAGACCGGAGGCACCGGAGGACCGCTCCTCGGCGCGCCATTCGGCGAAGGCGCTTGCGCAAGTGCCGCCGGGGCGAGAACGATCCCCGCGATCGCGAGGGTAGCAATGGCGAGACAACGGCGCGAATTCGGGCTCATTGCGATTCGACCGGCGGGACGGCGCAAAAGTTGATCACGCGTAGAGCGTTAACATCGCTTCGCGCTTGGTAATCCCGCAACTTGTCGCTCGGTCGATCGAATGTCATCGTATGCATAGCTTATCGACGACGACACCGGCACGGGGGAGTGGTGGTCACGGTCCGTGCACTTTTTTAGCGGTGGTGCCGGTAGAGGGAGTCGAACCCCCGACCTTCGCATTACGAATGCGCTGCTCTACCAACTGAGCTACACCGGCATAGAACAGCGGATTATAGCGAAGGCGAGCAGCCCGCCGCCCATTGCCGATCGGCACGAAACCTGCTGCCCATCGCCTTCGTATCCATTCGAGCGACCCCATCATGGAGGACACGCTTCGGCTGCCAGGGAGGCTGCCGCGGTCGGTACCGGCAACGCCCGCATTCGTCTGGGCAGGCGTATTCGTGTCGTTCGCGTTGCTCTCCACGATCGCGGTGATCGCCTATCGAGGCATCGCCGCCTTCGAGGACAGTACACACTGGGTGGCGCATAGCGACGAGATCATCGCCGAACTGGGGCAGCTCGCCGGCGACGACGGGCGACTGCGGCTCGCGTGGCGACGATACCTCGCAAGGCAATCCCCCGACGCGCTCGACGACTACCGTACGAGCCGCGCGGAGGTCCAGAAGAGCGCCGCGAAGCTTGCCGAGCTCACGGTCGACAATCCCGATCAGCACGCCCGGATGGTCGCATTGGGTGACGCGATACGTCAGGATTTGCAGTCGATCGACGCGTCCATCGCGCAGCGGCCGGCTGCGGTGTCGCATGGCGAACCTCCGGCAGCGATCGAGACGGCCGAAACGTTGCCGACCGATGGCGAACGAATCTCGAACCTCGCCGATGCAGCCGAACAGGTCGAGCGTGGCCTTCTCGCCGCGCGCGAGCAGGCGACGTCGGCGGAGGCTTCACGCGCCAAGGCGTGGATCGTCGCGGGGAACGTTGCCAGCCTGCTCACGCTGGCCATCGTGTTCTTTGCGCTACGCGGCGAAGTGAACCGGCGATCGCGCGCACAGGCGCGCATCGAACGCTATGCGGGCGAAGTCGCCGCGCTCAACGCGCAGCTTCGCGCGTACTCCGAGCGCGTCGAAGCGAGCAATCGCGAGCTCGAATCGTTTTCGTATTCGGTCTCGCACGACCTGCGCGCGCCGCTTCGCGCCATCAACGGTTTCGCATCGATGCTCGCGGAGGACCACGCTGCAAACCTCGACACGGAGGGGCAGCGTCTCCTCGCGATCGTCCGCTCCAGCGCCGATGCGATGGGGCGGCTGATCGACGATTTGCTCGCGTTCTCGCGCCTTGGCAAGGTTGCTTTCGTGGCCGCTCCGGTCGACATGGTGGCGCTCGTCAATGAGGTGCTCGTCGAACACGGTGGCAAGCACGACATGATCGTCGTCGGGCCGCTGCCCGCCGCGCACGGCGATCGCTCGCTCGTGAAGCAAGTGTGGGCGAACCTGATCGACAACGCGGTGAAATACAGCGCCAAGGTCGCTCAACCACGCATTCGCATCGGCGGCGGCGTGAATGACGATGGCTTCACGCAATATCGGATCGAGGACAACGGCGCCGGCTTCGACATGCGCTATTACGAGAAGCTCTTCGGCGTGTTCCAGCGTCTCCATTCGGCGAGTGAATTCCCGGGGACCGGCGTGGGCCTCGCGATCGTGCAGCGGATCGTCGCGCGCCATGGCGGCCGCGTCTGGGGCGAGGGGCGTCCTGGCGAAGGCGCGACCTTTTACTTCACCTTGCCGGCGGGGAGGCCGAAATGAGTAGCAACTACGAGATGGTCGACATCCTGCTTGCAGAAGACAGCGATGCCGATGCCGAGATGACGCTTCGCGCGCTTCGCAAGAGCAACATCGGCAATGCGGTGCATCGCGTCCGCGATGGCCAGGAGGCGCTCGATTTTCTCAATCAAACGGGCCCCTACGAGGGTTGCACGCCGGCGCGCCTTCTGAAGCTCGTGCTGCTCGACCTCAAGATGCCGAAGATCGACGGCGTCGAGGTATTGCGAAAGCTTCGCGCAACGGAGGCGTCTCGCACGCTGCCGGTCGTTATCATGACGTCGTCGAACGAGGAGCGCGACGTGACCCAGAGCTATCTGCTCGGCGCGAACAGCTACGTCGTCAAGCCGATCGATTTCTCTCAATTCGCGAAGACCGTCGTCGAGGTTGGTCTTTACTGGATCGTCACCAATCGTGTCCCGGGCTGAGAACGCGGATCGCGAAGCGGCGGCGCCGCTACGTCTTCTGATCGTCGAGGACGTCGCGGCCGACGTCGAGCTCGAGATGTACGAGCTGCGCCGGGCAGGCGTGCACGCGATTTCACGCGTCGTCGAAACCGAGCCTGCAATGTTGACCGCGCTCGCCGAATTCTGGCCCGACGCGATCATCTCGGAT
>Ga0209579_10002889_pt1 | contig 12823 bp, 17 predicted proteins | sample Coa_R1_2_FD_187152 | JGI IMG/M metagenome (GOLD analysis project Ga0209579, IMG submission 187152) | Surface soil microbial communities from Centralia Pennsylvania, which are recovering from an underground coalmine fire - Coalmine... | ecosystem: Environmental > Terrestrial > Soil >... | reverse complement strand
CGCTACCGGATGCCAGTAATGGGCCAGTGCCGAAGCCGTTGTCCCCACGCTTTATCCGCTCCTTCCCGAGATCTGTGGATCTATGCCGCAGCGAGCTGCGCTGCCGAGATGGTGCCCACGAGCTTCAGCTTCTTGTTCACGTACTGGTACACACCGAACTCACCGCTCGCGTTGTGCCACTTGTTGAAGATCGTTGGGCCGCTCGCACCGACGTACTGAATCTGCTTCCCAGCCTTGAGCGCCCGCACTCCAGAACGGTATGAGTAGACGACGGTTTTGCCCTTGCCCGGCTTGGTCACGCTCATGATGTCCTTGTTGAATACAGCGGGGTCCGTGGATTTCGCATCGGTCATGGCGAGAGCGTAAATAACCACCGCGTCAAAGGGCGTCGTCGAATACTCCTGGCCAATCCATGTTTTCGGCGATGTGACTGTCTTCGATGCCAAGAGGGCCTTGTTGAAGATCTTCGTGCCTGGGTAGTTCGGAGCATATGGCTCGACGCCGCGGTAGTACTTGGCCATCTTCTTGTTTCCGAAGACCTTCGACACGGACTTTAGCCAGGCGGGGATGACGGTGGCGTTCGTTCCGTAGATAGGGACTGGGTGGCCGAGTTCAAGGAGATTCGCGAAGGCCGTCGCATCGGTCTGGGGATCTGCTTCGGTAAAGATGACATCCGGCTTCGCCCCGAGGACTCGATGAACCTCTGCTCCATACGAGGTCGCGCCCGGGGCGATCGAGATGTTGGCGACGACCTTATCGCCAAGGTGCTTGTAAGCGCGGAGAAGTGACGGGACGCTGCTTTGTGCCGCCACATCCTTTGAGAACAGCAAGGCGCCATGGGTCAGACCTTCATGGTGTGCCCAGTAGGCGAGGGCGACGCCACCGACATCGTCCGAGGGGTAGTTCCGCCAGAAGTAGGGGTCCGTGTTGTGGTCGTACAGCGCCAGACCCCCCTGGCTGATCATCGGGAACTTCGCCTTCGTGAGGAGCGGGGTAACAGCGGTCGCAGCTGTCGCGGCAGGACCGATTACACCGACCAATCCGGACGTCGACGCGAGCATCCTGTTCACTGCTGGGATCGCATCCGTAGGATCGCCTCTGGTGTCCACGTTCTGGCACTTAAGGTCGTGGCCCAGGACGCCACCGGCCTCGTTGACGACGGCGACCCCCGGATAACATCCCGAAGCTCCTGATATGCCATTGATCGCTGTTGCCCCCGTGAAGGCTTCAACGATCGCGATCGTTAAGGCTCCGCTTCCGGAACTCGCTTCAGCCGTCCCGCTGAGCAGGAGTGCGCTCGCGAGGACTGCCACGACGATCCGGCCAAGCGCCTTTGCCGGACGACCGGAAGTTGCTAAACGCCGCTTGAGCACGGACGGACCCCCCACACTTTCCGCAGTGACGCCACTACGAGATTGACGCTTCACCTCGCCCCACGCGGGCCTCGGACCAACTCGTATCCTGAACGCACCCCCGCAGGCGTTCAACCGGGATGTTTCATCCAGTGAACCAACCGAGCAGACCATGCCCCTCCGAGCCACGATCCAGAGCCTCCGACCGGTCGCCGCAGATGGGCGCTGCGCCCCCCGAGTGGTGAACCCATTTGGCCGGAGCCCCATGGGTGGGACGATCCAACACGCACGTCACGATATCCATGATCAATAAGGATGTTGGGGTGACTACTGAGATTCGCAGCCGACTACAGGACCTCGTCGATGCCTTCAATGCACACGACCTTGACCGGATCATGGGGTTCTTTGCCGAGGACTGTGTGCTGGAGACTCCTCAGGGTCCTGACCCATGGGGTACCCGATACTTGGGTCGTTCTGCTGTCCGACAAGCTCTAGCAGGGCGCTTTGAGGGACTCCCCGACGTGCATTATGGGGACGCTGAGCACTGGGCCTGCGGCAATCACGCCGTCTCGAAATGGTTGCTCACTGGGACGACGCCGGATGGCGAGCGCGTCGAGGTCCGCGGCTGCGACTTGTTCGACCTCACTCCCAATGGCCAAGTGCGTCGCAAAGATTCGTATTGGAAGATCTTTGGATGACAACGCATGGGCGTTCATCTCTCCAGGTGCTTAGCGACGAGGTTTTTCGCGGCGACCCCGGCATGGCGCCCTCGGGCGGGCTGCCGCGAAGAAGGCCACCGAGGACCTCCCTGAGTTGAGCTTGTCCGATTTTCGCCCTTTAGGGGAAGTGGTGGTCCTCAGGCGAAATCCGGACAAACAGCTGATGATCGGCTCGTTCATTCACTTAGCGCCTCTTAAGGTCGCCTTGATGGACGCGGCCTCAACCTGAGCTTCCCCCGCTCCAGCGGACAGTGCTGTTGGTTGCTGATCATGCCGCGTGAGCGGCTTCGTAGTCGACGGGACTGAGCATCTGGCAGTAGCTGTGTCGGCGCTTTGGGTTGTACCAGGCTTCGATCCACTCGAAGATCGCCTGGGCGAGCTGGCGGCGGTTCTCCCAGTGGTGCTCGTCGAGCAGCTCGAGCTGGAGGGTGCCGAAGAAGCTCTCGGCGACGCTGTTATCGAAGCAATCGCCGATGGATCCCATGGATCCGAGCAGGCCCGCAGCGCGCAGGCGTCGGCCGAAGGCCCAGGAGGTGTAGGTGGACCCGTGGTCGCTGTGGGCGATCGTCTGGCCGGCGGGCGGGCGTCGTCTCCAGATGGCCATCTGGAGGGCATCGACCACGAGCTCGGCGCGCATGTGATCGGCGATCGACCAACCGACGACGCGCCCGGAGAAGGCGTCGAGGACGACAGCGAGGTAGGCCTTGCCGTCAGCGCTGTGATGCTCGGTCACGTCCATGACCCACAGACGGTCGGGATCGGATGGGTCGAAGGAGCGCTTGACCAGGTCGTCGGAAGGCTCGGCACCGGGGTCACGGCGGGTGCACCCCCGGCGCCGGCGCCGGTGGATGCCGGCGATCCGCGCCTCGCGCATCAAGCGCTCGACCCGCTTTCGCGAGCAGCGCACGCCTTGGCCGAGACGTAGCTCGGCATGGATCCGGGGCGAGCCATCGGAGCGACGGCTCATCGTCCAGATGTCGACGCTGGTGTTGGACAGGTAGGCGTCGTCGAGGTCCTTGGCCCAAAGGCCCGACGTCGACACCCTCATCACCCGACAGCAGGTAGCGACCGGCAGGTCGCCGCAGGCCCGCGCGATGAAGGTGTAGGTCATTTTGGGTCCGGCAGCGTCTCCTTGGCGAAGTACGCGGCGGCGCGCCGGAGGATCTCGTTCTCCATTCTCGCCGTGCGCAGCTCCCGGCGGAGGCGCACGAGCTCGGCCCGGTCGTCGGTACTCAGGCCTCTCGACGGCCCCCGTCGATGTCGGCCTGCTTCATCCACCGGCGCAGGCAGGAGGTGGCAATGCCGAGATCGGCGGCGATATGGGCGATCGGCTTGTCGCCGCTTCGAGCTAGCGCAACCGCCCGCTCGCGGAACTCGTCTGGATAGCGCACTGGCATAGGGACATCCTTCCAAGGGACGCCTCTCGGCGCCTCAAGTTCGGTGTCCGCCAGGACGGGGGAAGCTCAAGATGACGTGGTCGACCGAACGGCGGCCCCGCTGTTCGCGACCTCGGCTGGGGCGCGCTGGGATCGGTCAGAGGCGTGGCGGACTCTGAGACGGTTGGCGAGGATGGCGGTTCCGGACAAGGCGTCATCGCTCCACCCGCACGACTTGAGGCACGCGTTTGTGACGCTGAGTTTCGACGCTGAAGCAAGTCTGCGGGATGTCCAGGATGCCGTGGGCCATGCAGATCCGCGAGTAGCCGCGCCACAGGTCGAGCGAGACTGGTACCCACGGACTCTCCGCGAACGGACTCGGGGAAAAAAGACGCCTGCCCGAACCACTCCCCCGGCGGGTCCCTACACCTGGGCGCTGCCGCTCGTCGCGAGAAGGGACTACGGCGCTCGCGTCGCCTCCGGTGGTGCAGACTGCAGGGCACGGAATCGAGGCGGAGGATGCAGCCATGGCATGGGTGAACACCGTCGAGCTGGGGGACGTCCAGCAGGTGCTGTTGCCGGGGGGACAATGGCATTCCGTCCATCCCGGCTCGTTTCATTGCTCAGGGGAGACCTTCCGCTTCGACGAGAGCGTGAGTGGTTCAGGAACTGGAGTCGGAATGGGCACCGAGCGTGTGCACGGGCCGATCAGCTCCCTGCTCGCAATCCGTTCTGTGACTGAGGACCCTCGCACGAAGTAAGTCGGAGGACCTCCGTTCGCCTCAGACTTCTTTGCCCTTCCCAGGTGTAATCCCGACGATGGGACGAAGACGGATCCCGTTCCTATGTCTCCCCGACCATCCAAATCGTTGCCGACCCCGGTCTACGTGCGAGCGGCGCTCCACCAACTCTCGCCTCGAGCATCGGAAGACACCCGATGCGGCGATGTTGCGGATTGGCTCAATCCTCTGGCCCGGTATGCGCTTCCTCCAGAATGAATCGCCGTCTGGGACGCATCTCGCCTTCGATGTCTCCGTCCGCTGGACGAAGATGACGGCAGCCTCGAACGCTTCTCTTGACTCCGATTTCGAGATTCCAATGAGACAGTCGCCCTCGGCATAGAAGTACGGGGCCTCGACGGCGATACTGCCGGGCATGTCGAGGAGCTCATCTCGCATTTCGACCATCGAACGGGCGAGCGCTTCGCTGTCCCGGGGGCAGGCCAATGAAAGACCATGAAAATGAAGCTCTCCATCGTTACCAACCTACCTACCTGGTATGGCGGACCCGAGTTGCGATGGACAAGGGTCGGTCGCGTCGCGAGGTTGGTGTTGCAAGCGCTCACCTGGTTGGGAAACAGCGCGCCAGCGGTTGGGCAACCCATTCCACCTCCTCTCTGTCAAGTGGCCCCGGGCGAAGGACCATCCGACATAGTTCCTTCGGCCAAGTGACCCACACGTCCTCCAACTGGAAGGGCTTCGCGAGGCAAACCCACTCCGAGTCGACGAAACAGAGGGCGGCCTGGACCCATTCGAAAGGCGCCCTCTCGACGGCTTCACGCTTCCCCAGAACTCCTTCGAGCACCTTCTCCGGTCGCGTGGACCGACGTAGAGCCTGATGTCGGTTCTGACCCAACCCCCGACGCCGCTTCGCCTGACCACCCCGCTGAAGCGCTTGGAATCGACGATCCAGACCCCTGAGGGAACAACCACAAGGTGGTCGACGTCGCCCATTATCCAGTAGTGCGGCGATCATGCAAGAGCATTCCAGTATCGCCGAGCGCAGCAGGGTGTCGCGCCCCGGTCGCCGTCGTCCAGGCGATGAGGAACCTTCCCACGATCGACCCCCGTTCAGGCCATCTCAGATTGGAGCACCTCTGCCACCGGCTGGCGGGCACCCAAACGGGCGGGGATCGCCGTAAGGGCCGCCACCGCTGCGATGGTGAGAAGCACCACCCCTGCCACCCCGAGCGCGGATGGCATGCCGGAGCTGTGTCGCCCGACCGCGAGGTAGAGCCCGATCCCGACGGGCACGCCGACGATCGCGCCTGGCAGCGCCGAGAGGAGTTGGGACATCACGACAGCGAGCGTCGTCTGCTCAGGCGATGCCCCGAGCGCCCGCTCCACTGCCGTGGCATGCCGAGAATCCTGGACCGTCGCCCACGTGACGAGGACGGCATTGACGAGCGCCATGAGCACCAGCGCAACGGTGAAGACCAGCAGCACATCCATACCCCGCTCCCACAGCGGGTCGCCGGGACCAGCGAACCGGTACAGGCCGCCAAGGCCGACAGCGGTGTCCAAGGAGTTGGCATGTTCCCGGAACATGAGCACGGCGACAAGCGACCCGACGGTGATGGCGACGCTCGCCGCACTGAGCACGGCCCTGCGTCGCCGACGGGCGGCAAGGCGCATGCCGAGGAGGATCGGTATCGGAAGCCGAGCGGAGAACGCGATCGTCCAACTGGCGCGTCGCGGTGACCGGGCCGCATCCGCGAGCGCGCTGACCGTGCTCGTCCGAGAAGCGCGGACGGCCGGCACAACCGTCGCCACGACGGTCACCACGATCGCCGCTCCGATCACGATCCCGATCGTCGAGAGAGCGAGCGCAGGCACCCCAGATCGGCCGAGGAGGTTCGCACCGGGGTTCGTGAGGAGCGGCGCTGCCAGCCAGCCGACAACAAGACCCACCCCGGCCGCGACGAGGGCGAGGACGAGCTGTCCCGCCAGGAGAACGCCGGTCACGAGCGCGGGCGTCCCACCCACGGCTTTGATAAGCCCGACCCGTCGAGTCTGCTGCTCCATCCTGCCCCCCACGAGCAGCGCCACGCTTGCCAGGGCGAGCAGGCCGAGAAGCGAACTCCCGGTGAGCAGGATCGCTCGCTCGACCGAGACGATCAGCCCCTCCTTCGCGGCGATCGCCTGCCAGGAGATGAGAAAGAGCCCTCCATGCTGGTGTGCGGCCGCGAAGGAGGGTGCGGCGCCCGGATCGGCGAGCCTCAGGTTGAGCGTGTAGCCGAAGGCGCCCCCCTCCAGGGTGGCAAGCTGCTCTGCTGCTGAGCGAGTCACCCAGACGAGGCCGGCTTCGGGAAACCCCGATGGATGCGCGTAGTCGCTGAGTGGCGAAGGCTGGAGTGCGGCAGTGACGGCGATCCCGACGACCGTAAACGACGGGCCTACGGCGCGGATGTGCCCCCCGCCTGGCCCCGCAGGGGGCCCGGGCCCTCCGCTCGGTCCCCCACTCGGTCCACCGCCCGGCCCTGTACCCCCGCCGACCAAGTTGTCCAGACCGACGCGCTCCCCGACCTTGAGGTCGAGGAGGTCTGCGAGGCTGCGCTCGACCACCACGCCGCCGGTTCGCACCCAACGGCCGGCAGTGAGCTTCGGTTGGTCGACGGACACGGTGGAGGTGTTCCGCCCCTCGGCCATCACCGGGTCCGAGTGCCCGCCGACCACGAGGTTCGACATGGCGATCAGGTACGGCCCGCTCGAATCGACGACGCCTCGGCCATGCTCGAGAGAAGTAAGCGCAGCGGGCGGGCTACTGCTCTGTTGCACGGCGGCGACGACGGCGGGTCCAGCGGTCGCCGCCCGGGTCGCCGCGTACGGGGCGCTCGTCACGCCTCGAAGGGCAAGGGCGACGCTGAGGGTGGCCGTCGCCGCGACGATCGCGACGAGCAGCAGCATCGCCTCGGCGCGATTACGTCGGAGATCCTTCATTGCGATTCGCAGGACAAGCAGCAGCCTTCCCATAGGTCATCCCTCCAGGCCGACGAGAGCGCCAAGGCTCCCCGTCGTGCCGCCGACAAGGCGCGTCTCGTCGACGAAGGCGCCGTCGCGCATGGAGATCAGCCGATCGGCGGTCGCCGCGATCCGCTCGTCGTGGGTGACGACAACGAGGGTGAGGCCGGAAGTGTGAAGGGCCTCGAAGAGCCGGAGCACTTCCAAGGTGGCGCCGCTGTCGAGGTTCCCGGTGGGCTCGTCGGCCAGGACGAGCTTGGGCTCGTTGGCGAGCGACCGGGCGATGGCGACGCGCTGGCGCTGGCCACCCGAGAGGGCTGAGGGAAGGTGACCCGCTCGATCCGCGAGCCCTACCCGTTCGAGGAGCTGGCGCGCACGCTGCCTGGCCTCCCGGGGCGACCGTCCGGCAAGGAGCGCTGGCAGCTCGACGTTCTCCTGCGCGGTCAACTCGTCCATGAGGTGGAAGGCTTGGAAGACGAAGCCGACGTCGTGGCGCCGGAGCTGGGCGAGGCCCCGCTCGGAGAGCCGGTCAATGGAACGACCCGCCAGCCACAGCTCACCACCCGTTGGTCGGTCGAGGCCACCGAGGAGCTGAAGAAGGGTCGACTTCCCGCACCCGCTCGGTCCCATGATCGCGAGAGCCTCCCCGCGGGCTACGTCAAGGTCGACCTCGTCGACCGCCCTGACCAATCCCTCGCCGCTGCCGTACTCCTTGCGCAGCCCTCGGGCGCGCACGATGGTTGCATCTGAGCCGTTCATCACTTGCCCCTTTGCTTGGTCCAGCGCCGCTCACAAGCCTCCAACCAGCGCAGGTCGGCCTGGAGGCGAAGCACGATTCCTTCGAGCAGCAGCCCGGCCTCGGAGTCGTCCGGCTCGGCCATCGCAGCGCGCCCGGCGTCGCGAAGGCGCCGGAGAAGCTCGCGGCGCTGGGCGTCGACGATGCCGATCGGATCGGCTAACCCGGCCTGGGCGGCGGCGACGAGCTTTAGGTGGAACTCGGCGAGGTCGGGCTTCGGCCAGCTCACCTCGGTGAGCCACTCGGCGACCCGCTCCTGTCCGGCAGGGGTGAGCTGGTACGCCCTTCCACCTGCTCTGGACGTTTCGCGGACAATAAGGCCGGTCTTCTCCAACCGCGAGAGGTTGACATAGACCTGGCCGTCGTTCATGGCCTCGCCGAGAGGGCCGAGCGCGTCGTTCAGTCGGGCACGTAGCCGGGAACCCGTCGACGGCTCCTTCGCGAGCAACGCCAGCACGACTTCTTGCTGCACCCTGGTCCCTCCTCATTCTAACGGTTAGCCGAACCCTAACCGTTATGCGCCAACCTGTCAATCCCCTGAGGGGGACGGACGGATGGCCGGTCGCCTGGGCACCGGCACGGCTCGTTCGTGCGCGTGACGTCGGTGCACGTCCAGCGACCCACCAGTCGTGTCTGGGCACCTCAGCCGCCTCAGCCTCGGCGGCATAAGCGCCGCCGAGGCGTCGGGGAGCGCTCCACCTACGAGCACCGTGACAACGAGCGAGGGAGTGGTGAGCTCGTATGCCTGGTACGGCACCATGGTCGGAGGGAGGACGTGAAGCAGCTCAAGATCGCCGCACGGCCGGTACATTCGCCCGTATTGCGGTTAAGCGGGCAACGACTTCCGGTGGCGATCCAGTCTGGGATGGGACCCCGGCCGGCCTGAGTTTCCTGAATGTCACAGCGTGAGCACTGAGCGCCCGGCTGCTTGATGCGTCAGCGTGGCCGAATCATCGCAAACGGCCAAAAGTCCGCAAAGCCGCCCGACGCGAAGGCGTCGAGGGTCCGCTTCAATGCTTCACCCGACAGCGTGTACGCGCCCGGGCACACGTAGGAGAGTGTCCGCCGCTGCCCCGCAAGGGAGCGCGGCGTCACCCGGGCATCGGAAGCCCGTGGAGCGTACCCTCCTGCAGCCAAGGCGGAGACCTGGGGCGGGACGAAAACGGATCGCTGAACCGTCGCTGAGTCAACCCCCGCCAACTATGCGCGCCCCAGGGCCCGATCCAGATTGCGCTCGGCGCTGGTCTAGGCACCATCCATGGCCGATCAACTTCCCGGATCGCCTGTGGCTTCAATGGTGGTCACGCACACGGCGGGCCTCGCGCACTTGCCCCTGGGCTTGCCGCGCGGCGGGGCCATCACACACGCCCAGTTCCTCTCCGGTCCTGACCCGCGACCAGCACCCGTAGGTCCCTCGCCAGGGCGGCGAGCTCTTCCCACTGTGGCGGCAGCTCGGCCCGGATGAGTTGGCCGTGCTCAAGGATTGTGTCTACCCGATTCGATCGTCTCGAGGACAGGGAGGAGCTCATCTCGCTCGTCAGAGCTCCACGCGGCAGGATGGAACTTCGCCGGTGACGCCCGTACCTCTCCCATCCAGGCCTTGAGCTGAGAACAAAGGCTTGGCCCAAGACCTCCAGCTCGTCGTGAACGAGGACACGTATGTTCGCCGCCTGATAATCCCTACCGATCGCCGAGCGATGAACGCCGAGCTGTCTGGCCACCTCTGCCTTCCACCCGCGCTCAAACCAACGATCCAGTCCGAACTGGTACACGAGCGCTTGGCGAAGTCGGGCGTCGGCCCGCCGTTGGGCGTTGTGGCGTCGCCTGCCCGAGCCACGGCGATAGGCATTCTCCTTCGTGGTGGGTTCGGACCATTCGACGCGTTGTTGCGCGCTTATGGAGCGATTCTCGGGCACTCGAACAGTGTGCGATCCCAATCGCAGGAAGTGGCGGACTGCACACATCGCTGGTCATCGGTACCGACGTCGCCGCATGTCCGGATCCCGTGACCGTGGTGCTCCAACGGCCCGAACGGCCGGACTGGAGCGGCACGCCGGCCCAGCCGGACGGGAGGTGGGCGTGCGGGGCGAGCCGCAGGCGGCGAGGCCTCCATTCGGGGTGGTGGGCGACTGCTGTCAAGTCGTAAACGGACATGTCTTTCTCCTTTTCCGGGTTTGGTAGACAGGTCACCAATCCATCGACCATTTCCATCGACCCGTGGGTGTGGTGAAGCCGCCGTCGGCGTGGGGAACGCGGATCACGCGGCCGTTGTCGTCGACCGGCGCCGGCGGATTCGGCGTGGGTTTGGCGACGACGGAGCGCGGCCGCGTGGCATTGGCGGCTGCGACGTTGCAGGAGGCGTGGCTCGGGCCGAGGTACGTGTTTCGGTCCGGGCCATGGTCCAAGTGCCACTTGGTGCCCGGGACGATCGGCTTATGGCACCTGGCGCAGAAGGCCTCGCCGGCATCGACGATCCGTTTCCAGCGAGCCCGCTCGCGCCTGTGGCGGGCGCCGTAGCCGCGCTCAGTTGTCGTGCCACGCTGCTTACTGGCCTCGCGCTCGGCTTGGAACTGTGCCCACGTCGAGCTCGGGCCGCGGCGTCGACGGAAGCGTTGAAACGCGCACGCCTCGCAGAACCGGTGCCGCGGGGCAACCGGGCCACCGCAGTCGTTGCATCGGCGCTCTCTCATGGGTCCCCCGTTCCGGGCTGGGTTGTATTCGGTGAAAGCCCGCTCTGACCTGGGCTTTATTCGGTGTCATTGCCCCCCGCTCGGTCGATTTGCGGCCTTACAGGCCTAGGGGGGAAATTTTTCAACCTGGCGGGTGATGGCGCATTGCCATTTTCAAGTTCGACCCCCGCCCCCCTTTCGACGGACTCGACCGCCCCGAGCCCGCGCTCGGTCAGCGTCCGGTGCCACCGGTGCTCAGCGCGCCGGTCGAAGCGCGCCCACGTCTTGTCGACCTCGATCGGACCACGCCGACGCTGCGCGACGCGCTCGCGTTCCCTCCGTTCGGCCTTGGCCCTGCCTGACCGTCTAGGCACTGTGCTTCTCCTCGACGTCAACCACGACGAACCGCGTCCACCGATGGCGGTCAGCCGGACAGCGGTGGCCGACCTCTACTGCGATGGCGACCACCTCGGCCGCGCAGTGGGGGCATTGGAACAAGCGCGCTCCGGTTCCCGCGTGGCGCTCTGCCAGGAAGCGCACTGCGTCGGCAAGGCTCACGACGCCACCGTGCTCAGGTAGGCATCTCGTCGGATTCGCCAGTCCTGGAGAAGGATGCTCTGAAGGGATGGCTCGTCTGGATATTTCCGAGCAGCTTCTTCGGCGACCGCGGACTCAGGGAGGTCCAACATGCAGTCCGGGAACTCGTGGCGGAAGTTGATTATGGATACTTCATGGCTACTTGGGCGCGCTCCCGGGCGCGGTGTTACGCGCTCCCCAGCGCGCTGTTCGGTCTCCTCAGCGCGCTGTTCGGTGCTATCACCGCGCTCCCCAGCGCGCTGTTCACCGCGCCCCGGAGCGCGGTGTTCGTACTGGCGAAGGTGGTCTGGTGGAACTACAGGAATCACCGCTCGGTAGACCGTGGCCCGGCCTGGAGCCGACCGGGACACCTTCTCGAGCCAGCCGTACTCCCGGAGGCGCTGGATGCTCCGTCGCACGGTCCCGACTGCCAGGCGGGCATGGAAGGCGACGCGCTCGTGCGTCGGGAAGCACGACCCGCCGTCCTTGTCCATCCAGTAGGAGAGAGTCATACCGACGGCGATGTCCACCTGCGCGAGTCGGCCGTCGGTGGCGAGCGCCTTCGCCCACCGATGACTGAAGGGCATGCGGCGCTGGGCAGTGGTGGTAGTGGTCACTGGACCGCACCCTGGAGCTCGGCCACCCAGAGGAGGATGTCGTCGTCGGTCGCCTGGACGCGGCCGTGCTCGTCCATATGCGCCGCCAGGGCGCGGGCGACGAGCCGGTCGACGTCGGAGAGTCGAGCGTCAGCCAGGACCTCCTGGAGCCACCGGGCTGGCTTGATCTGCGTCATCGGTCGTTTGTCCTTTCAACCGCGGCCGGCGTCCATGCCGACCGTTCAACTGGTCTCACGCCGAGGAGACCACCTTTAGGAGCTCCCCGACGCGGTCGTGCGCGGTGCGGAGCCTGGTAACCAAAGGCCCCCGAACCTCGCTCGGCAGCACTGCGACCATCTGTAAGAAGGTCGACATTTCCGGGACCCGCCAGCCCCAGTCTTTGTCCTTCTCGTCGGGAAGAAGAGGAAGCCGATTCACCATCCCGTCGGCAAGGTTCGAGAGGAGATCGGACACGACCTCGACCGTCGTTTCGAGATCGTCCTCGCATTGAGGACATACGAGTTTCGGATCAGCTTTCGCGCCGAACTTGTTGCAGTTGGGGCATCGGTTGGAGTCGCCATCCGCTGACTCCTCGCGGGTGAACGGGTCCCCGCACTCCCCGCACTCGTACCGGTCTTCTTCCTGAGCGTTGTCTCGCCCGACGAAGGAGTTGCAGGTGGTACAGAAGTAGTGGTGGTCGGCAACCAAGATGCCATCGACCTCGACCCCCGACGCGCCGGCAATATCAAACTGTGGGACGATTCCCACCGTTTCCGCCGGGGGTCGGCCCTCGGCAACCTGTGTCGTGTTAGGTGACTCGACGAGGGTGTCCGCGGGCTCGGGCAAGCACTAAGCAGTCCATCGACGAAAACTTGCCGGACCCCCGACTCCGTCGGTGCACCACGCGCATAGGACATGCCGCGGAGGTATGCCTCCGCCTCGAGTTGCCGCGGGTACCGATCAGCAATGGCTTTGAACGTCTTGCCGTGATGCGGGTGA
>Ga0209579_10002888_pt1 | contig 12823 bp, 8 predicted proteins | sample Coa_R1_2_FD_187152 | JGI IMG/M metagenome (GOLD analysis project Ga0209579, IMG submission 187152) | Surface soil microbial communities from Centralia Pennsylvania, which are recovering from an underground coalmine fire - Coalmine... | ecosystem: Environmental > Terrestrial > Soil > Unclassified... | reverse complement strand
GAGTGTCTGCCCCCAACGCGCGACACCTCCAGGTGCCCAGTCGTTCAAACCCCGGTATTTTGGCATTATTCCGACGCGGATTCGAGGGCGCGGCATGAGCGGGTGATCGAGGCATAACTGCTGCCCTTCCGCGAAACTCCTACCATCCCCATATATCTGCTCGACTGGCGGGGTCGCCAGCGCCCGGCAATCGCCGGGTTGAGCCCCCTGACAACCCATGAAAATTATACCCATGCACGATGCCGCCTGGGGCGGCAGCGGCGGCGCCGCAACCGCAACCCCGGAAGTTCCGGTCGAGGACCAAGCGCTCCTCGACGCCTATTCGCGCGCCGTCATCGACGTAGTGGACCGCGTCGGCCCGGCGGTGGTCGGGCTAACCGTCCATACGCCTGCGCCGGAAGGGGCCCGCTCGCGCGCGGGAACCGGCTCCGGCGTCGTGGTAGCGCCGGACGGCCTGATCCTGACCAACAGCCACGTCGCCGGCGCCGGCGGCGCGGCGGCTGCCGCTTCGCGGATCGAGGTGACGACGCCGGAGGGCCAGCACCTCACCGCGCGGCTCGTCGGCGATGATCCCGACACCGATCTCGCCCTCATCCGCATCGTCGAGCCGGTGACGCTGCCGGCTGCTCCGCTCGGCGATTCCAAACAGCTCAAGCGCGGCCAACTTGTCATCGCCATCGGCAACCCGCTCGGCTTCGAGTCTACCGTGACCACCGGCGTCGTCTCGGCGCTTGGCCGTTCCCTGCGCTCGCGCACCGGCCGGCTGATCGACGACGTGATCCAGACCGACGCCGCGCTCAATCCCGGCAATTCCGGTGGCCCACTGGTGTCGTCGCGCGGCGAAGTGGTCGGCGTCAACACCGCGGTGATCATGGGCGCGCAAGGCATTTGCTTTGCGGTCGCCGCGAATACCGCGAGCTTCGTGCTCGGCGAACTGGTGCGGCATGGCCGCGTGCGGCGCGCCTATATCGGTATCGCCGCGCAACACGCCGCCATTTCGCGGCGGCGGCGGCACTTCACCGGTATCGCACAAGACAGCGCAGTGATGATCGGCACCATCGAACCGGATTCGCCCGCGGCGCGCGCCGGCCTGAAGCCCGGCGACATTCTGCTTGGTCTCGACGGCACGACTATCGCCGGCGCCGACGATCTGGTGCGCGCGCTGACCGGTGACACCATTGACCGGGAAGTGGCGCTCGACATGCTGCGCGGCACCGAACGGCTGGCCGTCACGCTCGTGCCGCAGGAGCGAAAGCGGGCCGCGTAATACCCGCTTTCGATTCCGGCGCAGCAGCCGGTCACGGCACCGGCGCGTCGTCGATAAAACCGGCGCCGCATGCCTTGCCGTGTTGCTGGCAAACCTGAAGTGCTGCCGCCCGCGCCGCCTGCGGCGCGCGCATGCCCGATCGCCAGCCGAATGCGCCGTCTCGCGAGAGGGCAAAGGCCTTGTGCGGCGGACTCGCCAGATAGTCCTGGAAGGCTTTGCGGCCGTCGGCTGATAACTGGCTCGGCGCAGCCACCGCCGGTACCGCGGGCGGCGGCAGCGACGTTGCGCGCAACATCAGGTTTTGCTCCTTGAGAAACGCATCGACGTAAGCGCTCCAGACCGGAATGCCGGCGCGCGAGAACAGCGCGTGGCCGTCATTGCCGAACGCGGCGGCGCGGATGAATTCGACATTGCCGCCGGCGCCGGTGAAGGCCTGCCGCAATTGCTCGGCCAGTTGCGGTCCGAAGAAATGGTCGTTCTCGGCATAGACCCACAGCATGGGCGTACGCGATCGCTTGCCCATCGCGCGATAGGCGTCGATCAGCCGATCTTGGCCGCACACCTGGCCGTCCTCCAACGATCCACGGCCACCGGCGAAGTTGATCGCCGCGACCAGGCCCGGCGGCGGATCGACGGTCAGCGCGACGGTGGCAAATCCGCCCGCCGAGACGCCGGCGCTGATCATGCGCGACGCATCGACATCCGGCCGCCGCGCCAGATATGTGGCTGCGATTTTCAGATCGGCGGCGGCGTTTGTTGCCGCGGCGAGATAATTCGGATTGTTACAGGCGCCGTAGTCTTCAGCCCAGCCGCCGCCCGAACCGCCGTAGCCCCGGCGCAGTACGACCGCGGCGGCCCAGCCGCGCCGCGCGAATTCGATCGCCTGCGGCAGCATCGACAGCGGCGTCATGTTCGGCCGGTCGGCGGCCGAGCGCGGCGAACCGTGATTGATCAAGACAAGGGGATAACGGCCCGGCGCGTCCGGTCGCACCAGCAAGGCCTCGAAGCTGCCCGATCCCGACGAAAAGGGAATGCGGAATTCTTCCTCGACAAAGCCGCCGGCAGCGCACGGAGCGAACGATGCAATCAGCAGCGCGGCACCAAGAACGGATTCCAGTTTCGATGTCATCTTGCCGATGTCCGATAATCCGCCGCTAATTTTGCCACTACCAACAGCGGCCGGTTATGGCACAAGATGAACGTCAAATCATACCGCCGGGGAGGATCGCGTGGCCGCTTACGTCTTGGCGATCGATCAGGGCACGACATCGACCCGGGCGATGCTGTTCCGCGCCGACACCTCGATCGCGGCGGTTGCCCAGCGTGAATTCCCGCAGCATTTTCCCGCCGACGGCGAAGTCGAACACGAGCCGGGCGATCTGTGGCAAACGACGCTTGAGACCTGCCGCAGCGCCATGCAGAAGGCCGGCGCCAATGCGCGCGACATCGCCGCCATCGGCATTACCAACCAGCGCGAGACCACGCTGCTGTGGGACCGCGCCACCGGCCGGCCGGTGCATCGCGCCATCGTCTGGCAGGACCGGCGAACGGCAGAGCACTGCACGCGGCTGAAAGCGGACGGCCACGAAAGCATGGTTGCGGCTAGGACCGGGCTTCTGCTCGATCCGTATTTTTCCGGCACCAAGCTGGCGTGGCTGTTGAATTGCGCGCCGGACATCGCCGGCCGCGCCGCGCGCGGCGAACTCGCCTTCGGCACCGTCGACACCTATCTGCTGTGGCGCCTGACCGGCGGCAAGGTGCACGCCACCGACGCCACCAACGCCTCGCGCACCTTGCTGTTCGACATCCACCGCGGCCGATGGGACGACGAACTTCTGGCGCTGCTCGGCGTGCCGAAAGCCGTGCTGCCGACGGTGATGGATTCGTCCGCAGCCTTCGGCACGACCGATCCGGACCTGTTCGGCGGCGCGATTCCGATCTGCGGCATTGCCGGCGATCAACAGGCAGCTTTGATCGGCCAGGCCTGTTTCGCGCCGGGCCTGGTCAAATCGACCTATGGCACCGGATGCTTCGCGCTCATCAACACCGGCGCGACGCCCGTTGCCTCCAAACATAAGCTTCTCACGACAATCGCTTACCAGCTCGGCGGGGTCCGCTCGTACGCACTGGAAGGCTCGATCTTTGTTGCGGGGGCCGCTGTGCAGTGGCTGCGCGACGGGCTGCACGTGGTCCGCGACGCCGCCGAGACCGACGCACTCGCCGAAGCGGCGGACCCGACGCAGGACGTCATTCTGGTTCCCGCGTTCGTCGGCCTGGGCGCGCCCTACTGGCGGCCCGATGCGCGCGGCGCGCTGTTCGGACTAACGCGCGCCACCGGCCCGCGCGAATTGGCGCGTGCGGCGCTTGAAAGCGTCTGCTTCCAGACCCACGACCTCATCGCGGCAATCAAGGCGGACTGGCCCGACGGCGAAAGCGCACTGAAAGTTTTACGTGTCGACGGCGGCATGGCAAACTCCGATTGGACCATGCAGCGCCTTGCCGACATTGTCGGCTGCATCGTCGACCGGCCGCAAATCCGGGAGACAACGGCGCTTGGCGCGGCCTACCTCGCCGGCCTGCATGCCGGCTTTTTTCCGCGGCCCGACCGCTTTGCCGAGCGATGGCAGTTGGAGCGCCGCTTTATGCCGCGCATGGACGGCGATGAACGCACGCGCAAAATCGCGGCGTGGTCGGCTGCGGTCGGCCGTTTGCTAAAGTGACGCGCGGGGCGCCGCCCGCACCGCGGCATCGATCTGCTGCGGCGTCACCGGCGTGCGATTGAACTCGGCCTTGAACGGACGCAGCGCATCGGAGACGGCATTGGCGATGACGGCCGGCGGCGCAATCGGACCGCCTTCACCGACGCCCTTGACGCCGAACGGATTGAGCGGCGACGGCGAGTGCTGGTGGATGAGCTGAAACTGCGGCAGCTCGCAGGCGTTCGGCAGCATGTAGTCGGCGAGCGTCGTCGTCAGCGGCTGGCCCTCGGCATCGTAGGCGATGCCCTCGTACAGGGCGCCACCGATGCCCTGTACCGCGCCACCGACGATCTGGCCTTCGACCAGCATTGGATTCACCACCACGCCGCAATCGTGCGCGATGGCATAGTTCTCGATCCGCACGTGGCCGGTCTCTGTATCCACCTCCACGATGGCGGCGTGCACGGCATAGGACCACGTGACCGTCGGCGGCTCGTAGTAGAAAGTCTCTTCAAGCCCGGCATCGACGCCGGGCGGACGGCCGCTATCCCAGCCCGGGCGCGCGGCGTGCGCGATCTTGCCGAGCGAGATTTCGGCGCCCGGCACGCCGACGATGCCGACATGGCCGTTGCGCAGCTCGAGATCGGTCGCGGAACATTCCAGCAAGTTGGCCGCGATCGAAAAAACTTTTTCGCGCAGCTTTTCGGTGGCGCCGTGGATCGCAGCCGACAGCGTGACCGTGGTGCGGCTGGCGAGCGTGCCGAAGCCGATGGCGATCGCTGCAGTATCGGCGAGCGTCACCACCACGTCGTCCGGCTTCACTCTCCAGGCATCGGCCGTGACCTGGGAGAAGATCGTCTCCATGCCCTGCCCCTGCGGGCAGCCGCCGGAGGCGACGAAGATCTTGCCGGACGGCTCGATGCGAAGGAGCGCGCTTTCGAACGGTCCAACGCCGGTCCCTTCGACATAGCAGCCGACGCCGAGGCCAAGATGACGGCCGTCTTTGAGCGCCGCACGCTGGCGGGCGCGAAATACTTCGACACCGCCGATCGCGGTCAGCGCCTTATGCAGCGCCGAGGGATAATCTCCGCCGTCATAGACGATCGGCTGACCGTCGCGGTACGGCATGCCCATCGCATAGGGCATTTCGTCGGCGCGAATCATGTTGCGCAGCCGCACCTCCGAGGGTTCGAGGCCGAGTTCGGCGGCGACAAGATCCATGGTGCGTTCCATGGCAAAGGCGGCTTCCGGGCGGCCGGCGCCGCGATACGGCGCATTCGGCACCTTATTGGTAGCGGCGATGCGGGCCTCGAACGCCATTGCGCCGATTTTGTAGGGGCCCGGCACATGGACCGCGGTATTATAGACGACGCCGGCGCCGATCGGATTCCAGGCGCCGCAATCGACAATAAAGCGGTCGCGCAGCGCCAGAATGCTGCCCTCATCGTCGAAGCCGACCTCCACGTCATGGGTCTGGTCGCGCGAATGACAGGAGCACGTCAGATGCTCTTTGCGATCCTCGATCCATTTCACCGGCCGGCCGAGACGCCGCGCCAGATGCGGAATCAGCAGATCTTCCGGGTAGACGTGGCCCTTGACGCCGAACCCGCCGCCGACGTCGAGCGCGACGCAGCGGATGCGTGCCTCCGGCAGCCGCAACACCGTGGCCGCCTCGCGCCGCACCCAGTGCACCACCTGGGTCGACGACCAGATCGTGACCGTATCGGTGCGCGGCTCGTGCAATGCGACGACACCGCGGCATTCCATCGGCATGGCGGCGTAGCGGTGATGATGAAACCGCCGCCGCAGCCGGTGCGGCGCGCGCGCCAGCGCTGATTCCGCGTCGCCCTTGCCGACGGTGAAACCGCCGATCAGGTTGGTGGCAAATTTCTCATGGACGATCGTAGCGCCGGCGGCGAGCGCCTGCTCGGGATCAAGCACGGCCGGCAGCGGCTCGAGATCAAGCGTCACGAGTTGCGCGGCATCTTCGGCGGCGTGGCGGCTGTCGGCCACGATGACCGCCATCGCCTCGCCGACGTGCCTCACCTTGTCGTACGCCAACAGCGGCTGTTGCGGGTTGATGAACTTGTGCTGCACCAGCGCCGTCCATTTGCTCGGCAATGCAAGCTGGGTGTCCGGCACCGGCGGAAGCTCCTTGACCAGTTCGGGGCCGGTCAGGGCGAAGACCACGCAGGGCGCGGCGGCGGCGCGCGATACGTCGACTGCCCTGATGCGCGCGTGCGCCACGGGGCTGCGCACGAACACCGCGTGCAGCATCGCCGGCAACTCGAAATCGGCGATGAACTGGCCGCGGCCGGTCAACAGCCGCCGGTCTTCGCGCCGCGTGATGGAGCGGCCGATAAAGGGGGGTTGCGGAATCTCGTTCATGCCTGCGGACAGTGTGGAACGAGGCCCACGTGCAAATCAATCCACTCCGGCCCGTCCTATGCCGACGTAGCGGAATTTCGCGCGCGCCATTTCGTCGGCGCGATAGATGTTGCGCAGGTCGACGATCACCGCTTGCGCCATCGTGCTCTTGAGCCGCGCCAGATCGAGCGCCCGGAACTGTTCCCATTCGGTCGCGATGACCACGGCGTGGGCGCCTTCGGCCGCCGTATAGGCGCTATTGCAATAGTGGATGTTCGGCAGCTGCGGCTTGGCCTGCTCCATCCCGGCCGGATCGTAGGCGCGCACCGTGGCGCCGAGGTCCTGCAACGCCGTGATCAAGGGGATTGCCGGGGAGTCCCGCGTATCGTCGGTATTCGGCTTGAAGGTCAATCCGAGGACCGCGACGGTTTTGCCGCGCACTGAGCCGTCGAGCGCCGCGACAACCTTGCGCGCCATGGCGCGCTTGCGCTGGTCGTTGACGGCGGCGACGGTCTCGGTGATGCGCAGGGCGACGCCATGATCCTGCGCGGTCTTGAGCAGCGCCGCCGCATCCTTCGGAAAGCACGACCCGCCGAAACCGGGGCCGGCGTGCAGAAACTTGCCGCCGATGCGGTTATCAAGGCCCATGCCGCGCGCCACTTCTTGCACATCGGCGCCGACCTGCTCGCACAAATCGGCGATTTCGTTGATGAAGGTGATCTTGGCAGCCAGAAACGCATTGGCCGCATACTTGATCAGCTCGGCGGTGCGGCGGTTGACATAAATGATCGGCGGCGCGTTCAGATAGAGCGGCCGGTAGATTTCAGCGAGCACCGCGCGCGCGCGCGCGTCGCCGGTACCGACCACGATGCGGTCGGGGTGCTTGAAATCCTGGATCGCGGCGCCTTCGCGCAGAAATTCCGGATTGGACACCACCTGGATTTGGGCATCCGGGCGCTTCTCTCGCAGGATGCGTTCGATCTCATCGCCGGTGCCGACCGGAACCGTCGATTTGGTGATCACCACCGCCGCGCCGGAGAGCAGCGGCGCGATCTCGCGCACCGCCTCATAGACGAACGTGAGATCGGCATGACCATCGCCGCGGCGCGACGGCGTGCCGACGGCGATGAACACGGCATCGGCCGCGCCGACGGCCGATGTGTCGGCGGCAAACCGCAGGCGCTCCTGCCGAACATTAGCCTCGACCAGATCGGAAAGGCCCGGTTCGAAGATCGGAATCTCGCCGCTATTGAGGGCCGCGACTTTCTTCGCATCCTTGTCGATGCAGGTCACGTCATGACCGAAATCGGCGAAACAGGCCCCCGACACCAGCCCGACATAACCCGCGCCGATCATCGCCACGCGCATCGCAATCCCCGATCAGATCTCATCCGGCCCGGCGGCCGGCGCGGATGTGCCTTCAAACGCCGTCAGCGGTTCCGCCGGCGCATTGTGCGCGCGCCGGCGCATCAGCGAAAGCCAACGCCGGCCGAACAGGCCGACCGCCAGCGCGCCGTAAACCGCACCGCCAAGCAACGCCAGAACGAGCAATTCCGACTCGTCGCGGAAACTGGACATGGACGATAACAGATGTGTGACGATCGGCGCTGCGATCACGAGGAACACGAGAAATGCGACCCCGGCGATGGCGAGCCTGGTCAGCGACGATTTCAGCGCCGCGTCCCACGCGATCAGGCCGGCGCGGCCAGCGAGCCACAGAACCATAATGAAATTGATCCAGGCGCCTATCGAGGTTGCCAGTGCCAATCCGACCTGCGACAGCGAACTCATCAGCGCGATCTTGCACACGATATTCACTGCAGTGCCCGTCAGCGCCGCCTTGACCGGCGTGAGCGTGTCGCCCCGCGCCAAGAACGGCGCGACGACGCTGCGGATGAGCACGAACGGCACGAGCCCGATCGTATAAGCGACCAAGGTCATCGCCGCCGCGTGCGCATCTTCGGCGTTGAACGCGCCGCGCATGAACAGACCCTTCATGATGAGCTCGGGCAACACCAGAAAGGCGATGACGCAGGGTATAGCCAAAAGCAGCGCGAATTCGATGGCGCGGTTCTGCGCCGAGCGGGCTCCCGCGTGGTCGCCGGACGCCACCCGGCTCGTCATCTCCGGCACCAGCACCGTGCCGACCGCGATGCCGATCACCCCGATCGGCAGTTGGTCGATACGATCGGCGTAATAAAGCGCCGACAGCGCTCCGGCGGTCAGGAAGCTTGCGATAATGGTATCGGCGAACAGTGCAAGCTGTGTGCCGGCCGAGCCGACGGTCGCGGGCACCAACGCCTTGAAGAAGCGCCGCACGTCCTCGTCCCAGGAAAGCGAGCGGAAAGACGTCGTGACACCGGCACGAACAGTGGCGCCGCCCACCAGCGCGGCTTGCAGCGCCCCCGATATCAGGACGCCCCACGCCGCGGCGTAGCCGGCGCCCGGAAAAAATGCTGCCAACGCCAGCGTCGCCATCATCGCCAGGTTGAGCAGGATCGGCGCGGCTGCGGCGGCGGCGAAGCGATTGAGCGCATTGAGGATGCCGCTCCACAGCGTCACCAGCGTGATGAGCAGGAGATACGGAAAAGTGATCCGCGTGAGGCTGACAGCCAGCGCGAATTGCTGCGGGTCGCGCGAAAAGCCGGGCGCCAGCAGATCGATCGCCTGCGGCGTGAAGATCAGCGCCAGCGCCAGCAGAACCACCTGCGTCGCCAGGAGCAGCGTGAAGATGCGGTCGCCGAACAGTTTCGCCGCCTGCGGTCCGCCCTGGGTGCGGATGCGCGCATAGGCTGGAATGAACGCCGCGTTGAACGCACCTTCGGCGAAGACGGCGCGGAAATGGTTGGGCAGCCGGAAGGCGACGAAGAACGCATCGGCGACCGGCCCGGCGCCGATGATCGCAGCAAGCATGACGTCGCGGAAAAAGCCGGTCAGACGCGAGGCGAGCGTATAGCCGCCGACGGTGAGTATTCGACCGATCATTGCTGCCCGTAAGCTGCGAGTGCCGAATCTGCGGATATTACGCGAGTCGTCTTAGCCCGCGAGCGCCCGCCGGACCGCCTCGATGACGCGATCCTGAACCGGCCGCTCCAGATAAGCATGCATCGGCAGGCTGATGACTTCGCCAGCGAGCTGTTCGCTGACCGCCAGACCGCCATCGGCCACGGGGAAACCGCGGTAGGCGGCCTGGCGATGCAGCGGTTTGGCGTAATAAATCGCCGTCGGAATGCCTTGCGCCTTCAGCGCCGCGCCGAGCGCGTCACGCCGCCCCGGCTTCAGCCGAATGGTGTATTGCGCCCACACCGAGGTCGATTCATTGCCGGCACGGGGCGTCGTCGCCACTCCAGCGAGGCCTTCGGCATAGCGCGCCGCCACCGCCTGGCGTGCAACGATTTCTTCCGGAAAGATTTTCAGCTTCTCGATCAGGACGGCGGCCTGGATCGTATCGAGCCGGCCGGTAACGCCGATAAGCTGAGCGTCGTATTTGTCGGTCGGACTCTCGCCGTGTACGCGGAGACTTTTCACGCGCGCCGCCAAGGCCTCATCGTCGGTAAAGACCGCACCGCCGTCGCCGTAACAACCGAGAGGTTTGGCCGGGAAAAAGCTCGTCGCCGTCGCAGTCGCCAGTGTCCCGAGCTTGCGGCCGCGGTAGGTCGCGCCGAACGCCTGGGCGGCGTCGTCGAGCACCAGCAGCCCGTGCCTGGCGGCAATCTCGCGTATCGCATCGTGATCGGCCGGCAGGCCGAACAGATCGACCGGAATGACGGCGCGAGGTTTCAGCCCGCGCGCCTTGGCCGTGGCGACGGCGCGCTCGAAACTTGCCGGGTCGAGATTGAAAGTATCGGCATGGACGTCGGCAAGAACCGGCGTCGCGCCAAGCAGCGCCACCTGTTCGGCGGTAGCGTGGAACGTGAAGGTTGGGCAGATCACCGCATCGCCCGGCCCGATCCGCCACGCCAGAAGCACAAGCAAGAGCGCGTCAGTGCCGCTGGCGCAACCGATGACGTACTTGGCGCCGCAGAACGCCGCGAGTTCCGCTTCGAGTGCGCGCACCTCCGGGCCCTGGATGAACTGACAGTGGGTGAGCACACGGGCGACGGCATCGTCGATCGCGCTGCCAAGGCGGCGGCGCTGGGCGGCGACGTCGATGAACGGGATCGGGCTGCCGTCGAGGCGGGCGTGCTGATTCATCGATGCGTCCACGCTTGTCCGGCGACCATTCATCCAGCGACGCGCCGCGGACCCTTGCGTTGCGGCGCGCTCGATTGCGCCACCCGCCCGCTCAGGCAGCGGGTTGCAATTTCGAGGCTGGCAACGCCCTCCTCGCCGGTCACCGCCGGGGTTTCGCCGGTGCGCACCGCGTTGATGAAGGCGACAAGCTCGGCGCGCAACGGCTCGGCGTAGCCGACCGAAAGGTGCCGCATCGAATAGGACCCGTCCGGCTGGAAACCGAAACATTCCGTGACCTGAAGCGTCAGCAGATCGGCGATCAGATATTTGGCGCGTGTCGCGATGTGAATGTTGCGCGCTTTGAATGGGGTGAGCCAGTTGGTGTTGATATGGGCGAGCACGCCCGAGGCGGTGCGGAATTGCAACAGCGCGATGTCCTCACGCTCGGCGACCGCGCTCGAGGTCTGCGGCTGGATTTCGACGATCTCGGAGTCCGTGAACCAGCGGATCAGGTCGATATCATGCACCGCGAGATCGATGACAACGCCGACATTCGACATTCGCGGCGGAAACGGCCCGACTCGCGTGATGGCAATGGAGAGGATGTCCTGGTCCTTGATCGCCCGCTTAAGCGATTGCGCCGCCGGATTGAAGCGCTCGACATGGCCGGCCATCAGCGTGACACCGGCCCGGCGCGCCGCCGCGACGATGGCGCGGCCTTCTTCAATGGTGGATGCAATCGGCTTTTCGACCAGGATATGCACACCGCGCTTGGCGCATTCGAGCGCGATCTCGCGGTGAAGATGGGTCGGCGCCGCGATGGTGACGGCGTCGACGCCGTGCCCGAGCAGGGCCTCAAGATCGCCGAATGCGGCGCAGCCAAGCGCGCGCTCCACCTGTTCACGCTGTTTGGAATCGGGATCGACTACCCCGACCAGCTTGATGCCAGGCAATTCCGCGAGCACCCGGGCATGGTTCGAGCCCATGACACCGACGCCCACGACTCCGATCCGTAACGCCTTAATTGACTCAACCATTGGCAGGAGGGCCTGAGGGTTTTGAGAGTAGTGCAGATGCTGGATAACACGTTTTTTACCACGTGGCGATGCGAAGGGATGGGGGGGCATACACTTTTGGAATCAAAAGGTTACATTAAACGGATGACCAGGGTGGGGGAGCGCTCGAAACTGTTCGGATTGGACGGAATTTCGGTTTGGGGATCCAGAGGGCACCCCGAGTAGCAATCGAAAAGCGATGGGGTAGCTGTCGAGTGGCTATGCGGTAGTGATTCCGTAAGGATCTCGGAGCACTATTTGCCGGATCCCGTCGAGTCCGGCGCGGCCGAACGCAGATTGGCGGCTGTCCGAACGGGCACGGGGACTAAAAAGCAAGACGCTCGCGGCCTTGGTGGGGATTGGTGACCGTTGGAAATCGGCACCGCGCTCAATGGGCTGCCGCGACCTTGGCCACGCAAAATCTAGCGTTCGCGAAATGCAGGCGCGCGCGCGCGCGCGAGAGAGAGAGAGAGAGAGAGAGAGAAAGAGAGAGATAAATCGCATGCGAGGATCGATGCCTGGTGAACGCCGCGGCGGTCGCGACCGTGGCACACCGAATAGAAGGAGCATTTTGGTCGATAGACTTCTGGCCGCGGCAGGCGCACTGCCGTCGGCTTCGGCAAGAGACCTCATTATCGCACTCGCCAATGACCCGGAGCTTCCGGCTGATGCACGCATTGTGGTGGCGCAGAGGCTCGTGACCCCGGCGCGGCGCAGGCGCGGTGCAAAAACTCGCGTTTGGGGCGGGCCGGCCGAAACAGAACAGGGGGCAAGTCCACTGCAGCTCCAAGCACTGTTCGGCATCGTGCAATGCGGGGCGACCCCGGTCGAAGCGCGGCGACAAGCGGCGTACAGGGTCGCAAAAATTCTGCTGCCGGCGAAATCCAAGGTCAAACGGGCGGCATCACCCGAAGACGAGTACGGCTTTAGGATTCATCCGGACTTCGCCAAAGAATATCGGGATATCGACCATGCATTGCGCCGGCTTAAGAACGATCCCCGACGGATTATTCCAGCGATCGCTCTCAAGATTGCGAAGCTTCAAGCACGCAGGGACACAATCTGGGCACGTCTGCGGAGTCCCGATCCCACCCGTTACGGCAGGCTCCCGATTTCGAAGGACAGGTCGCGCCTCGGTTATTTCTGGAGCAAGCGCGAAAACGGTATCCCGCTCACTGAGGAGGAGGACGCGGAAGAGGCTCACCTCAAGGCGCGATACGACAGTTTCGCAGAAGGTCCGGAGCAAACCGCCCGAAGGCGCA
>Ga0209579_10002884_pt1 | contig 12837 bp, 10 predicted proteins | sample Coa_R1_2_FD_187152 | JGI IMG/M metagenome (GOLD analysis project Ga0209579, IMG submission 187152) | Surface soil microbial communities from Centralia Pennsylvania, which are recovering from an underground coalmine fire - Coalmine... | ecosystem: Environmental > Terrestrial > Soil >... | reverse complement strand
TCTCGTAACTAACGCTTACTGACGTGCGCGGCTCCGGGGGCGGGTTTCGCGGGGCGGTGCTGCTGGGGCCGGGGACTTTTTCGTGCGCGGGGACGATTAACATTTCGGCCAGCGGAGTAGTGTTGCGGGGGAGCGGGAATGGGGCAAAAGAAGGGGAGAAGACGACGATCAAACTGATTGGGAAGCCGCACAATGCCATTACGGTGAAAGGGGATGCAGGCGGGCCGCCTGCACCACAACAGAATGCAGGCGGCCCGCCTGCACCACAAACTTCGATTGCGGACACGTATGTGCCATCGGGGGCGAATTCGCTTAACATGGCGGATGTTCAAGGATTCTCGGTTGGGGATTGGATTGCGATCAAGCGGCCGGTAACGGCGGCGTGGCTTCATTTCATGCAGATGGACGACATGGTCCGCGACGGGAGGGCTCAGACGTGGATCAAAGTGGGAAACGCGACGACGGCGGAACGAAAGATCAAGGCGATTGAGGGGAAGAAGATCACGGTGGATGTGCCGCTGTCCGATTCGTTTGATGCGAAATATTTGAATCCGCCGGGGACGGTTGTGGAGAAAGTGAAGCCGCCGGCGCTGATTTCGCAGATTGGAATTGAGAATCTGCATATTGAATCGCCGCCTCAAGCGATCAGCCACACGCAGCCGCATTTTACGGCGCTGCGCGTTAATGCTCAGGACGCGTGGGTGCGCGATGTCGTGATCGATGAGACGATGAATAGCGTGGGCGTGAACGGGCGGCGGATTACGCTGGAAAATGTCGCGGTGAATCGCAAGGCGCTGCATCAAGGCTCATCGAGGCCGGCGGAGTTTGCTCCGAACGGAAGCCAGGTATTGCTGAACAAATGCACGGTTCACGCGGACAACGTGTGGTTTGTGGCGACGGGCGCGGGCGTTTCGGGGCCGGTGGTGCTGCTGGAGTGCACGTTCACGGGAAAAGGCCGCGCGGAATCGCATCAGCGCTGGTCCACGGGAATGTTGTACGACAACTGCAAAGTGCCGCAGGGCGGGATTGAGTTTCGCAATCGCGGCGAGATGGGGTCGGGGCATGGGTGGTCGATGGGCTGGGGCGTGATCTGGAATTGCGAAGCGGAGGATTACATCGTTCAGAATCCGCCGGGGGCGATGAATTGGATGATCGGGTGCATTGGGGCGAACAAGCTGGCGCCGCGGCCGTTTGGGAAGGGGCCGGAGCTTCCCGCGGGGGTGATAGATTCGAACGGGACGAAGGTGGGGCCGGGGAGTTTGTATAGGGCGCAACTCAAGGAGCGGCTTAAGTAAGGTTCAAGGGTTCAAGGGTTTCACGATTTCATTACGCAGAGGCGCTGGCACGAGTTTGATGGATGCTGGACGGAGTTGGATTCGTTGTGGCGGATTCTTTAAGCAAATTTTTCAGCCAGGCCAGGTCTTGCTGGGCTTGGGCGCTGCAACAACGGTCGAGGAATTTGCTGCGCAAGAGCGCGTGGGTGTTGCTGAGTAGTTCTTCTTCGAAGGAACCATGCGAATCGGTGAGGAAGGCGTGGATCGTGGCGAGCGCGGCGTCGGGCGAGGAATCGATGTAGCTCGAGACCGAAGCGAGGCTTGCCGCGGCGATGGTTGAAAGCTGATTTTTGCTTATGACGGTCAAGTCCGATTTGTAATTGGGTTGGCCGGGGTTGATGGCTTCGAGTTGTGTTTTGAGCGCGTCGGCGACGGCATTAGTTTGAAGGGCCAGCCAGAGATGATCGACGAATTGCCGGAAGAAGACCAAGCCCGGCGACGGTTGAGTGTGCTTTGATTTGAAAAGACACTCCGCTCGGGCGTGGAGGCGTTCGGCACAGGCGGCGGCGATGAGGGAATAGGAGAGGGTGGGAAGGCGTTCGGCGAGGCCGTCGAGCACGTCGCCGATGTAGAGGAAGCCGTTACGCCGGACGATTTCGGCGACGGTAAGCGCGCGCCCGCGTTCGTCATAGGGCGAAAATTTTGGACGGCGGCAGTTCAGGAACATAAGCAGGCTGGGAGCGCCCCAGAAGATCAGGCCGCCGAGGGCGCTGGTGAAGGACGCGTCGCTGCGGGAGGAGCCGATGAGTTTGCCCCCGAAGAGCATGCTTACGGCGTACCAGATATAGAGGAGGAAGACGGCCAGAAAGGTATAGCGGATGACCGGAAAGAACGTGTAGGGCGCGTAGAGGCTAACGCAGAAAACGAAAACGAGGGCGCAAACGATGTCGGCGGCGATGGCCTTCGATGTTTCTCCGGTTTCTGCCGCGCGCTGATTTGCGAGGATGAGGATGATGATTGCGGTGAACTGGAGGGCTGGAAAAAGGACGTAGAAGCCCCACCAACGCCGGCGGAAGGGGAGGAGATCGCTGGCCATGTAGGGCGGAGTATAATATGGTGGTGGGTTTTTGGCGAGAATTTTTGCGGAAAGCCATTGACAATTGGAATAAAGTAGTGTACACTAATATAGTGCTATATATCGGACTAGGCAAACGTGAATCAGGAATGGCGTTGACACGATGTGCAATTCTTGCTTTAAAGCGAGAGGTATTCCATTCCTTTCCGGTCGCGGCTCGTAACAATGTGCAACTTTTGCAAGGAATGCGAGAGGTTTCCCGCTCCCTTGCAGTCGCGGCTTGTAACAATGTGCAACTTTTGCACGGAAAGCAAGAGGTTTTCCGCTCCCTTGCGGTCGCGGCTCGTAACGGTTGCGGTTCGTAAAGGCGGGAGTACGAACGAAAGCTTGCAGCATGAAAGCGTCTCCGCTCGCAGGGCCATTCAAAAGTCGTGAGTTTTCATAGGAGAAATGGCAACGCGAGCGAACACTTCGATTGAGAAAAACGGCTCCCTATGAAAATCAGAAATGAAACGCCGTGGTAAAGTGCATCTCCCTATGAAAGTGAAAATCGACTTTTGAAAGGCCCTGTCTCCGCTCGTCCTACTCGCGGAATTCTCTCGACTTGGCGCGAAAAAACGGTAAGATAACCGCCTTGACAGCCAGATTTTTGGAGAACGTCGTTGTCCGATTTACCCGGCCAGGAACTGCGCCGCGGCCCAGCCGTGACGCCTAAACGCCCCAACGCTAGCGCCACTCGCCGCGCGCCTCGACCGGCGGCACCGGGCATGCCCACGTGGATGAAGGTGGCGGGTGCGCTTGGCGTGCTCGTGGCGATTGGGGCCGCGGTCGGATTCGGGCCGTTCATGCGGTATTGGTACACGAATAAGATCGACACGGCGGCGACGTTGGATGAACGCAAATCCGCGGCGGTGTCGCTGTACGAGCGGCATGATGGCGCGGCATTTGGCGTCTTCGCGGCGCGGTTGAACGGCGCGGATGCGCTGGCGCGGATGGCGTCGGCGGAGGGAATGGCGCAGATTGCTAAAGAAGGGAATTTGAACGCGACGGAGGCACTTTCCGGCGCGGCGGCGAAGGTTGAGAACGCGGACAAGATTCAATTGTCGGCGCTGCTTGGCACTGTCGCTCATTCTGTCATGTCGCGAAAGACGCAGGAGGATTCGCCGAAACATTTGACTGCGATTGCGAAGGCATTGATTCCGGAATTGGTGAACGCCGATGCGGCGGTGCGCGGCCAAGCGATTGAGGCGCTGCAAGAAGTTCCCGCGCCGGGCGTTTGCGTTGCGCTGCTGGATGTGGCGACGAAAGACGGCGACGCGGGTGTGAAGGCGAAGGCTGCAGATGCGCTCGCGGAGACGGCGCTGCCGGATGCCGCGGGCGGGTTGCTCACGGCGATGGCGTCGCCCGATGAGAATCTGAAGCAAAAAGCGACGGAAGCCTTCGTCAAAATCCGCAATGACGCGAAGAGCGAAGACCTTTTGCCGCTGGTGACCAATCCCAGTGATGCAGTGCGGCACGAGATCGTCGCGGTGCTGGGCAAGCGGCACGATCCGAAAGCGGCGGAAGGCATTTCGCAGGCGCTGAAGGATGCGTCGCCGGAAATTCGCAAGCTTGCGGTGAAATCGGTGCCGGTTTCAGGCGTTGCGGGGCCGCTCAATCAGATTCTGCCGCTGATTTCGGATGCGGACGAAGGCGTAAGCATCGCGTGCGCGGAAACACTCGGCGAAATGCGCGACGAGAATTCGAAGAAAGTGCTGCTCGAAGCGTTCGCGGCCAATCCGTCCGGCGCGACGATGGAGTCGCTGGTGAAAGCGTTGGGCAAACGCGCGAGCGGCAAGGACCTCGCCGCGATCGGCGTGGTGATCGAGCAGATGAACAAGCACGCGGAGGCGTTCAAAGGCGTGAGCGAGGCGCTGACGATGCTGACCAACTCGCAGCACGACCTCAAGCGCGAGACGGAGCGGCGCAAGTGGACGGCGGAGAAGTGGAACGCATGGTGGACGAACATCACGTCGCGCGAAAAAATGCGCGAAGAAGCCGCGTCGCTGGTGGACAAAGCCAAGGCGCGCTCGAAGGACACGAAGTCGTTTCCTGAATTGACCAAGATGCTGCACCAAGCCGTGGATTTGATGGAGAAATGCATCGAGATGAGCAAGGCCAACGATCCCGAAGACGTGAGTGCAATGGAGACGACGCAGAACGAATACGGCAAGATCATGTACCAGTTCACGAAGTTTCAGGTGACGGACAAAGGGAACTGAGCGGGCAGGAGTCAGGAGTCAGGGGTCAGAAAGCAATTTAGAGGCAGGACGGAGCTTGCAAGTTCGTCCAATTGGGCGAGAACATCGAACACATCGGAGCAGATTTAATTAGAGAGCAGCGTTTCAGCAGCCGGGATCAGAAAAAAAACGCGAAGCGTCTTCGCCGTTGTTTACTGACTCCTGACTCCTGACTCCTGATTTCGGGGGGATGTATCATGCGAATCACACTGACGATTTTGTGCGCGGGGGCGCTGGCGATTCTCGCGGGTTGCACGACCGAGGCGGCGAAGAAGGCCATGGACAAGCCGATGCCGGTGGACCAATACAGCGGCTTCGATGCGCATGCGGCGGACAAGAGCAAGCGCAAGGCTGAGCGGCCCAAGCCGGTGCCGGACGACACAGAACCCGACAAGGCCGTGGACACGCTGGTCAAGCAACTGCAGGGCAACGACGGCGCCGCGAGTTTCGCAGTCACGGCCGAAGAGCAACTGGCGTACTGGGGCGGGAAGCCCGGCGTGGGACAGATCGTCGTGCGGAAAGTGCGCCCGCTGTTGAAGAACAAGAGCATCGAGCAGCGCGCGCCGGCATTGCGCCTGACGCTGATGTTCGGCGGCGACGAAATCACCGGCGATTTGATCGAATGCCTGGCCGACAACGACTACGGCATCCGCGATTTGGCCTACCGCGGCTTGCAACAGCACGCACCGGGGATCAACGGGATTTATTACGACCCGCAGGGCACGGAAGTGGCGCGCGCGCAAAGCGTGAAGCAGATGGAGCGCTGGTGGCAGGACGCGATGCGCAAGGGCGCGGTGCAACCGCCGTCGATTTACGAAAAGAACGGCGTGCCGCCGCCGCCGACAGAGACGACATCGCGGAATACGCGCACGCAGCAGAATGTGAGCGAGCGGTAAAACTTTAAATTCAAAATTTAAAATTCAAAATTGGCGCGTTCAATTGCGTTCATCTGCGATTAATTTTGACGCTCCCAAAGCATGCTAATTTTAAATTTTGAATTTGAATTTTGAATTTTGAATTTACGCCTGCGTAAACGGCAATAAATTATCTGTGATCAAATCGCGCTGCCGGGGCGAGGGCATGTCGTAGAAGAGCCACGGTTTTACCAGTTCGACCAACGCGGAATGTTCGACTTCGAGAAGCTTGACTTTTTTGTCCTTCTTGATCGCCGCAAATTGCTCGCGGAAAAAAGCTTTGTTGAACACGTTCTGCGGATAAAGGCGCATGAACGTGTCGCTCTTCTCGCGCGCCAGGCCGTCGAGTGAATCGGCGTGGCGGCCGCGTGTGGCCTGAATGCCGAGGACGGTGCGCGCGTTGCCGATGGCCATGGCCAGCGCGTTTTCTTCGATGGCGCGCGCGGCGAGGCGTTTGGGATCGAAAGTCATTTTACAGAGCGCGACCATTTTGCCTTCGCATTTGCCGATGACTTCGATGCGAAATCGCGTGAACTTATCGGAACCGCGCGCTTCGGCGATGGGCATGCCGCGCCCGCCAAGTTCAGCGAGGCTTTCGGCGAGTTGCCCGCGGTCAGCTTTCGCGGCAATGCCGAACGAGCGCGCCAGAAAATCGAGCGGGTCGCCGAATTGCATGAAGACGCCGCCGAGCACGAGCGCGGCGGAGATATGGGGATTTTCGAGGGTGAAGGGCATGTAAAAGTAGGACGGGCTGCTAGCCCGTCCAGTTCCAAAACCAATTATTCGACGGGCTGGCAGCCCGTCCTACTCGGTAGCCGCCGGTTCATTTTCCACATGCGCCGGCGCGGCTTCAACAGCCTCGGCTTCCGCCGCCGCCGCTTCGGCCACGGCTTCACCGAGCGTTTCAGCTTCGGGCACTTCAGCCGGTACAGCTTCGTCACCGGCCGACGCTTTCTCCATGATCGGCTTCGGCGGCTTCGGCACGGGGTCGCCGGGCTTGAGCAGCAGCATCATGCCGGTTTTGCCCATCAAGCGGAAATGGCGCCACAAATCCGGGCCGGGCGCGCGCTCGAATTCGTGAGCGATCGCGCGCGCGACGTCCTCGAAAGTGCGATTGCCGTCGGCCCAGAACGTGGCCGCGTGCAGCATCGCGTCCTCGCGCGGATTCGGCAGCGCGCCCTGTTCGTCGCTGCGCTGGTCCAGCGTCAGACTTTCGTAAGTTGGCGTGCCGACGAATTTCTTGTACGGCCGAATGCCGGCGAGGTCAGCGTCCACCTGCGGCGGCGCGACGGTGCCGGCGTCGCAGTCGGCGAGTTCCTTCAAGCGGCGTTTTTCCAGATCGACCAGGCGCCGCAGATGCCGGCAGTATTTCATCAGAATCAAATGTCCGGACGCGCGTTCTTCGCGGAGCATGAAATTCTTCGCGGACATGATCGCCTTTTCGGAGATCTCCTTGATGTAATCCATGCGGTCGAAGGCGCGCGCCATCATTGCCTGCTTCGCGGGAACGGCGTCGCTCTGATGCAGCAGGCCGGCGCAGTCAGCTGCGGCGTTTTCGATGCGCGTACCGTAGCGGCGCACGGTTTCGTGAGCGAGCCACAGCGCTTCTCTCTGCGTGCAGGTCGCAAGAACGTGCATGTACGCGCCGGCAATCGTCGCAAACGCGCGCAGCGCCTTCGCCGAAATTTGATTGTCCGGCGTGTCGGACGATGTGCCTTGGTAGCGATCCGTGCCGCGAATGGCCGGCGTCGGGACGGCGATGCCCGGATCGTTGTAGCCGTTGTCCACGAACGCGTATGGCTCGCTGTCGAGCGTCGTATAGGGCAGCGCCGAACCCAAATGCTCCTGAATCAAAATGCTCAGCAGCGTATCGGCGATCGACGGCACGGCGTCCGGGCAGAAGTGGCGCTTCAGCGCCGCGCCAGATTGCTCCTGCACGCGGCCGACCGAATCGAGATTCAGCGCAGCAATCGCGCGCCGCAAAATGCCGGGATTCTTCGCCGCGAAACCGATCGTGCCATAACCGCGCGTCGTGAGCAGCGCGCGCAGCGCGCGTTTGAGCGGCGGCACTTCGCCGGCGGTCGCAGCGTCTTGAACGGCGCGCATCGCTTCGAGCGCCACGGCCGCGCCGGTCGCGCAGGCATTCGCGCCGGGCCGCTGCGTCGAACACACCGCGACAATCTCCTCTTGCAGCGTCGCGTCAATATACCCGCACGTCACCGGAATCACCGCCGCCGGCTCGTACGTCGCTTCGATCACCATGCGCAGCTTGACGGTGCCGCGGTCGAAGAGCACGTCCAGTTCCACGCCAGTTTCGGGGCTGATCATCATCGCCGGAAAGGCCGCATCGCCTTCGTGGAAGGCGCCGCTGTCGGGCTGATCGCCCCAGCTTTCGACGGCCGCCGTCGCGCCGGGCATGTAATTTTCCGCCGGCGACCAGCTCGAAATCACGCCCGCCGCGCCGGCTTCGATCAGCCGCATTTTGATTTTGCGCGGGTCACAGATCACGTACGCGAGCTTGCCTTTGAGCTGCGCTTTCTTCGCTTCGAATTCAGCGTCGTCGCGAATGCGAATCGTCTGCGCGCTCACTCCGCCCTGCGGCGTCGCGCCGGAATACGCCACGACGGATTGCGGCCGTTTCTTGCGGTCGGCCAGAACTTTGTGCCGCAATTCGAACGGATCGATGATTTCCAAAAGCGCCGACGGACATTCCCAGCCCAGCGGCATTTTCCAATCGCCGAGCACGGTTTTTCCGTCGGCGGGAACTTCGAACGGCCGCGCGCGGATGTTCCACTCGCGCAATTTCGCCGACACGTGCCGGTACGTCGCGTGATACATCGAAATGGTGGAGTGCTTGTCAGTGCTCCACACCATCTCCGTCAGTTCCAGCAAATTCGATTCGGAGATTCGTGCTCCGATTGTTTTGAGGCGTTCTCGAATGGTTTCGCGCATGTCCGCCTTCTCCTTATAAAGCGCGGAGTGCCAAGCACAGAGCGCCGGGAAGCGGCCCGCGCCGCATTCCCCAACACTCAGTGCTCAGCACCCAGCGTCCAAGTCAATGAATTGGTCCGATTAGCTCGTTTTGGCGTTCAGTCTCCCTTTGGTTTAGTTTGAGAGTACGAGAGTAGAGAGTGTGAGAGTAGCGGCGGGGCAGCGCTTCGCGACGCTGTAACTCTCATACTCTCAACTCTCACACTTTCTTACTCACTCCGGCGCCGGTATTGTCACCACTTCCGGCGGCTTTGCAACCGCAGGCGCATCACTGCTCATTTCCGCTGCATCAAAGGACATTGCAGCATATGAGACGGCGCTGTGGGTGGGGGCCTTCAGCATTTGATCGTAATGCAGCAATCTTCCCGGCTTAAAGAATCCCTGGCAGGCGCTCAGCATGACCATCACCGAAAGCACCGCGTCCACATGCCGCGAATTCTGCGTGCGCGCGATCTCGTTGAAGAAGCCCTGCACGTCCAGTTTCTCGACGAGCGCCAGCATCTTGCGATCCATCCGCTCCAGCGGCAGCAGCAGGCGTTCGTCGATCATGCTGCTGTGTCCAAACTCCGGTCCCACGTGGCTCAAATCCACGCTGCACAGGACGCACCAGTTCCGCCCGCACGTTTCGATTTCTTTGCGCAGCGCTTGCGTAAAACGGAGGAATTCACCGTCGCTGAATGGATTGACATCGCGCGCGAGATACGAATCGATCGAGCCGCACAGCACCGGCACGATCTCCACGTTGCGCTTGCAGCGTTCGCCGAGAAGAACTTTGAGCAGCGCCGCCTGAAATTCAATCGAATGTTCGCCGCGGTGAGCCATTTCAGCGACGATGTCGTCGGCGCCCGACGCCGCGTGCAGGCGCGTGGAAATCTCGCGCGCGTTGTTGAGCTTTCCCAGCGGTGTGTCGAAATCCTTGCGCGTCACGCTGAACAAATGGTCGCCGGTGAATTGGTGCGCAACACCGAGAACGAAAATCAAATCCGCCTTGCTGTTGAACATCAAATCGTGGTAGGCATGCGCGTACGTCGCGCCGCCGACGCGCAGGTCGATGTGCGGCACGATCAGCCCGCGCACCGGTTCCGTTCGCACCGGCACTTTTTTCATGACCGTCGAAGAGCGCGCGCGGACGAGCACCGCTTCGCGTCTCGCCGTGCCGCGGATGTTCCGCTCAGTGGATGAGGAGGCGGCTGTCTTTTCCGCGGACGGACTCGTTTCCTTTTCCTTCGCCGGCAAGCTCGCCGCGCCTTCCGCGGCCTTTGCGTCGTCCATAACTTCCGCGGGAACCTCACTCTTGCCGGGTTCAACCGGCGAGGTCGTGGTCGTCTTCGACTCGCTGGACTGCGAGACTTCCGGCGCCGCCGCTGGCGTGCTCTCCGTCGCGGTGACTTCCCCTTTTGCGCCCGCATTTTCCGTGACCGTCGTCGCACCGCTGACTGCGCTTACGAACTTCGCCGTCGCGCCGTCGCCCGTGCTCACCGCCGGCATGTGCGCCGTGGAAGGCACACTTTTCTCCGACAACGGCTCGAGCTTCCCCGGTCCTTCCGGATTGGCGAAGAATCCTTCGAACGTCGCCGTCAGCGCGCCCGGGTCGGCGGGGTACGCGCTTCCCGCGTGCACGCACGGCCACATCGGCATTTCGAGATACGTGTTCAGCCGCTGGCGTAGCCCGTCTTCAAACGTGCTGCTGTTCAAAAACAGCGCCTGCTCCAATTCGTTCTGCAGCGTGAGAGCCTGCTCCGGCATGATCGCCTGAGCGTATTTTTCGCGAAACGCCGCAGCCGTCTCCACTGCGGATCGCCGCCCGTCGAAGAGCAGCGCCAGCGTGTACGCCCACGTGCTCAGCACCGCCGGTTGAGCCGCGAAGCCTTCGGGATCTTCAAGCAGCACCGCGTTGCGGTCCGCGCCTTCGCCGCCAGGCGCCGCTTCCGTGTCGGGAATTTTGATCAGCCGCGCTTTGAGTTCGCGCAACGGCGGAATCGGTTCGTGGATGGTGCGCGCGGGCGGGACAGTCCCAGCAGCCTGCGCGACGGGAATCTCCGCACCCATGGGCGGCTCGACGATGGCATCGAGACTGGCGTTGTCGTCTTCATCGTCGATTTGCATGGCGGCGAACCAAATAGGCCAGACCGCCGCCGTCTCGCGCCCAATCGCGAGCCGCGGGCGGCAAGCCTAAACGTTAACATAATCCTCTCAATCGCGCCAATGTTTATCGTCCGTTTTCACTTGACAGCCCTACAAAGAACTGTAGCATTCGAAATTCCCTCGCGGGTGTAGCTCAGTGGTAGAGCGCGACCTTGCCAAGGTCGAAGTCGAGGGTTCGAACCCCTTCACCCGCTCTCTCATCTTTTATATCTAAACATTTATCGCCTATAGTGTTGCAGTTATCGCGGTCCTTGGTTGAGGGTTCCGCAAACACGCCCTGAACACACTTTTCGTCCTTGAAAATGACTTTTCCAATTGCTTCTGCGGTGGCCTGCATCCGGTCGTGTCGAGCCTTCGCGTAGATGTTCATCGTGAGCTTGGGATCGGAGTGGCGCAACATTGTCTGTGCTTCTTTGACGTTCGCACCGGCCTCGATAACGAGCGTGCAGTACGTGTGGCGCAGGCTGTGAAATACGAGGGATCTTTTGTCGCCCACCTCAATGCCAGCCGCTATGACATCACGCGCAAATAGACGGTCGATATGGAAATCGATTTCAAACAGCTTCGCATTAGCCGCCTTTCCTGCTGCTGAGGCTTTAAGTCTGTTCGCCAGGTCATTCGAAATTGGCTGTCTGGCGTCACGCCGTCCCTTGCAATATTTCGCGGCCAAGCTTAGCGTGCAGGTCCCCACGTCGAGACTGGCAACAGTCAAGGCACCGAGTTCGCCTTTGCGATAACCGGTGCAGAGAGCGGTTTCGTAAATGAGGCGCCGTTCTTCTGGCGCGGCTTCAAGCAGCTTCTGGATTTCCGCGTCAGTCAACCCTCTTCGAGCATGGCGAGGCGTGATATCGACTGACGTGAGACCCTCAAGCGGATTTGACGCAAGATAACCGTGGCCCTTCGCCCATAGGCAAACAGCCTTTAACGATTCAAGATGGGTCTGGACTGTTTTGCCTGTCTTGTTCAGATCAAACAAATCTCGCACCACTTTTTCGACTTCAGTGAGGCGAATGTCTGAAATGCGATCAAGATTCAAGCGCTGCTGCCAAAACTTCATGTGTCTTGTGCGCTGCTGCAAATGAACAGGGCTCCAGGGGCGACCGCCGATTCCGCCCTGAGTCCTTCCCCATGAAATATATTGTTCTGCAATCTCGGTAAAGGAGTGCTTCGAGTCGACCTTTGGCGCCTCCCGATAACCCAGCCTGATCTGCCGGTGATCATCCTCCAGCTTCTCTGCAATTCGCAGAGTCTCACGAGAGTTGTGTGTCCCCGCAAAGAACCTGCGTTCTCCTGTTTGATCAACGAACCAACCTTGATATTTGCCCGATACGAGCTTCTTCTTTCGAACTCCAGCCATAACCTCCCCCTTCTTCCCCAATCATAATCAGTCATGTCACAAAAAATAGTGGCTTTTCATGAGTGGGAACCGCGAGCAAAAATCGACCACGGCTCCCACTCAAACGCACGCTCAGCTTAAGCGGAAAGCCTCTCAATCTGGCGCTTGAACTGGACAGCTTTCTCAGCCTGGATTTTCATCCGATCTTCCAAATGCTTCGTGATCGCACCAGCGGTCCAGGTCAACCGTCCGATGAATCTTGCGCCGGGCGGCAGTTCTCCACGAGCAACCGCGCGTTTCACGGAATGCGGATGCCGATGAAGAATTTTTGCCAGCGCCTTCAGATCAATCGGCGTATTGGGCGGCAGCTTGGCCAGTTCCACATAAACGCCCGATGAGCTCATCGCTTCGTTTTCAATAGGGTCTTGTACCCCCTGCGGAGAAACGGTCTCCAAAGGGGACGCCACCGCCACATTCACATCGTTCATATTTTCGTTCGTTTTTTCCATTTTATTTTCCTTTGTTTATATCAATAATCTTTCATCTCAAGCTGATCGCTCTATAGAATGCGGATCAGCTCTTCACGCACAATCAGCCCATCACTTTCGCCCATGCACACCGACAACCTATTCAGCTCCACTGGAATAGACAGACACTTCTCCGCCAGCATGATTCTCATGCAGCGAATCGCAATTTGAAACGGGTCAGGTCTGATGTCCAGCGGCAGGCCCTTGATATCCATGCAAAATTTATTGGCCTCCGTGCCCATAATCTTCAACGTTCTACCGCAACTGCACGCGGATTCATGAGCCGGCCCTTTCTG
>Ga0209579_10002882_pt1 | contig 12839 bp, 9 predicted proteins | sample Coa_R1_2_FD_187152 | JGI IMG/M metagenome (GOLD analysis project Ga0209579, IMG submission 187152) | Surface soil microbial communities from Centralia Pennsylvania, which are recovering from an underground coalmine fire - Coalmine... | ecosystem: Environmental > Terrestrial > Soil > Unclassified... | reverse complement strand
GCGTGACCGCTACTGGGTGGTACCCCAGCGCGGCGAACGCGGCTGCCGTTGCAGCAGCTTCGTGTTCGTGTACCTCGACCGCGAGCGCGCCCGCTCGCGCCAGGACGCGCCGTGCGTCGCGCGCGATTGCGAGCGTCTGGCCCTCGTCGAGGAGGGCCTTGTGCGGCTCCCAGTCGCGCACCTCAGGCTCGAGCGCGGCGAGCTCGTCCTCGTGCACGTACGGCGGGTTCGAGACGACGAGGTCGAACGGCCCGTCGACGCCGTCGAGCAGGTTCGTGTGGACGAGCTCGACCTCGAGGCCGAGGGCGTCGGCGTTCTCGCGCGCAAGCGCAATCGCGTCCGCCGAGATGTCCGTCGCCGTGACGCGGACGCCGGGCCGTTCGCGCGCGAGGGACAACGCGACCGCCCCGCTGCCGACACCAACGTCAAGGACGTGCGGAGCATCGAGACCGTCGAGCAGCGCGAGGGCGCGTTCGACGAGTACCTCGGTCTCGGGGCGCGGCACCAGCGCGCGTGAATCGGTCCGAAGCGTCAGGTGGCGAAAGCCCCACTCGCCGAGGACGTACGCGAGCGGCTCGCGCGCGGCACGCCGGTCGACCAGCCCGCGGAGGAACGCGATCTTGGCGTCGGTCAGCACCCGGTCGCGCTGCGTGTAGAGATCGACGCGGCCGAGCCCGAGCGCGTGCTCTGCGATCAGCTCGACGTCGAGCCGGGGCGACTCGACTCCGGCCCGCTCGAGGTCCTCCGCGCTCTCGCGCAGCGCCTCGCCGAGCGTCACCGCTCGAGCGCGCGCCGTCGCTCGTCGGCGACGAGCGCGTCGGTGAACTCGTCGAGGTCGCCGCCGAGCACGTCCTCCAGTCGGGCCGTCACCTTGACGCGGTGGTCGGTCGCGCGGTCCTGCGGGAAGTTGTAGGTACGGATCTTCTCCGCCCGCTCGCCGGTCCCGACCTGCGCCTTGCGGGTCGCCGCCTGGTCGGCGAGCTGCCGCTCACGCTCGGCTTCGTAGAGGCGCGCACGCAGCACGCGCATCGCCTTGTCGCGGTTCTGCAGCTGCGAGCGCTCGTCCTGCATCGCGACGACGATCCCCGTCGGCAGGTGGGTGATGCGCACGGCCGAGTCGGTCGTGTTCACCGACTGACCGCCGGGCCCGGATGACCGGAAGACGTCGATCTTCAAGTCCTTGTCGTCGATGTGGACGTCGAGGTCCTCCGCCTCGGGCATCACCGCAACCGTCGCCGTCGACGTGTGAATGCGGCCCTGCGACTCGGTCTCGGGCACGCGCTGGACGCGATGCGTTCCGCCCTCGTACTTGAAGACAGAGTAGGCGCCGTCGCCCTTCACGGCGTACACGCCTTCCTTGATCCCGCCCCCGTCCGACGGGCTCACCTCGAGCTCTTCCCATTTGAATCTCTTTCGCTCGGCGTAGCGCTGCAGCGTGCGCGCGAGGTCGGCCGCCCAGAGCGCGGCTTCGTCACCGCCGACGCCCTGCCGGATCTCGACGATCACGTCCTTCTCGTCGGCGGGGTCGCGAGGCGCGAGTGCGAGCTTGAGGTCGTTTTCGATCCGCGCCACCTCGACCGCAGAGCCGGCGACGAGGTCGGAGAGCTCGGGGTCGCCCTGCGCCGCCTCCAGATCGGCACGCGCCTCGCGCCACTCCTGCGCGAGCTTGTACGGCGTTTCGAGCTCCTTGAGCCGCTTGCCGACCTCGGCCGCCTCGCGGTGGTCGTTGTAGACGGCCGGGTCGGCCATCCGCTCTTGCGCCTCCGTGTAGGAGCGCTCGAGCTGGGCGACGAGCGTCTCGAGATCGGCCACTCAGGCGAGCGTGGCGGCGAGCGTGATCTCGATGCCGGCGAGCGCCTGCGACACCGGACAGCCGGCCTTCGCGGCCTGAGCGGCGCGGTCGAAGTCCTCGGCGGAGATGCCGGGCACCGTGCCGCGTACGGTCAGCGCCGAGCTTTTGATCCCTTCGCCTGGTTGGAAGGTGACGGTTGCCGACGTTTCGAGCTGCTCGGCGGTATGACCCGCCTGAGCGAGCTCGTGCGAGAGCGCCATCGCGAAGCACGAGGCGTGGGCGGCGGCGATCAGCTCCTCGGGGCTCGTCCTGCCGTTCGGCTCTTCGGCGCGTGACGCCCAGGAGACGGCGAGCTGGGGCAACGCACCGCTCGTGTTCGACACGATCGTGCCGTCGCCGTGCGTCAAGTCGCCATGCCATACGACGGCGGCGGTGCGCTTAGTTGCCATCAGGCGACGACCTCGACGCGCCGGTCGGCCGGTGCGAGGCGGCCTTCCTTCTCGAGCACGTCGGAGAGCGCCCTGATCGAGACCTCGAGCTGGTCGAGCGTCGGCTCGCGTGTCGTCAACCGCTGGAACCACAGCCCCGGCGAGAGGAGCGTCATCAGCACGCGGTTGTCGGCGTGCCTGCCGGCAAAGCGGATCAGCTCGTACGCGATGCCTGCGATCGGGAGCAGCAGGCCCGCGCGCGTGACGATCACCCACTGCCAAGACAGCCGGCCGAAGGGGGCGTAGACGAATGCACTCAGAACCACGACCCAGAAGAGGAACGACGTCCCGCAGCGCGGGTGGATCAACGACTGGCGCTGCGCGGCCGCCGGCGTCAGCTCCTCGCCGGCCTCGTACGCGTTGATCGCCTTGTGCTCGGCGGCGTGATACTGGAAGACGCGCTTCAGCGACGGGATCAGGCTGAGCAGTGCGAGGTAGCTCGTGAAGATCCCGATCCGGATCACCGCCTCGGCGATGACGAACCACGCGCCGCTCGAGATGGGGAGCAGGTCGGCGAGCAGGCCGGGGCCGATCTTGAAGACGGTGAGCGCGAAGCCGATCGCGACCGCGAACGAGAAGAACGTCGCCCAGCGGCCGAGCTCGGCAGGCTCCTCGTCGCCTTCCGCCTCTTCCTGGAGCGCATAGTGCTGGGAGACTGAGAGCGCGCGAAAGCCGATCGAGAGGGATTCGCCGAGCGCGACCACGCCGCGCACGATCGGCAGCCGTAGCGCCCAGTGCCGTGCGGCGATCGGGTCGATCGTGTGCGCGACCTGCGCAATCTGGCCGTCGGGCTTGCGCACGGCGACGGCCCAGTTGCGCGGTCCGCGCATCATCACGCCCTCGAGGACGGCCTGGCCGCCGATCGCGGCGGCCATCAGCTGGGAGCGGCGCGGCCGGCCTTCTCGAGCCGCCGCTGGAAGCGCTCGACCCGACCCCCCGTGTCGACGAGCTTCTGCTTGCCGGTATAGAACGGGTGGCACTGGGCGCAGATCTCGACGTGCAGCTCGGCCTTCGTCGAGCGGGTCACGAAGGTGTTGCCGCACGAGCAATGGACGGTCGAGAGAACGTACTCGGGATGGATGTCGGCCTTCATCTCGGGCCAGAATAGCGTTTCGCCGACCCCGAGCCGCGCTGGCGGACCGCCTCGAAGAGGAGGATCGCCGCGGCCGTGGCCGCGTTGAGGCTGTCGGTGACGGGGCTTTCGGCGAGTCGAATCGCGACCGCGAGGTCGGCCGCGTCGCGCCAGGCGGGCGGCAGGCCCTCGTCCTCCGCGCCGACCGCGATCGCGGTCGGCCGGGCGAGGTCGGCGTCGGTGTGGGCGGTCGGCGCGCTCGGGATCGCGGCGACGAGCTGGACGCCGAGGCCTTGCACGTCCGCGAGCGAGCCCTCGACCACCGGCAGAGTGAACACCGCCCCGGCCGAGGCGCGGATCGCGTTCGGGTTCCACGGGTCGGCGCGCGCCTCGGCGACGACGAGCGCGTCGGCGCCGGCGGCGTCCGCCGTCCGCGCCATCGCGCCGAGGTTGCCGGGCTTCTCGATTCCGACGGCGACGAGGTAGAGGCCGCCGTCGCGCGGAAGCCCTCGCCGCGGGGCCTCGACGACGGCGACGACGCCCTCGGGGTCGGCTCGGTAGGTCAGCTTGCGGAGAACCCGCTCGCTCACGAGCTCGGCGTCGGGGTCGGGCCAGTCGAGCAGCTCCGGCGCGTAGTACGTGGCGACGATGCGGAGCCCGGCCGCGCGCGCGCGGTCGACCTCGCGTCGGCCCTCGGCGACGAAGAGACCGGTCCGCCGGCGCTCGCGGCTCTTCCGCAGCGCGAGCACCCCCTTGACCCGCGGGTTTTCGAGCGACGTGATCACCTGACCTTGTAGCCGCGTCCCGGCCAGACGTGTCCGGCGGCGACGTGTCCGGCGGCAGCCGCCGTCACAGAAGTGCAACAAACGATCCACCGACGATGCGCGTGAGCCATGGCGGCCTCATCATTGCCGGGATGCACAGACCGCGCATTGAAGTGCCCGGTGGTTACTATCATGTTTGCAGACGAGGCAACGATCGCCGGCCGATTTTCCTCAGCAAGGTCGACCGATGGCTCTTCCTGATCGGGCTTCAACGCGCGTCACGCCGACACGGCTGGACGATCTATGCGTACTGCTTGATGACGAACCACTACCACCTCCTGTTGCAGCTCGCCGACCGCGGGCTTTCAAAGGGAATGTGCGAGCTCAACGGCAGTTACGCGCTCGGATTCAACGCGCGCCACGGCCATTCGAACCATGTCTTCGGCAGACGGTTCTGGAGCGACCTCATCGAAAGCGACTCCCGTCTTTTGACGTGCTCCCGTTACATCGTGCTGAATCCCGTCCGAGCCGGCCTGAGCGGAGATCCCGAGACATGGCCCTGGAGCAGCTATCGAGCGTGCGTCGGGGTTGAGCACGCACCCGCGTTCCTCGCCGCAGGGGCGCTGCTCGAAGTCTTCGGACGCAGTCCGCCCAAAGCTCAGGCCGCCTATCGCAGCTATGTCTCCGCGGGACATGTCCAGCGGCAGCCGCCGTGGACTGCGGTGCGCGGCGCAGTCACATGAGCGTGTACTCGGGGCCGGCGCCGCCTTCTGGCGGGGTTAGGCGGCCGCCCTTGGCTGTGATCGCTCCGCACTGGACGCAGTTCGACGGTGCGAGCTCGACGTCGACTATGCCGTCCGCGTGCTCTTCGCCGACCTCGTAGACCTGCGCCGGGCACATCCGTGCCCACATCCGTGCGAGCTCGCGCGGAACGGGTGTCGCGACCCGGATGTGGTTCGGCTGGTCTTCCTTCGTTCTGTTGCCAGATAGGAAAACGGAGGACAGCTTGTCGAACGTGAGCCGGCCGTCGGGCGACGGATAGTCGCGCCCGCGCCCGACAGCGAGCGGCTGCGTCGAGTCACGCTCGGTCCGCCGGTCGCCGCCGGGGAAGCGCCCCCGTGTCAGCGTCATCGTCCCGGCGACCGCGCCGCCTACGAGCAAGCCCCGTGCGAACGCCTGGCGCATGTTCCGCACCTCGCGTAGCTCTTCCCACAGCCACGAGGACCGGAGCGCAGCGTCGTACGAGCCGAGGTCGCCGGATGCCGCCGCCTCCGCGGCGAGCCGGCCCGTCTCGACCGCGAGATGAACGCCCTTCAGCGCCGGCACGTTCACGAACCCGGCCGCGTCACCGCACAGCAGCAACCCGGGCGCGGAGCAGCGGCGCGGCAGCGACAGGAACCCGCCCTCCGGAATCGTCTTCGCGCCCCACTCGACTCGCTCGCCGCCCTCGAGGAGCCGGCGCAGGAGCGGATGCAACTTCAGCGACTGCAGGAGGTCGTGCACCGACAGCTCGGCGTCGGCGTAGTCGAGGCCGACGACGAGTCCGAGCGAGACGAGCTCGTCGCCGAGCGGATAGACGAACGAGCCGCCGAACTCGCGCCACCGCGCACCGGGCCGCAACGGCCACCCGAGCGTATGGATGACCCGCGCCAGCGGCCGCGCCACTCGCCAGACCTCCTTGACGCTGAGCGCCCACACCTGCGGGTTGACGCCGCCGAGCCCGAACCGCGGAAGTGCCGCGCCGCTGAGGTGACCAGTGGTGCCCTCGGCGAGGATCGTCACACGTGCCCGCACGTCGGCTCCCGGCTCGAACCGCGCAGTCTCCTCGCCGTCTCGCGCGCGACCCTTGTCGCCCGTGCGCACACCCACCACCCGCTCGCCCTCGAGCAGCAACGCCACGGCCGCCGTCTCGGTCAGCACCGTCGCGCCGCCGGACTCCGCCTGCTCCGCGAGCCAGCGCCCGAGCTGCGACAGTGAGACGATCACGTTGCCGCTGTTGCGCATCGTCGGCGGTGTGGGCACGCGGAACGCGCGCCGCGGCGTCAGCAGGTAGACGGCCTCGCCCGGCACCTCGCCGTAGCTCGGAAACTCACCGACGAGCTCGCGCAACGGCTGCGGGCGGACGACGGCGCCCGAGAGGAGATGCGAGCCGACCGACTTGCCCTGCTCGAGCACGGCGACGGAGAGCTCGGGGGCGATCTGCCCCAGCCTGATCGCCGCCGCGAGCCCGGCGGGCCCCGCGCCCACGATCGCGACGTCGACCTCGACGGGCTCGGGATCGCTCGGCGCGACGAACGGATCGACCGGCGGCGGTGGGTAGTCCGCCGGACGGATCACGAACGGCGGGCGCGCACGAGCTCCGTGAGCTTCGGGACGATCTCGTTCAGGTCGCCGACGACGCTCAGGTCCGCGAACTCGAAGATCGGCGCGTGCGGATCCTTGTTGATCGCGACGATCGTGCCCGAGCCCTGCATGCCCACCTTGTGCTGGACCGCGCCCGAGACCCCGACCGCGACGTACAGCTTCGGTGCGACTGTCTTGCCGGTCTGGCCGACCTGAGCCGAATACGGGTACCAGCCGGCGTCGACGACCGCGCGGGTCGCCGCGACGGCTCCCCCGAGCGCGCGCGCGAGCTCCTCGACGAGCTCGAACCGCTCGGGACCCCCCAAACCCCGGCCGCCGGCGACGATTACGTCGGCCTCCTCGATCGACGGGCCGGTCGATTCTTCGGCCGCCTGCTCGACGAGCTCGACGAGGGCCGAGTGCTCCTCGAGCGTCACGCTCACGTCGCGCACCTCGGCGGCGGCCTCAGCAACTGCGGGCTCGAACGCGCCGGTCCGGAAGACGGCGAGGGCCGGCGGTTCCGTCCAGCCTACGTCGACGTAGACGGAGTCGTCGAGCGCCGGTCGCAGCGCGACGAGTACGCCGTCTCGTACGTCGGCGTCGACCAGGTCCCAGTTCAGGCCTGCCCCGAGCCGCGCAGCGAGACCGGCGGCGACGTCTGTCGCGAGAACCGATTGCGCGAACAGGACTGCGTCGAGCCCCTCGTCGCGGACGAGCTGCGCGAGCACGTCCACGCGCGGCTGCGGCAGGGGCGCGTCGAGGCGCGGATCGTCTGCGACGTAAACCAGTCCTCCCGCTTGGTCGGCGAGCGCGCGCACACCCGCACCGGCGAGAACGCCCGCGACGTCGAGCCCGATCGAACGCGCCTTCGCGAGCACGCCGAGCGAAGCAGGCGTGACCGCGTCGCCGTGGTGCTCGAGGAAGACGAGCGCCTTCACACGAGCCGCCGCTCGGCCAGGAACTCGACGATCGCCTCGGCAGCTTCGGCCGCCGAGCCGTCCTCGACGCGACGGCTCTCGCCGCGCGGCGGCGGGTCGGCGATCGCGAGCACGCGCGTCGCTGCCTCGCCGGGGCCGCCGACCTCTTCAGCAGACCGCACCTCCTGCGGCTTCGACTTCGCGCCCATGATTCCCTTGAGGGACGGGTAGCGCGGCTCATTGATGGCATCCGAGACCGCGACGACCGCCGGCAGCGGTGCCCGCAACGTCTCGTAGCCGAGCTCGGTCTGGCGCTTCCCGCGCAGCGCGCCCTCTTCGACCGAGAGCTCCGCGACCTGCGACACGACCGGCAGGCGCAGGCGCTCCGCGACCGCCGCCCACAGACAGGCGCCGTTCCCGTCCGGCGACTGCTGCCCGAAGAGCACGAGGTCGGCGCCCTCGCGCGCGACCGCGCCTGCGAGCGCCCGCGCGGTCACGAATAGATCGGCGCCCTCGAACGCAGGATCCGTGACGAGCACCGATCGGTCGGCGCCCATCGCGAGCGCCTTGCGGAGCGCCTCGGCGGCGCGCTCAGGCCCGACCGAGACGGCCACCACCTCGCCGCCCTCGCCGCGCAGCCGGAGCGCCTCCTCGACGGCGTGCGCGTCGTACTCCGAGAGCGCGAGGTCGCCGCTCCGATCGAGCCGAAAGGTCTGCGGGTCGAGGCGCGCGCCGGTGGCGGCGCTCGGCACTGCCTTGACGCAAACGGCGACCTTCACGGCTCCCGGGCACAGTACTGCGCTCTCGTCGGCCAGCCCGCGATCTCGACCTCGACTCGAGCTTGATGGTGGCTCGACCCTCGAAGAAGCTCCCACATTCGAGTGACAGACAACCCTGCTGCGGGGCCCGATAACGAGCCGCGGACTCCACGACCATCGGTAATGACGAAGATGACCCTGCGGCGTCTCATCCGGCTCGGCCTGCCCTCGGGCCTTCTAACCGTGCTCGGGCACGGGGCGCAGGCGCTCGGGGCGGCCGCGAGCTGCGCGTTGTGGGTCGGTGTCGCGATGCCCGGAATGCAGCTCCTGCCGGGAGTCTCCGGCAGCAGCATCGGGAACATCGCGATCTCGCTGCAGTCTGCTCTCCTCGGGATCGACGACTCCGGCAAGCCGGCGAGGAACGACATCCGGGCTGCCGCGCAGGCGCTCGGGCTCGTCCCAATTCATCTCTCGCCGACCGTCCTCTCCGCCGCGCCGAAGGCCCATCCTTCGACGCGCCACTCGCGCTTCGTCGCGAACGTGCCGTCGACCACCCCGACGCCTCCGCACGCGACAACGTCACCGCCACAGGCGTTCGAGCCGCAGCCGGCGTCTTCGACTCCGCAGGCCCCCACGGCGCAGCCGGCCCCGGCGCCCACGCCGACCCCGACGCCGTCCGCGTCGCCGGCGCTGCTGGCGCAGACGATCCAGTTCACCTCGGACGCGCCCACGAACGCGACGGTCGGCGGCGCAACGTACGGCGTCGGCGCAAGCGCCGATTCGGGCCTTCCGGTCACACTCGGCATCGATTCGTCGAGCGCCTCCGTCTGCACGCTCAGCGGCTCGACCGTCAGCTTCACCGGCGCCGGCACCTGCACGATCGACGCCACGCAGCCGGGCAACGCGCAGTACGGCCCGGCCTCGCCCGTCTCGCAGAGCGTCGACGTCGGTAGGGGCGCCCAGTCGATCACGTTCACCTCCACGGCTCCCTCGAATGCGACCTACCACGGCGCGACGTACAGCGTCGCCGCGAGCTCCGACGACGGCCTGCCGGTCAGCTTCGGTGTCGACCCGGCGAGCAGCGCTACCTGCACGGTCAGCGGCTCGACGGTCGGTTTCACCGGCGTCGGCACCTGCACGATCGACGCCGATCAGCCCGGCAACGCGAACTACGTCCAGGCGCAGACACAGCAGAGTTTCTCCGTCGGCAAGGCAGCTCAGGGAATCGCCTTCACGTCGAGCGCGCCGGCCGACGCGGCGGTGGGCGGCGCGACGTACTCCGCGGCCGCGACCGCCGACTCCGGGCTCACCGTCTCCCTCAGTGTCGACGGGGCGAGTAGCGGCGTCTGCTCGCTCAGCGGCTCGACCGTCAGCTTCATCGCCGTCGGCACCTGCACGATCGACGCCGACCAGCCCGGCGACGGCAACCACACCGCGGCTCCGCAGGCGCAGCAGACGTTCGCCGTCGCCAAGGGTGCTCAGTCGATCTCCTTCACTTCGAATGCCCCGGCCGGCGCCGCGTACAGAGGCCCGGCCTACACCGTCGGCGCGAACGCCGACTCCGGCCTCCCCGTCAGCCTCGGGGTCGAGCCGTCGTCGGCCTCGGTGTGCAGCCTGAGCGGCTCGATCGTCACCTTCATCGGCGCCGGCACTTGCACGATCGACGCCGACCAGGCCGGCAACGCGAACTACAACGCTGCGCTCCAAGCGCAGCAGAGCTTCAGCGTCGGCAAGGCGCAGCAGACGATCACCTTCAGCTCGACGGCGCCGACGAACGCGACCGTGGCGGGGGCGACCTACACCGCCACCGCGAGCTCCGACTCGGGACTTCCGGTCGCGCTCGCCATCGACGCCGCGAGCAGCGCCGTCTGCTCGCTGAGCGGCTCGACCGTCAGCTTTACCGCCGCCGGCACCTGCACGGTCGACGCCGACCAGGCCGGCAACGCGAACTACGAGGCGGCGTCGCGGACGTTGCAGAGCATCATTGTCGGGAAGGGAACGCAAACGATCTCCTTCACCTCGACCGCACCGTCGAACGCCGTCTACAACGGCGCGACGTACACGGTCGCCGCGACGAGCAGCGCCGGGCTGCCGGTCAGCTTCAGCATCGACGCCTCGAGCACGACTGTCTGCAGTCTCAGCGGCTCGGCGGTGAGCTTCACCGGTGTCGGGACATGCAAGGTCGACGCCGACCAGGCCGGCGACGCGAACTACAGCGCAGCCGCCGAGGTCGTGCAGGCGTTCAGCGTCGCGAAGGCGTCGCAGGCGATCGCGTTCACGACGACGGCCCCGGCGGGCGCCAAGGTCGGCGGCGCCTCGTACTCGGCGGCCGCGACCGCCGACTCGGGACTTCTGGTCACGCTCAGCGTCGACGCCGCGAGCGCAGGCATCTGCTCGCTCAGCGGGTCGAACGTCAGCTTCACCGGCGCCGGCACTTGCACGATCGACGCGAACCAGGCCGGCGACGCGAACTACACCGCGGCCCCGGAGGCGCAGCAGAGCTTCAGCGTCGCCAAGGGCGATCAGACGGTCAGCTTCACGTCGACCGCGCCGGCCAACGCAAAGGTCGCCGGCGCCAGCTACAGCGTCGCGGCGAGCTCCGACGCCGGCCTCGCCGTCAGCCTGAGCATCGACGCCGCGAGCACCTCCGTGTGCACTCTCACCGGCTCGACCGTCAGCTTCGTAGGCGCCGGCACCTGCGCGGTCGACGCGAACCAGGCAGGCAACGCGAACTACAACGCGGCTGCCCAGGCGCAGCAGACGTTCACCGTCGGCAAGGGCGACCAGACGATCACCTTCACATCGACTGCGCCAGCCAACGCGAAGGTCGCCGGCTCCTCCTACGTCGTGGCCGCGAGCTCCGACGCCGGCCTCGCCGTCAGCTTCAGCGTCGACGCCGCGAGCACCTCCGTCTGCGGCCTCAGCGGCTCGACCGTCAGCTTCACCGCAGTCGGCAGCTGCACGATCGGCGCGAACCAGCCCGGGAACGCGAACTACAACGCCGCCGTCCAGGCGCAGCAGACGTTCACCGTCGGCAAGGGCGACCAGGCGATCAGCTTCACCTCGACCGCCCCGTCGAACGCCGTCTATCACGGCGCCACGTACACCGTCGCCGCGAGCTCCAGCTCGGGCCTCCCGGTGAGCTTCAGCATCGACGCGACGAGCACGTCGGTCTGCAGCCTGGCCGGGGCCACGGTCAGCTTCATCGGCGTCGGCACCTGCACCATCGACGCCGACCAGGCCGGCAACGCGAACTACAACGCCGCCGCCGAGGTCCTGCAGGCGTTCACCGTCGGCAAGGCCTCGCAGACCGTCACGTTCACTTCGACGGCGCCGGCGAACGCGGTCTACAACGGCTCGACCTACACCGTCGCGGCGAGCGCCGACTCCGGCCTCGCCGTCAGCTTGAGCATCGACGCGACGAGCACGTCGGTCTGCAGCCTGGCCGGGGCCACCGTCAGCTTCACCGGCGTCGGCACCTGCACGATCGACGCCGACCAGGCGGGCAACGCGAACTACAACGCCGCGACGAGGGCTCAGCAGACGTTCAGCGTCGGCAAGGCACCGCAGACGGTCAGCTTCACCTCGACGGCACCAGCCAACGCGAAGGTCGGCGGCTCGACGTACAGCGTCGCCGCGACCGCCAATTCCGGTCTCACGGTCGCGATCACCATCGACGCGGCGAGCAGCTCGGTCTGCAGCCTCAGCGGCGCGACCGTCAGCTTCGCCGGCGTCGGCACCTGCACGATCGACGCGAACCAGGCCGGCAACGCGAACTACAACGCCGGCGCTCAGGCACAACAGAGCTTCAGCGTTTCCAAGGGCACGCAGACGATCACCTTCACCTCGACTGCGCCGTCGAATGCGGTCTACAACGGCCCAACGTACGCCGTCGCCGCGACCGCAGACTCCGGCCTCGCCGTCAGCTTCAGCATCGACGCGACGAGCACGTCGGTCTGCAGCCTCAGCGGCTCGACCGTCAGCTTCATCGGCGCCGGAACCTGCACGATCGACGCCAACCAGGCCGGCAACGCTAGCTACAACGCCGCGGCGCAGGTCATCCAGGCCTTCAGCGTCGCCGGGGCGTCGCAGACGATCACCTTCACCTCGACCCCGCCGGCGATGCCCAAGGTGAAAGGGACCTATGACGTCGCGGCGAGCTCGGACTCCGGGCTCCCGGTGACCATCAGCATCGACGCAACCAGCAGCTCGATCTGCAGCCTCAGCGGCTCGAAGGTCACCTTCAACGACGTCGGCACCTGCACGATCGACGCGAACCAGGCCGGCAACGCGTACTACAACCCGGCGCCGGAGGCCGAGCAGACCATGAGCGTCGGCAAGGGGACGCAGGCGATCACCTTCACGACGACCGCGCCCTCGAACGCCGTCTACAACGGCCCGAGCTACACCGTCGCCGCGAGCTCCGACTCCGGCCTGCCCGTCACCCTGACCATCGACGCGACGAGCAGCTCGGTCTGCACGCTGAGCGGCTCGGCCGTCAGCTTCATCGGCGTCGGCACCTGCACGATCGACGCGAACCAGGCCGGAGGCACGAAGTTCAAGCCGGCGCCCCAGGTCCAGCAGAGCTTCAGCGTCGGTCAGGCGCCGCAGACGATCGTCATCACGTCGACTGCGCCGTCGAACGCCGTCTACCAAGGGGCGACGTACACCGTCGCCGCAACGGCCAGTTCCGGTCTCACGGTCG
>Ga0209579_10002881_pt1 | contig 12843 bp, 21 predicted proteins | sample Coa_R1_2_FD_187152 | JGI IMG/M metagenome (GOLD analysis project Ga0209579, IMG submission 187152) | Surface soil microbial communities from Centralia Pennsylvania, which are recovering from an underground coalmine fire - Coalmine... | ecosystem: Environmental > Terrestrial > Soil >... | reverse complement strand
CCTGCCCAAGCCGGAGCACGATCGCGGCCGCACGCAGGAGCGGCGCGGTGTCGTCGTCTCGAGCGCGATGGACAAGACGATCGTCGTGAAGGTCGACGTCATCAAGTCGCACCCGAAGTACAAGAAGGTCGTCCGTCGCTCGGTGAAGTTCCACGCGCACGACGAGCAGAACTCCGCCAACGTCGGCGATGTCGTCCGCATCGTCGAGACCCGGCCGGTGTCGGCCACGAAGCGCTGGCGGCTCGCCGAGATCGTCGAGGCTGCAAAGTGATCCAGCAGGAATCCCGCCTCAAGGTGGCCGACAACACCGGCGCCCGCGAGCTCCTCTGCATCCGCGTCATGGGCGGCCATCACCGCCGCTACGCGCGCGTCGGCGACATCATCGTCGGTACCGTCAAGACCGCGACGCCTCAGGGCGCCGTGAAGAAGGGCGAGGTCGTGCGCGCGGTCGTCGTGCGCACGCGCAAGCCCTTCGGACGCGTCGACGGAACCACGATCGCGTTCGACGAGAACGCAGCCGTGATCATCGACGCGCAGCGCAACCCGCGCGGGACCCGCATCTTCGGGCCGGTCGCGCGCGAGCTGCGTGAGAAGAACTTCATGAAGATCGTCTCGCTCGCCCCGGAGGTGCTGTGATGAGTCAAACAATGAAGATCCGCCAGGGCGACGTCGTCCACGTGATCCGCGGCAAGGATCGCGGCAAGGAGGGCCGCGTTCTCGAGGCGCGCCCGAAAGAGGGCCGCATCATCGTCGAGAACATCAACATGGTGAAGCGGCACCAGCGCCCGCGTCCGATCCAGAACGCGAGCCGCATGGGCGGCCAGCAGATCATCCCCGGCGGGATCATCGAGAAGGCGGCGGCGCTGCCCGTCTCCAACGTGATGATCGTCTGCCCGACGTGCAAGAGGCCGACGCGCATCGGCACGGTCGTGAAGCAGGTCAAGGACAAGACCGTCCGCGTGCGCGTCTGTAAGCACCCCGACTGCACCCAGGAGCTCGACAAGTGAGCGCGACCGTGACCGACACGTACACGCCGCGGCTGAAGGAGCGCTACGAGAGCGAGGTCCGCGCGCAGCTGAAGGACGAGCTCGGGCTGAGCTCCGTCATGCAGGTGCCGCGTCTCCAGAAGATCACGCTCAACATGGGCGTCGGCGAGGCGAAGACGGACGCGAAGCTGCTCGACTCCGCCGTCGAGGAGCTGACGACCATCGCCGGACAGCGGGCGCAGATCCGCCGTGCCCGCAAGTCCATCGCGCAGTTCAAGGTGCGAGAGGGCATGGCCGTCGGCGCGAAGGTCACGCTTCGCGGCGCGCGCATGTACGAGTTCCTCGACCGGCTGATCTCGATCGCGCTGCCGCGCATCCGCGATTTCCGCGGCCTGAACCCGGGCTCGTTCGACGGGCGCGGCAACTACTCGCTCGGCGTGCGCGAGCAGATCATCTTCCCGGAGATCAACTACGACGACATTCAGAACGTCCGCGGCCTCGACGTGACCATCACGACGAGCGCCCAGACGGACGACCATGCCCGTGCGCTGCTGCAGGCCCTCGGCCTGCCGTTCGGCGAGGGCAGGAGGGAGCAGTAGTGGCCAAGAAGAGCCTGATCGTCAAGCAGAGCCGCACGCCGAAGTACAAGGTGCGCGGATACTCGCGGTGCAACCGCTGCGGCCGCCCGCGCGCGGTGTTCCGCAAGTTCGGCCTCTGCCGCATCTGCCTGCGCGAGCTCGCGCACCAGGGCTCCATCCCCGGCATGACGAAATCGAGCTGGTGACCCGATGCTGACCGATCCCATCGCAGACATGCTCACCCGGATCCGGAATGCCAACAAGGCGCTCCAGGACAAGGCCGTCATGCCGAGCTCCCGCATGAAGGTCGACATCGCCCGCCTCCTGAAGGAGGAGGGCTACATCCGGGACTATCACGTGGAGAAGGGCGAGTCCTTCGATACCCTGGTCATCGACCTCAAGTTCGGTCGGAATCGCGAGCGGGTCATCTCAGGCCTGAAGCGCATCTCCAAGCCGGGCCGCAGGGTCTATGCGCGGAAGGATCGTCTTCCGCGCGTGCTGGGTGGGATGGGCGTCGCGATCCTGTCCACGTCCGCCGGGCTCGTCACGAGCCGGACCGCGCAGGAGCGCGGGATCGGCGGCGAGGTCGTCTGCTTCATCTGGTGAGTCAATGAGCCGAATCGGAAGAAAGCCCATCGAGATCCCCGCCGGCGTGACCGTGTCCGTCGAGCCCGGCCGTGTCGCGGTCGCAGGCCCGCTCGGCTCCCTCCAGCAGGAGGTGCCGGTGCGCATGGCGATCGACCATGCGGACGACACGGTGACCGTGTCGCGCCCGACCGAGCGCGGCGAGGATCGCGCGCTGCACGGGCTGACGCGCACGCTCATCGCGAACATGGTCGAGGGCGTCACGAAGGGCTACGAGAAGCATCTGGAGATCCAGGGCGTCGGCTACCGCGCCGCGATGAAGGGCAACGACCTCGAGCTGCAGGTCGGCTACTCGCATCCGGTGACGATCAAGCCGCGCACCGGCATCACCTTCGAGGTCCCGCAGCCGACGCAGGTCATCGTCAAGGGGATCGACAAGCAGGCGGTCGGACAGACCGCCGCCGAGATTCGCAAGGTGCGCCCCCCCGAGCCCTACAAGGGCAAGGGCATCCGCTACGAGGGCGAGTTCGTGCGCAGAAAGGTGGGCAAGCGTGCCTAGCCTGACCGTCAGGGAAGGCCGCATGCGGCGCCACAAGCGCGTGCGCGGCAAGGTGAGCGGCACGGCGCAGCGGCCGCGTCTCGTCGTCTTCCGGTCGAACCGGGGCATCGAGGCGCAGCTCGTCGACGACCTGAGCGGCAAGACCGTCGCCTCGGCGTCGTGGCTCGCGCTGAAGAAGTCGTTCAAGGGCGACAAGAGCGAGCAGGCGACCGAGGTCGGGAAGCAGCTCGCAGCCGCCGCCAAGAAGGCCGGCGTCGACGTATGCGTGTTCGACCGCGCCGGCTACCTCTACCACGGACGTGTAAAGGCGCTCGCCGATGGCGCCCGCGAGGGAGGACTGAGTTTCTGATGGCAGTTGACTTCACCGAGACCCGCGAGCTCAAGGAGCGCGTGGTCGAGATCAACCGCGTCGCCAAGGTCGTCAAGGGCGGACGCCGTTTCTCGTTCACCGCGCTCGTCGTCGTCGGAGACGAGGTCGACCGTGTCGGCGTCGGCTACGGCAAGGCGCGCGAGGTCCCGCTCGCGATCACGAAGGCGGTCGAGGACGCGAAGAAGAACCTCTTCACGGTGCCGAAGCACGGCTCGACGATCACCCACGAGGTGCTCGGTCGTTTCGACGCCGCGCGCGTGCTGCTGCGCCCGGCCTCCGACGGTACCGGCGTCATCGCCGGCGGCGGTGTCCGCGCGGTGCTCGAGCTCGCCGGCGTGCGCAACGTGCTCGCGAAGAGCCTGGGCACGACGAACCCGATCAACATGGCGAAGGCCACGGTCGTCGCGCTCAAGGAGCTGCGCCGGCCGGAGGACGTCGCACAGATCCGCGGCAAGCAGATCAGCGAGGTGCTTCCGTTCACGAACCCGGTGCCGACCGAGACGATCGAGGCACCGCTGAAGGAGCGGGTCGCGGCCGTTGCTGCGCCTGAGCCGGAGCCGGCAGTGGAAGAGGAGTCGGCCGCTGCCGCGGCCGAGGAAGAGGCAGACGTCGACTCGTCGGCGGGCCTCACGCCTGCGGATTCGCAGCCGGCTGCGCCGGCTGAGGCGCCCGCGGCTGAGGCGCCCGCGGCTGAGGCGCCTGCGGCTGAGGAGAAGCCGAAGCGCCGGGGCGTCCGCCGCAAGAAGGACGCATCCTGATGGCGCGCGTGAAGATCACGCAGACGAAGTCCCAGATCGGCCAGAGCCAGCCGCGCCGCGGCACGCTGCGCGCGCTCGGCCTCGGCAGGATCGGCAAGACCGCCGAGCACGACGAAAGCCCGGTGCTCGCTGGCATGCTGAGGAAGGTCCGCGATCTCGTGAAAGTCGAAGCCGTCTGATGCCGAAGCAGCTGAGCCTCTCCAACCTCCAGCCCGCCCAGGAGCGGGTCGACCGCAAGCGCGTCGGCCGCGGCCAGGGCTCGGGCACGGGGCGCTACTCCGGCCGCGGGATCAAGGGCCAGAAGTCGCGCGCCGGCTCGCACAAGATGCGCGCTGGGTTCGAGGGCGGCCAGATGCCGATCTACATGCGGATCGGCAAGCAGCGCGGCCCGACGTCGAAGGACGCGTACCCGGTCGGGCCGTTCCGCACCGAGACCGTTCCGGTCAACCTCCGCGACCTCGATCGCTTCGACGAGGGCGCCGAGGTGACGCCGGAGTCGCTCGTCGAGAAGCGCCTGATCAAGAACACGAAGATCGACGTGAAGCTGCTCGGCACGGGCGAGGTCACGAAGAATTTCACCGTCCGCGTGCACGCCATCTCGGCGACCGCGCGCGAGAAGATCGAGAAGGCCGGCGGCACCGTCGAGCTCCTCCGCGAGCCGAAGGTGAAGAAACCTCGTCACCGGACAAAGCCTCATCCGACAGCCGCGGAGCCTGAGGGGCCTGCGGAGGACGAGGCAACGGAGGAATAGATGTTCGCCTGGCTCGCCAACGCGTGGCGTGTTCCCGAGCTGCGGCGACGCGTGCTGTTTACGGCGATCATCCTCGCCGTCTACCGCCTCGGCTCGTGGGTCCCGGCCCCGGGCATCAACCAGAGCGCCATCCAGCAGTACTTCAACGGCGCCGGCGGCGGCATTCTCACGCTGCTGAACCTCTTCAGCGGATCCGCGCTCTCGCGCTTCTCGCTGTTCGCGCTCGGGATCATGCCGTACGTCACGGCGTCGATCATCCTGCAGCTCCTGACCGCGGTCGTGCCGTCGCTCGAGCGCCTGCAGAAGGAGGGCGAGGCGGGCTACGCCAAGATCACCCAGTACACGCGCTACCTCACGGTCTTCCTCGCCGCGGCGCAGTCGACCGGGTACGCGTTCCTGTTCAAGCGCCAGGGCGCGCTGCCGGGCGTGAACGCCGGCCGCCTCGTGATCATCGTCCTGACGCTCACCGCCGGCTGCGTGCTGCTCATGTGGATGGGCGAGCTGATCACGAAGCGCGGCGTCGGCAACGGCATCTCCCTCCTGATCTTCGCCTCGATCCTCGCGTACGCGCCGACGGGCATCAGCGCCTGGATCAACGGCGGCACGACCGAGCGCCTGTTCTTCCCGATCGTCGCGATCGCCGTCGTCGTCGCGGTCGTCTTCGTGCAGGAGGGCCAGCGGCGTATCCCCGTGCAGTACGCGCGACGACAGCTCGGGAACCGGCAGACGTCGGGTGGATCGACCTACATGCCGCTGCGCGTGAACATGGCCGGCGTCATCCCGGTCATCTTCGCCGCCGCCCTGCTCGCGCTCCCGCAGACGGTCGCCGGCTTCGTGCCGCGCTGGTCGGCGTGGATCAACGCGAACTTCCAGTACACGAGCTGGTACTACCTCGCCACCGAGGCGGTGCTGATCATCGTCTTCACCTACTTCTACACCTCGGTCCAGTTCAACCCCGTCGACCAGGCGGACAACCTGCGCAAGTACGGCGGGTACATCCCCGGCATCCGGCCGGGACCGCCGACTGCGGCGTACCTCGACCGCGTGCTCCAGCGGCTGACCCTGCCGGGCTCGCTCTTCCTCGCAACTGTCGCGGTGGCGCCGAGCATCTTCATCCACTATTTCGGCTTCTCGCAGGCGACCGCCCGCGCGCTCGGCGGCACCTCGGTGCTGATCGTCGTCGGCGTGGCGCTCGACACGATGCGCCAGATGGAGTCGCAGATGATGATGCGGCACTACGAAGGCTTCCTCAGGTAGCGGATGAACATCCTGCTGCTCGGTCCGCAGGGGTCCGGGAAAGGAACCCAGGCGCGGCGTATCTCCGACGAATACGGCATCCCGCATATCTCGAGCGGGGAGCTCTATCGGCATGCGATCGCGTCCGGCAGCGACCTCGGCAAGCAGGTCGAGCCGATCCTCGCCGCGGGCCATCTCGTTCCCGACGACATCACCATCCCGCTCATCCGCGACGAGATCGAGCGCACCGACGAGGGCTTCATCCTCGACGGGTACCCGCGCAACCTCGCGCAGGCCGAGGCGCTCGACGAGATGCTCGAGCAGATCGGACGCCCGCTCGACGCGGTGCTCCTGCTGCACGTGCACGACGAGGTCGCGCGCGAGCGGTTGCTGAAACGCGCCGAGGTCGAGGGCCGCGCCGACGACACACCGGACGCGATCGAGCGCCGGCTCGACAACTATCACCGGCACACGGAGCCGGTCGTCGAGCACTACCGCGCGCCGGGCAAGCTCGTCCAGGTGCATGCCGACCGCGCGATCGACGAGGTCTGGTCGGAGATCGCCGACGCGCTCTCGGCCGTGGAGGCGCGCGCGTGATCATCCGCAAGTCCGCCGCCGAGATCGAGGGGATGGCCCGCGCCGGCGAGCTCGTCGCCGAGACGCTGCAGATGGTCGCCGACAACCTCGAGCCGGGCGTCTCCATGCTCGAGCTCGACCGGATCGCCGACGAGTACATCGCCGCGCACGGGGGCTCGCCGACCTCGAAGGGCTACAAGGGCTTTCCCGCCGCGCTCTGCCTGTCGCCCAACGCGATGGTCGTCCACGGGATCCCGACCTCGTACCGGGCGGAGGAGGGAGACCTCATCTCCGTCGACCTCGGGGTGACGCTGAACGGCCTCATCGCCGACAGCGCCGTCACCCTCCCGGTGGGCGAGATCGACCCCGAGGCGCAGCGGCTTCTCGACGTCTGCCAGGAGGCCCTCGCCGCCGGCATCGAGCAGGCCCGCGCCGGCAACCACCTCTCCGACATCTCCCACGCCGTCCAGACGGTGGTGGAGGAGGCCGGTTTCTCGGTCATCCGCAGCCTCGTCGGCCACGGCGTCGGCCGGAGCTACCACGAGGATCCGCAGATCCCGAACTACGGCCCGCCCGGCCGCGGCCCCGTCCTCCAGACGGGTATGACCCTGGCGATCGAGCCGATGATCACCGCCGGCGGCCCCGACGTCTACGTTCACGACGACGACTGGTCGATCTCCTCCGTCGACGCCAGCCTCGCCGCCCACTTCGAGCACACTGTCGCCATCACCGCCGAGGGCCCTCGGGTGCTCACGAGGGCCGGAGCCGCTCTGCTACGATAATCGTCCCGCCGCGCGGGGCTTTGCCTTGCGCGCGAAACCCTCTGGAGTAGAAAGGAAATGCCGACCAAGGAAGAGAAGATCGAGGTTGAAGGCGAGGTCGTCGAGGCGCTCCCGAGCACGATGTTCCGGGTGCAGATCGACGGCGGGCACGAGGTCCTGGCCACCATCTCCGGGAAGATGCGAAAGCACTACATCCGCATCCTGCCGGGCGACAAGGTCAAGGTGGAGCTCAGCCCGTACGACCTCAATCGCGGTCGAATCACCTACCGGCACAGATGAGATGAAAGTACGCCCTTCAGTCAGACGAATGTGTGAACGCTGCCGCGTCATCAAGCGGCACGGCACGACGATGGTCATCTGCTCGAACCCTCGGCACAAGCAAAGGCAGGGGTAAGTGGCACGTATCGCCGGAGTGAACCTCCCCAACCAGAAGCGGCTCGAGATCGGGCTGACCTACATCTACGGCATCGGCCAGCCGACGGCGCGCAAGATCGCGTCCCAGCTCAGCCTCTCGCCCGACACGAAGATCAAGGACCTCACCGATGACGAGGTGACGAAGCTCCGCACCTACATCGACGGGGAGCTCGAGGTTGAGGGTGACCTTCGGCGCGATCGCCAGCAGGCGATCAAGCGCCTCTCCGAGATCGGCGCCTACCGCGGCGTTCGTCATCGCCGCGGGCTGCCGGTGCACGGGCAGCGCACGAAGACGAACGCGCGCACGCGCAAAGGCCCGAAGAAGACCGTCGGGCGCGGCAAGAAGGCGGCGAAGTAAGTGGCGCCTCCCCGTCGCGCAGCGGCCACGCGTGGCCGCACTCGTCGCAAGGTCCGGAAGAACATCGCCATCGGACAGGCGCACATCAAGACGAGCTTCAACAACACGATCGTCGCGCTGACCGACAAGGACGGCAACGTGATCGCATGGGAGTCGGCCGGCTCCGCGGGCTTCAAGGGCTCGCGCAAGTCGACGCCGTTCGCCGCGCAGGTCACAGCCGACGCCTGCGCCCGCAAGGGCATGGAGCACGGCCTGCAGAAGGTCGAGGTCTTCGTGAAGGGGCCCGGTTCGGGCCGCGAGACGGCGATCCGCTCGCTCCAGGCCGCCGGCCTCGAGATCCTCGGCGTGAAGGACGTCACGCCGCAGGCCCACAACGGCGTGCGTCAGCGCAAGCGGAGGCGCGTCTGATGGCCCGCGATCTCGGACCGAAGTGCCGCATCTGCCGCCGCGAGGGCCTGAAGCTCTTCCTCAAGGGCGAGCGCTGCCTCACGGAGAAGTGCGCGATCGAGCGCCGCTCGTATCCGCCGGGTGAGCACGGTCGCGGCCGCATCAAGCAGAGCGAATACCTGCTCCAGCTGCGCGAGAAGCAGAAGGCACGCCGGTACTACGGGCTGCTCGAGGACCAGTTCCGCACGTATTACGAGAAGGCGTCGCGCCGCTCCGGTGTCACCGGCGAGGAGCTCCTGCGGATGCTCGAGACGCGGCTCGACAACGTCGTCTACCGCCTCGGCTTCGCCGCCTCACGCGCGCAGGCGCGGCAGCTCGTGCGCCACGGCCACTTCCACGTGAACGGGCGCCGGGTGAACATCCCGAGCTACCAGGTTCGTCCCGACGACATCATCACCGTCGCTCCCAACTCCTCTGCGCAGCAGGTGATTCGGGACGCCACCGACCTCGTGTCCACCGTCGCCCCGTGGCTGCAGGCCGACCACGACGGCCTCACCGGCAAGGTGCTGAAGCAGCCCGAGCGCGGCGAGATCGACACGCCGGTGCAGGAATCGCTCATCGTCGAGCTCTACTCGAAGTAACTCCACAAAGACAAGAAGGGATTTCCTTGGCTACACGCGCAATGGACTTTCAGATTCCGCGCATCGTCCACGAGGAAGTGGACGAGCATCGCGGCGTCTTCCAGATCGAGCCGCTCGACCGCGGCTTCGGTCACACGTTCGGCAACTCGCTGCGCCGCGTGCTGCTCTCGTCGCTCGAGGGCGCCGCGGTCACCTCGGTCAAGGTCGAGGGCACCGCGCACGAGTTCACGACGCTGCCGGGCGTCCGCGAGGACGTCACCGACATCGTCCTCAACCTGAAGAACCTCGTCGCCCGCCTGCACGGCGATTCGCCCGAGGTCGAGGTGCACATCGCGAAGAAGGGCCCGGGGGCCGTCACGGCCGGCGACATCGAGGCTCCTGCGGAGCTCGAGATCCTCAACCCGGAGCTCGAGATCGCGAACCTGTCGTCGACCGGTCGGCTGGAGCTGACGCTCACGATCGGACGCGGCCGGGGCTACATGCCGGCCGAGCTGAACCGCGGCCCGCAGCACACGATCGGGGTCATTCCGATCGACTCGATCTTCTCGCCGGTCCGCCGCGTCGCGTACGCGGTCGAGGCCGCCCGCGTCGGTCAGCGCACCGACTACGACAAGCTCACGCTCGACATCACCACCGACGGCTCCGTCGATCCGAAGGACGCGCTCGGCGAGGCGGCCGAGATTCTCATCCGCCAGCTCGCGATCTTCACCGACATCGAGAAGATGGAGGGCTTCGGCGAGGCCGCACCGCTTGCGACCGACGGCGCCACGCCGGAGACCGGTCTCGCTCGCGGAATGGAGAACTTCCCCATCGAGGAGCTCGAGCTCGGCGTCCGCTCGTACAACTGCCTGAAGCGCGTCGGCATCGAGACGATCGGCGACCTCGTCATGAAGACGGAGAACGAGCTGGCGGCGATCCCGAACTTCGGGAAGAAGTCGATCGAGGAGGTCAAGGAGACCCTGGGCCAGCACGGGCTCACGCTTCGTGGCGACAACGGCGGCGGGGGCCTGGAGTAGCGGCATGCGGCACGCCCGGACCGGAAAGAAGCTCGGACGCGACGCCTCCCACCGGAGGGCGCTGTACTCGAACCTCACGTGCTCGCTGTTCGAGCACGGCCGCATCCGGACGACCGAGGCGAAGGCGAAGGCGGTCAAGCCCTTCGCCGAGCAGATGATCACGCTGGGCCGGCGCGGCGATCTCCACGCCCGCCGGCAAGCGCTCTCCGAGCTGCGCTCGCAGGAGATCGTGCACAAGCTCTTCTCCGACATCGGCCCGCGCTTCGCCGACCGGCCGGGCGGCTACTCGAGGATCGTCAAGCTCGGCCCGCGCCAGGGTGACGCGGCCGACATGGTCTACCTCGAGCTCGTCGACTACCAGCCCTAGCGGTACCGACCCCAACAGCGGGGGACACTCCCCGCCACGGAAGCGTCACGAAACAGGCGCGGCCGGAACGAGCACTGGGCGCGGCTCCCCGGCGTTGACACGCTCTCGTGGCGATTCGGTCGCTGTTCCGTACGGGGGAGTGTCCCCGGTTAAAAGTGATGTTACGCCGAGCCGACGAGTGCCGATACGCCCGCAATGGCCGCGCCGCCTACGGTGACGGCGAGGAACGACTGGAGGAAGCTCGTCTTGAAGAAGCGGTAGCGCAGGTAGGCGAGTGTCACCAGCTCGAACGCGACCACGACGATCGCTGCAACGAGGGCAGTGTGATAGCTCGAGATGAGGAACGGCAGCGTGTGCAGGATGCCGCCGACGAACGTCCCCACGCCGGTGATGGAGCCGCGCACGAAGGGATTGCCACGGCCCGTCTCGGTGCCCGTGTCAGAGAGACCCTCCGAGAACGCCATGCTGATGCCCGCGCCGATGGCCGTCGCGACGCCGGCGATGAAGGCGTCGAACGGCTTGTGCGTGTGCAGGACGATCGCGAAGATCGGGGCGAGCGTGGAGAGCGAGCCGTCGATGAGACCGACCATGGCCGGCTGCACGCGCTGCAGGAGGAACTTGTGGTCGTCGGCCATCAGTTAGAGTGTATCAGTCTGTGTGCAAGCACATAGAGCATAAGGCACTCCTAACAAGTCGCGTCAGGAGCGCCTGACGTGCGCCTCAGACTGACGATCGAGTACGACGGCACGCCCTTCCGCGGCTGGGCGGCGCAGCCCGGGCATCCGACCGTCGAGGCTGCCTTGCGGAAAGCCCTTGCCGAAACGTTCGCGAGCCACGCCGACCTCGCCGTCGCCGGCCGCACAGACGCCGGCGTGCACGCCCTTGCCAACGTCGCCTCGGTCGACGTCGAGGGCGGCCCACCGCCCGATCGAGCGGCCGCTGCCGTCAACACGCGCCTTCCCGACGAGATCTCCGTCGTCAGCGCCGAGGAGGTCTCGCCCGACTTCCACGCGCGCCACTCTGCGCGCGCCCGCTCGTACCGCTACCGCCTCTTCACCCGCACCGCGCCGTCGCCGTTCGAGGCGCGCCGGAGCTGGTGGTGGCCACGCCGCCTCGACGAGGACGCGCTCGCCGCCGCTGCCGCGCTCCTTCCCGGCGAGCACGACTTCCGCGCGTTCACTCCGGCGGAGACCCAGCACGAGGTCTTCGGCCGCACCGTCGAGTCGGCGGGGTGGACGCGGCGCGGCGAGCACCTCGACTTCGAGATCACCGCCGGCAGCTACCTGCGCCACATGGTGCGAACGCTCGTAGGGACGATGCTCGACGGCGTCGACCTGGAGCGCCTCCTGCAAGGCGCGCCCCGCGCGAACGCAGGCGCGACCGCGCCGCCGTGGGGGCTCTATCTCGTGTCGGTCAGATACCCGCCGGGCGAAGCTTCCGAAGCTTCTCGAGCCCCGGCACGTGCGCGCCGGTAACGGCGAGCGCGAGGACGAAACCGCCGACCGCGATGATCACGTCACCGACGGAGAAGACGTTCGCGAGCGGGATCCACGACGGAGCCGCCCACCGGTCGACGAGCCACGGCAGTGCCGGATGGAGCATCTGCTCGCTGTTCTGCGACACGTGGTAGTGCAGCCCCGCGCCCTTCAGCGCACTCGGGAGCGCCGGCATGTGCCCGCCGTTCGCGAGGACGGCGATGAGATTCGAGAAGAGCCCGAGCGCGACGAGCGGCACGCCGAAGAGCCTGCCGTTGCGCACGACGACCGCCACGAGCAGGACGTCCGAGGCGATCCAGAGCCCGACCGCGACGGAGTCCGGCGTCCGCCACGGCATCCTGTGCCCCGGGAACGCCGCGATCTGGAACGCGAGCGCGACGTAGACGACCCAGATCCACTTCAGCTGAAGCTTCACGAGTGTGCTCAGGCGTCCGCCGAGCGGGAGTGCGACGGCGACGCCGATCAGAAAGGGAAGTGCGAGAACCATCTATGCGAAGGCGAAGGCCAGCGACGCCTGGTTGGAGGTCTTTGCCAGGCAGGACTCGAGCGCCGCGACGGCGGATGCTTCGAACTGCGTGCCGACGTTGGCGCGGAGCTCCTCGAGCGCGTACTCGACCGACTGCGCGACGCGATACGGCCGGTTGGCCGTCATCGCCTCGAACGCGTCGGCGACGCGGATGATGCGCGCGCCGAGCGGGATCTCGTCGCCGGCGAGCTTGTCGGGGTAGCCGGAGCCGTCCCAGTTCTCGTGGTGGTGGAGGATCCACTCGTCGACCGGGCCGATGCCGAGGCCGTCGAGGAGCGAGAACCCGAGCGCCGGGTGCGCCTTGATCGACTCGAACTCGGCGTTCGTCAGGCCGCGCGGCGCCTGCAGCACCGCGTCGGGGATCCCGATTTTGCCGATGTCGTGGAGCAGGCCGCCCAGCGCCAGCTGGTCGACGGTGTTCTCGTCCAGTCCGAGCTCGGAGGCTATGGCGGCCGCG
>Ga0209579_10002878_pt1 | contig 12860 bp, 21 predicted proteins | sample Coa_R1_2_FD_187152 | JGI IMG/M metagenome (GOLD analysis project Ga0209579, IMG submission 187152) | Surface soil microbial communities from Centralia Pennsylvania, which are recovering from an underground coalmine fire - Coalmine... | ecosystem: Environmental > Terrestrial > Soil >... | reverse complement strand
GAAGTTCGCGGACGGGAAGTTGACGGTGGTGAACGCCTTCGATGTAAAGGAAGCGAAGACCAAGGAGTTTCGCAAGGCTTTGGATACATTGAAGGCGGATAAGACAGTCCTGATCGTCGAGGCTGCGCAGCACGATAATCGGAATCTGGAACTCAGTGCGCGCAATATTGAGGGACTGCAACTGGTGCGTTCCAACGAAGTGCATCCCTATCATTTGCTGCGTTACGACCGGGTGATCTTCTCGCATCCTGCGATCGAGAAATTGCAGGTTTCGCTGAAGAACGCAGGTTCGAAGAAGAATCGCAAGTCGGGTGAAGGCGAAGAGGAAGCTGCGAAAAAGCCGGTGAAGGAACGCAGGCGTCGGCAGCGCAATGAGAAAGCGGCAGAGGTGGCGTAATGAAGAGCGCATACCAGATCATTCGCCGTCCGGTGATTACCGAGAAGGGCCTGGCGATCAAGGAGAACCAGAACACGCTGGTGTTCCAGGTGGCTCAGAAGGCGACCAAGACGGAAATCAAGGAAGCGGTGCAGACGATTTTCAAGGTGAAGGTGCATTCGGTGCGCACGGCCACGTATCCGGGGAAAGAGCGGCGGCGCGGGAAGTTCGCCGGCTACCGACCGGATTGGAAGAAGGCGTATGTGCGGTTGCGTAGCGGCGAGAAGATGCCGGAATACGCGCAGAATTTGTAAGAAGTCTTCAGTCGTCCGTCTTCGGTAAAGAGATGGCGATGGACGTTCTACTGATGACTGATAGCTGATGACTGAGAGCTTTTATGCCAATTAAGACATACAGACCGACGACGCAAACGCTGCGGTATCGCACGACGCTGGTCAACGACGACATCACGACGAAGCATCCGCACAAGCCGCTGGTGGAACCCAAGCAGCGCACCGGTGGGCGGCGCAACTCGGGCGACATCACCATGCGCTTCATCGGTGGCGGCCACAAGCGGAAGCTGCGCATTATCGACTTCAAGCGCGACAAGACCGGGATTTCCGCGACGGTGCAAACGATCGAGTACGATCCGAACCGTTCGTCGCGCATCGCGCTGCTGGCGTATGCCGACGGCGAAAAGCGGTACATCCTTCAGCCGGAAGGATTGAAAGTCGGACAGAAAGTTTTGAGCGGCGCCGATGCCGACATTCTTGTGGGCAATGCGCTGCCGTTGCGGAACATTCCGCCGGGCACCGTGATCCACAATGTCGAACTCAAGCCTGGAAAGGGCGCGCAGATGGTGCGATCGGCTGGCGGATCGGCGCAGTTGGTCGCGAAGGAATCGGATTATGCGCTGGTGAAGCTGCCTTCGGGAGAGACGCGCAAGGTTTCGCAAGACTGCATGGCGACGATCGGGCAGGTCGGCAACATCGATCACGAGAATGTAACGATCGGCAAAGCGGGACGGTCGCGATGGCTGGGCAAGCGTCCGCATAACCGCGGCGTTTCGATGAACCCGGTCGATCATCCGCATGGCGGCGGCGAAGGCAAGACGTCTGGCGGACGGCATCCGGTGACGCCCTGGGGGCAGCCGACTCGTGGTTACAAGACGCGGAACAACAAGCGCACGGACAAGTTCATCGTGAGCCGAAGATCGAAGTAAGGGGAATTTATGGCGCGTTCAACGAAGAAAGGCGCATTCGTCGATGGCTACCTGCTGACGCGGGTGGAGCAGATGAATTCGCGAAACGAGAAGAAGGTTCTGCGCACGTGGTCGCGGCGTTCGACCGTGGTCCCGGAGATGGTGGGGCACACGATTGCTGTGCACAACGGAAAGAAATTCATTCCGGTGTACGTGACCGAGAACATGGTGGGGCACAAGCTGGGAGAGTTCAGCTTCACGCGGACCTTCAAGGGACACTCGATGAGGGCGGCGACAGAAGCAGCGGCGAAGCCAGCGGGTATCCCGGGCGGACCGGGAGCTCCGGCTCCGGCGGGTGCGGCGGCTCCGGCAGCGCCGGCGGCACCGAAGGCATAAGAGCGAGATACGACTATGGAATTTCGAGCAGAACATCGATATTTGCGAGTCTCGCCCCAGAAGGCGCGGCTGGTGTTGGAACTGATCAAGGGCCGCCGTGTAGAAGAGGCACGCAACACGCTGCTCTTCACCAAGAAGCGCGTAGCGGCACCCGTAGCCAAGCTGCTGCAGTCGGCTCTCGATAACGCAAACTTTCTGTCGACCGAGAAGGGAATCGACGTCGACATCGATAACCTTTACGTGAAGCGGGCGATCGCGAATGATGGTCCGCGCATGAAGCGGATTCGTCCGGCACCGCAAGGGCGCGCGTACCGGTACCAACGGCGCATTGCGCACATCGAGCTGGTGCTGGCGGAGCGCGGAAAGAACGGCGAAGTCGCCACAGTGGTCGGCGAAGAAACTTCAGCCGCGGCAGCGGCTCCGGCAAAGACGCGGAGGCGAGCTCCGGCGGCAAAGCGCGCGGGCAAGAAGAAGGCTGCTGCCAAATAGTTTCAAGTTTCAGGTTTCCAGTTGCTGGCGTGCAAGGGCGCTGCTTGCGACTGAGAAGAGTCTGAGGCCTGAAACTGGAAACGCGAAACTGGTTTTGGTTTAGGAGAAACAATGGGACAAAAAGTCCATCCTTATGGTTTTCGGCTTGGATTCACGAAGCCGTGGAAGTCGCGCTGGTTTGCCGAGCGGGATTACGACAAGCAGCTGCACGAAGATGTAAAGCTGAAGACGGAGCTGAAAGACAAGCTCAAGTCGGCAGGCGTCAGCGCGATTGAGATCGAGCGTCCCGGCAACAAGCTGCGCATCATTATCAAGACGGCGCGGCCTGGGATCATCATCGGACGCAAGGGCGCGGAAATCGATAAGCTCAAGGCCGAGCTGCAGAAGCGCACCGGCGGCAAGGATATTTTCGTCGATATCCAGGAAGTGCATAAGCCGGAGCTCGACGCGCAGCTGGTGTCAGAATCGATCGCGCTGCAATTGGAAAAACGCGTGGGCTTCCGCCGCGCAATGCGCAAGGCCGTGGACTCGGCACTGCGCTTCGGTTGCAAGGGAATCAAGGTGCGCGTAAGCGGACGGCTGAATGGCAATGAGATCGCGCGCTCCGAATGGTATCTGCAGGGACGGTTGCCGCTGCACACGCTGCGCGCAGATATTGATTTCGGTTTCACCGAAGCTCGTACGACGTACGGCGTGATCGGCGTGAAGTGCTGGGTGTACAAGGGCGAAATCCTGCAGCAGAAGAAGCGCGAAGCGCAGCCAGCTGCCGTGGGTGGATTCTAGGCGGTTTGCCGAGAACGGATAACCGAGAACTGAGAACTTCGTTATGTTGATGCCAAAGAAAGTGAAGTATCGGAAACAGCAGCGCGGGCGCATGACCGGAAAGGCGTGGCGCGGATCGACTCTGTCGTTCGGCGACTACGGTCTGAAGGTGCTCGAGCCCGGATGGGTCACCGACCGTCAGATCGAGGCCAGCCGCGTTGCCATGACGCGCTTCGTGAAGCGCGGGGGAAAGATCTGGATTCGGGTGTTTCCCGACAAGCCTGTCACGAAGAAGCCCGCCGAAACCCGTATGGGGAAAGGCAAGGGAGCGCCGGATCATTGGGTCGCGGTGGTGAAGCCAGGCAAGATCCTGTTCGAGATGGAAGGCGTGAGCCATCAGGATGCGAGCGAGGCGATGCGGTTGGCCTCGCACAAGCTGGCGTTGCGGACCACGCTGGTGAAGCGGGAGACGGCGCACTAGAAGCAGGCCTGACAGAGAGCCGGCAAAAGAAGCTGAGAGCTGAATATGAAAGTAGACAAAATTCGAAATTTAACCGACGTGGAACTGGGCAACCAGGAGCGCGAACTTGCGGACCAGTTATTCAAGCTGAAGTTTCAGCTCAACATGGGGCAGACCGAGTCGCTGAAGAAGATTCGCGGGCTGCGCAGGGACATCGCGCGAGTGAAGACGATTTTGGGCGAGCGCCAGCGCTCGGCCGCAACGGAGAAACGCTAATGGCGGAAACAACACAGAAGCCGCAAGGCCGCCGCAAGGAAGTGGTGGGAGAAGTCGTCGCGAACCGCATGCAGAAGACCATTGTGGTGCAGGTGACGCGGAAGAAGTCGCATCCGTTCTACGGACGCGTGATTGCGCGGCACAAGAAGTTTTACGCGCACGATGAGACGAACCAGGCGCACGTGGGCGATGTTGTCCGCATCGAGGAAACGCGTCCTTTGTCGAAGCTGAAACGCTGGCAACTGAAGGACATCGTCCGCAAGGCGGCGCTGGTGCCGGAAGCGGCAACGGAAGTTCCAACCGCGTAAGAGTTTGATCGAGAGGGAGATTGGCCATGGCTGTGATGATGAGATCGATGTTGGAGGTCGCCGACAATTCCGGCGCGCGCAAGCTGCAGATGATTCTGCCGCTGGGCGGCTCAACCGGCCTGAACGCGGGACTGGGCGACATAATCACGGCAGCGGTAAAGGAGTCAGCGCCCGAGGGCCAGGTGCAAAAGGGCAAGGTCGTAAAAGCGGTCATTGTGCGGACGCGCAAGGAACACCGGCGCCGGGATGGAACTTACATCCGCTTCGACCAGAATGCCGCGGTGCTGATCAACGAAGCGGGCGAGCCGGTGGGAACGCGCGTGTTTGGCCCGGTGGCGCGCGAACTTCGCGAGAAGAGGTTCTTGAAGATCGTTTCGCTGGCTCCGGAAGTTATCTAAAGGAATTGGGAGAATGAGTGATTGAGTCATTGGTGATTTGCAAACCGGAAGCGTTTTGGGTTTTCAATTTCGCGATTTCTCGATTGCCAACTTACGAAATTAGGTTTCGATCATGCGAACTGTAAGCACTGCAAACAAGCGAGTGGATCTCCGGCGAAATGACACCGTGAAGGTGATCACCGGACGGGATAAGGGCAAGGAAGGGCGCGTGCTGCGCGTGTTTCCGAATGATGCGAAGATTTTGGTCGAGCACGTGATGATGGTGAAGAAACACGTGCGTCCGAATCCTCAGCGCAACATTAAGGGCGGCATCGCCGAGCAGGAGAGCCGGATTGCGATTTCGAACGTGCAACTGGTTTGTTCGACCTGCGGGCCGGTGCGGATTGGGCACGAGGTACGCGGCGACCGCAAAGTCCGCGTATGCAAAAAGTGCGGAACGACATTAGACAAATAGGTTGAGCCATTGAGTGATTGAGTCATTTAGCGATTGAAAAGCTATCGTTTCTGAAATCGCACAATCACCGATCTCGCAATCGCTCAATTCTCACGAACCGGTAACCACTCCGAAACCGTGGGAGGAAGTTGAAACGAAATGGCAAAAGAGAAAAAAGGTCAGAAAGAGTCGGGCGCCCAAGAGTCAAAAGCTCCGGAGCAGGCGCGGCACAGTGCGAAAGAGCGTCCGCGATTGCGGGCGAGGTTTGAGAAAGAAGTGGCGCCTGCGCTGCTCAAGGAACTGGAACTGAAGAACGTGATGGCGGTTCCGCGGCTGCACAAGATTGTCGTCAACATGGGCGTGGGCGAAGCGACGCAGAATGCGAAAGTGCTCGACCCAGCGGTGAATGAACTGGGTCAGATCACCGGCCAAAAGCCCGTGGTCACGCGCGCCAAGAAATCGATTGCCGCATTCAAAGTTCGTCAGGGGCAATCGATCGGGGCGATGGTTACGTTGCGCGGGGATCGTATGTACGAGTTCTTCGACCGGCTGGTGAACATTGTTCTGCCGCGCGTCCGGGACTTTCGCGGTGTTTCGACCAAAGCATTCGACGGGCGCGGGAACTACACAATCGGCTTACATGACCAGCTGATTTTCCCGGAGATCTCGTACGAGAAGGTCGACAAATTGAAGGGGATGAACGTCACGATTGTGACGACTGCGGAGACCGACAACCAGGCGCGAACGTTGCTCAAACATATGGGAATGCCGTTTCGTGCATAGTTTGAAGTCTCGAGGTTTCAAAAGGACTGAATGGCTACTACAGCAAAACGAGTAAAAGACGGAGTCGGCTTACACCAGGATAAGCCTCGGAAGCCGAAGTTTTCGACGCGCAAGCATAACCGCTGCAAGTTCTGCGGACGTCCGCGGGGATTCCTGCGGAAGTTCGGGATCTGCCGGCTGTGTTTCCGGCAACTGGCGTTGCGCGGCGAGATTCCTGGGGTCTCAAAGTCGTCGTGGTAATTCGGTAGCGCGTTAATCGCGCGCTATTGCGCTCGCAAAAAACGCGATCGCATCGCGCGGCACGCTCAGGTCCTTCGCGAGACAAAAGAGGTCTCGCGCAGGATGACAAGCGCAGAAAGATGTAAGCACGCCGCTGCAGGTTCTCCGCTAGTCGCGGAGCGAACGAGTGGCTGAAGGAGAAGCAAACGATGAGGTTGACCGATCCGGTCGCAGATATGCTGACGAGAGTGCGGAATGCACTCCAGGCCCGTCACCAGAAGGTGGACGTTCCCGCTTCGCGCTTGAAGCTGGAGATTGCGCGCATCCTGAAAGAGGAAGGCTACATCTCCAATTACAAGGCGACGGAAGAAGAGGGCCACAAGATTATCCGGATTTACCTGAAGTACGGCTCCAACAACGAGGCGGCTATCTCCAAGGCCGAGCGTGTGTCGCGCCCGGGATGTCGCGTGTATGTCCGGCGCACCGAAATTCCACGGGTGCTCGGCGGAATGGGGATCAACATTCTGACCACTCCGAGGGGCGTGATGACGGGCCGCCAGGCGCGGAAGGAAGGCGTGGGCGGCGAGTTGCTGTGCGAGATTTACTAGCGGTGAGTTAGTCGTGCGATGTCAGCTTGAAACAGATTCGGCATTTGCCGGACTGAAAAACAAAGCGGCCTAGCTAAAAGCTAGGAGCGAGAAGCCAGAATCTTATGTCACGAATTGGAAAAAAGCCGATTGCGATTCCCAAGGGAGTCACAGTCAAGATTGAAGGAAACACGGTCCTGGTGCAGGGACCGAAGGGCAAGCTGGATACTCCGCTGCCGACTGGAATCACGGTGGAGCAGAAAGACGGACACATCGTCGCGATCCGCGAGAACGACTCGCAATCCGCCCTGCATGGGCTGGCGCGGGCCTTGGTCAACAATGCGGTGGAAGGCGTGACCAAGGGCTGGACGCGGGAGTTGGAAATCGTGGGAATCGGATATCGTGCCGAGATGAAGGGCAAGGCGATGGTAGTGTTCAACCTTGGGTACTCGCACCCGATTGAATATCCGCTGCCCACCGGAGTCGAGGCCGCTGTGGATCCGAAGCAGACCAAGATCACGCTGAACGGCATCGACCGGCAAAAGGTCGGACAGGTCGCGGCGGAAATGCGGTCACTGCGTCCGCCGGATCCGTACAAGAACAAGGGCGTGCGCTATGCCGGCGAGCGTCTGAAGAAGAAGGTCGGAAAGACCGGAGCGAAGTAAACGCGTTTGGCGGGCGCGTGAGCCCGCTGCAAGGAAGAGTTTTATGCTAACGAAGATCTCAAAGAACAAGAAGCGCGGATTCAGTCATGACCGCATCCGCAAGAAGCTGCAAGGCACAGCAGAGCGTCCGCGGCTGAACGTGTACCGGTCGCTGAATCATATCTACGTGCAAGTCATTGACGACTTGAACGGCAAGACGCTGGTCTCCGCCAGCAGCGCCGAAGGCAAGAAAGAAGACCGGCGCACGGGCGGGAATGTGGCTTCGGCGAAGGCCCTGGGCAAAGCCATTGCGGAGCGCGCCAAGGCGAAAGGCGTAACCAAAGTTGTGTTTGACCGCGGCGGGTACATTTATCACGGGCGCGTGAAGGCATTGGCCGATGCCGCCCGCGAAGCGGGGCTTCAATTTTAGGGTTTGGTAATCGGACAATTTTGTAGTGCGAAGATCGACGAAGATTTTCCATTACCAAATTTCCAAAATTACACACTTACGAAATCAGGTTTCAGAATGCCAACAGTAATCAAGAAACTCGATGCAGGGGCGTACCAACTGAAGGATCAGGTGGTATCCATCAACCGCGTGACCAAGGTGGTCAAAGGCGGAAAAAACCTTTCGTTCGCGGCGCTGGTGGTTGTCGGCGATCCGTCGGCCGGAGTCGTTGGCTACGGATCAGGCAAGGCGAAGGAAGTGCCGCAGGCGATCCGCAAGGGGATTGAGTCGGCGAAGAAGAACTTGATGAAAGTGAACCTGACTCAGACCAGCATTGCGCATCTGGTGTTGGGGCGTTATGGATCGGGGAAAGTCCTGCTGAAGCCGGCTCCGGAAGGGACGGGCGTGATCGCGGGCGGCGCGGTGCGCGCGGTGATGACGTCGGCGGGCGTGCAGAACGTGCTGACGAAATCGATCGGCACGACCAATCCGCATAACGTGATCAAAGCTACCTTCGATGCTTTGAAGCAGTTGAAGAATCGAGAGAGCGTAGCAATCCTGCGCGGCAAGACTGCGCAAGAGCTCTAAAAGCAAAGTGGCCAGTCGTCCATAAATCAGTGGACAACGAGAAAAACGAGATAGCGGGCCGGCGATAGCAGGCCACTGAGGTTGAAATGACTGCGAAGAAAACGAATTCGAGCGGCGGCACGATCCAGTTGAAGTGGGTGCGCTCCGCGATCTGCGCTCCGGGAAAGCAAAAGTCTGTGATCAAGGGACTGGGATTTACCCGCCTCAACCAGGTGATCGAGCGGCCGAACACGCCTGCCATCCGCGGGATGGTGGCGAAGGTGCCGCACATGGTGGAAGTGGTCGGGTAGTCACTTTCCGAGACGCGGCTTGCTACGTTTCAGGGCAATACGACAGCCGCAGATAAGAGCTGTTTCAAGCACTTCGGTACGAGAAGAAATCATGAATTTATCGAATATCCACAAACCGAAAAAGGCGACCGAGAAGCGCAAGCGCGTCGGACGCGGCATGGGCTCCGGCATGGGCAAGACATCGACCCGTGGACACAAAGGGCAGCGTTCGCGCAGCGGTTCGCGGATGATCCGCGGGTTTGAAGGCGGCCAGATGCCGCTACACCGCCGCATGCCGAAGCGCGGCTTCACGAATATTTTCCGCAAGGAATACAACATCGTGAGCCTTGAGCGCCTGGCAGAGTTGGGCGAAACGACAATTAATCCAGACGTGCTACGCAAAGCCGGTGTGATCAAGACCAAGCATCCGGTAAAAATTCTCGGAGACGGGGAACTCAGTGTGGCTCTGACGGTGAGTGCGCATAAGTTCTCGAAGTCCGCGCAAGAAAAGATCACCAAAGCTGGCGGCAAGGTCGAGGTCTTGCAGTAATGTTTGACAAGCTGGCGAACATTTTTCGGATCCCGGATCTGCGCAAGCGAATCCTCTTCACGCTTGCCATGCTGTTCGTGTACCGCTTGGGCGGTCACCTTCCCACTCCAGGCATTGACACTTTAAAGCTGGAGCAATTCTTTACCCAAGGCACGACTGGTGGTTCGCTGCTTGGATTTGTTGATTTGTTTTCGGGCGGCCAGTTACGCCGCATGACCATCTTTGCCCTGGGGATCATGCCGTACATTACGGCGTCGATCATCCTGCAATTGCTGACGGTCGTCTATGAGCCGCTGGCCAAACTGCAGAAGGAAGGCGAACTCGGGCGCAAGAAAATAACGCAGTGGACGCGCTATATCACCGTCATCTTGAGCGCGGTGCAATCCCTCGGAATCGCGTACGGCCTCGAAAAGGGCGGCTTCGCTCTGGATCCCGGCATCGGCTTCAAGCTGATGACGATGATCACTCTTACGACGGGCAGCGCGTTCATCATGTGGCTGGGGGAACAGATCACGGACCGCGGCGTCGGTAACGGGATGTCGCTGCTGATCTTCGCCGGCATCGTAGTGGGGTTGCCGCGCGGCGTTGTCGATCTGATCGAAAAGGCGAAGAACGCTGCGTGGGGAGCGATTACGTTCCCGCTGATGGTGATGCTGATCATCTTCATGTTCGCGGTGGTGGCCTTCATCGTTTATGTGGAAAGATCCGAACGCCGAATACCGGTGCAATATGCGAAGCGCGTAGTCGGGCGCAAAGTCATGGGAGGGCAGTCCACGCATCTGCCCTTGCGCGTGAATGCGGGCGGCGTTATGCCGGTGATCTTCGCGTCCTCGATTCTGACCTTGCCGCAGACCATTGGCTACGGCCTCCGCAACAGCCGCTACTTCGGCGACCTGATTCGCTGGCTGGGTTGGGGCGAGCCGCTTTACACGGTGCTTTACGCCGTCGGCATTATCTTCTTTGCGTATTTCTACGTTTCGATCGTGTTCAACCCCAGCGAAGTCGCGGATAACATGCGGAAGTACGGCGGATTCATTCCCGGGATACGTCCCGGAAAACGCACCGCAGACTTCATCAATGAAGTGCTGACCCGCATTACGCTGGTGGGTGCGCTTTACTTGATCATCATTTCGTTCATCCCAGAGTGGATGATCACTGGTATTCATCTCAACCACCTGTACGGTCCGATCGGCAGGATGTTTGAGAACCTGCCGAACTGGGTAACCAACGGCTTGGGCGTGACGTTCTATTTCGGCGGGACTTCGCTGTTGATCGTCGTGGGTGTCGCCATGGACACGGTGACGCAGATCGAGGCGCAACTGATTATGCGCCACTACGACGGATTTACACCGCGCAGCGGACGCATTCGCGGGCGCCGCTGGTAGTGAGCTTTGGTATGTGCTGTGGGGGTTGCTGCACCTCGGCTAATGTTTTGGGGCGCCGGGGATAATAAGCTCGGGAGGCTTTGGCCAAGCCGATGGCGCAGGAAACCTCGCGTGCAGTAGGTCCCATAGTGCTGCTCGGACCGCCGGGAGCCGGGAAAGGCACCCAGTCCAAGCGCATCATGGAGCGTTACGGGATCCCTCAGGTATCGACGGGCGATCTGCTGCGGGAAAACGTGGATCGGGGAACGGAACTGGGACGCGCCGCGAAGGCTGTAATGGCGCGCGGTGAGCTGGTTTCCGACGATCTGGTTTGCAACATGGTGCGGGAGCGGCTGATGCTGCCCGACTGCCAGCGCGGATACATTTTAGACGGTTTTCCCCGGACTGCGGCCCAGGCCGGGTGGCTCGATGCGTTGCTCGAGCATGAGCTCTTTGATAATTCGCGTCCGACACGGGCATGGCCAATTGTGATCCGGCTCGACGTCGACTATAATCAATTACTGCTCCGGATTACTGGACGACGTTCTTGTCCCACCTGTGGACGGATCTATAACGTCCACTTCCAGCCGCCCCGATTCGACGAAGTTTGCGATGAATCGCATGGGACGAAGCTGGTAGCCCGCAATGACGACCGGTTGGAAGTGATTCAGCCAAGACTCACGGCATTTCAGGAGCAGACGCGTCCTGTGGCGGATTATTATCAACGCACCGGGCGGCTCATTTGCGTCAATGGTGATCTGCCGGTGGATGAGGTGACCGCGCAGATCTTCCGGATATTGGAAGATCATCACGCGTAAGAGCAAGACATGGCCATCGTTTGCAAGTCGACGAGTGAGATCGAAAAGATGCGGCGCAGCGGCCACATCGTTCGCCAAGTCCTGGATCACGTGAAGACTTTGGTGGCTCCCGGCGTCACGACCATGGATCTGGAACACGCCGCCGAGAAGAAGATTAAAGAACTCGGGGCCAAGCCGGCGTTCAAGGGCTATTACGACTATCCATGCGTGCTATGCACGTCGGTTAACGAGGAGATTGTGCATGGGATTCCCTCCGAAAAGCGGATGCTGAAAGAGGGAGAAATCGTTTCGATCGACTGCGGCGTTGTGCTCGACGGATATTATGGCGACGCCGCAATTACGGTACCGGTTGGCAACGGGCTGAAGCCTGAGTTGAAGAAATTGCTGGATGTTACCGAGGCTTCGCTGTACCGCGGGATCGAGCAGGCGCGAATCGGCAACTCGATTGGCGACGTGGGAGCTGCGGTTCAGGAGCATGTTGAAGCGGCGGGGTTCAGCGTGGTGCGTGAATTTGTCGGCCACGGTATTGGGACGAGGTTGCACGAAGAGCCGCAAGTTCCGAACTTCGGCGCTCGCGGACATGGCGCCAAGCTGCGCGAAGGAATGGTGATCGCGATCGAGCCGATGGTGAATTTCGGCAAGCCTGAGACTCGAGTGTTGGGCGACAAGTGGACGGCAGTCACCGCGGATGGAAGTTTCAGCGCACACTTTGAGCACTGCGTGGCAGTGACCAAAGATGGCCCTGTAATTTTGACGCAGTAACAAGCAAGTTCTCAGTACTCAGTTCTCAGTTCTAGAGCTTTTAACTGGGGAACTGGCAACTGAGAACTGATCCGAATGAGCAAAGAAGACGCGATTGAAGTTGAGGCGTCTTGCGGGCGTGAGTGAAACGGGAACCCGCAGCCGAAATCCCGAGCGGTTTGTGCGAGGGATCTAATACAAGGGGTGCATGAGCAAAGAAGACGCGATTGAAGTGATGGCAACGGTCCTGGAGCCGCTGCCCAATGCTATGTTCCGGGTCGAACTGGAGAACAAGCATCAGGTGCTGGCACACGTTTCCGGAAAAATGCGTAAGAATTTTATCCGCATCCTGCCGGGAGACAAGGTGGCCGTAGAACTTTCGCCATACGACCTGAATCGCGGACGAATCGTGTATCGATATAAGTGACGCTGTTTTAGCGAGTGTCTGACCTCACTGGCGTCATCCTGAGCGAAGTAAAGGGATCTTTAGGTTGCGAAGAAGGAAGTTGAAAAAGTTATGAAGGTACGAGCGTCCGTAAAGAAAATTTGTGACAAGTGCAAGATCATCCACCGCAAGGGTGTGGTGCGGGTGATCTGCGTGAATTCGAAACACAAACAGCGCCAGGGTTAAGCCCGCGCGGGAGTCAAGGAATGGCACGTATTGCAGGCGTGGATCTTCCCCGCCAGAAGCACATCAACATTGCTCTGACCTACATCTACGGCATCGGTCATCCTCGCGCGGGACGGATT
>Ga0209579_10002877_pt1 | contig 12862 bp, 11 predicted proteins | sample Coa_R1_2_FD_187152 | JGI IMG/M metagenome (GOLD analysis project Ga0209579, IMG submission 187152) | Surface soil microbial communities from Centralia Pennsylvania, which are recovering from an underground coalmine fire - Coalmine... | ecosystem: Environmental > Terrestrial > Soil >... | reverse complement strand
CGCGACAGGCGGACGATAAAGGAAACCGGAGATTTCTTTGCTGTCGAAGCTTGTCCATTTGACCAGCTCTGCTTCGGGGAACGAATCGGTCTTGACGGCGGTTTCGCTGGTGGTCCAGCGTTCGAGTTTGCCGGTGGTCACGTCAACGGAATAAACGTCGCCGGGCCCGCGCGCGTTGGTGATGGAGAAGCCGAGGTCGTGACTGTTGTGGTGCCAGCGAACGGCGCCGACGACTCCCGTCGGTAGTTTCGGCAGAGCCGAGTCGGTCTCGCTGCCGGCGTTGCGAACGTGCAACACGCTGACGCCGGCTTCGTTGGTGACGAAAGCGATGCGATGACCGTCATCCGAGAGCAGAAAGCCTTCAACATCCCAGGGAATTTTGCTGGTGAGATATTTAGGTTGCTTCGAGGCGAAATCGAGATACGCCAGCCGGTGAAATTCAGAATCTTTGTCGCTGGTGAGGAAGATGCCTTTGCCGTCTTTGCTGAATTCACCGTCGCCGTACGAGATTTTTTCCTTTGTGTCGCGCGGGGTGAGCGCGGTTTTTTCTCCCGTGGTGGTGTCCACCAGCCAGAAATACGATTCGTTGATGGAGAGTTCTTCTTTTAGCAGGATTTTCTTGTCATCCGGGGACCAGTCGAGCGGTTGCCAGCCGCCACCCTCGAGTTTGGTGAGCAGATGATCAGACTTTGGATCGGCGGGATTCATCACCCACAGGTCGGTGTCTTTACCCGTGCGGCGAGTGGACATGTAGGCCAGCGAATCGCCTTTTGAGGACCACGGACCCATCAGGTTGCGCGCTTTGCCGTCGGTCAGCAGCGTCACGTCGCTGGTTTGCAGGTCGAGGCGATAGATCTGGAACCATTCGCCGCCGCCGATATCTTTGCTGAAGACGATGTAATCGCCGCCGTTGGGATGGAAGCGGCCGTTCGCGACCGCGTCTGGGAAAAAGGTCAGCTGGTGCCGCTCGCCGGCGGGCATGGAGACAAGGTGGAGCTGCGGCGTGTCGCCGAAGCGCGTGGCGATCAGCATTTCGCGCTTGGCGGGATTCCAGTCGGCGAGACTCGCGCTGCGGTAGGAACCGTAGCGGCCCGCGGTTTCAGCCAGCTCCGCCGGAATCTTTGGCACGCCTTCCGCCACGATGGCTTCCGGTGCCGGAACCGACGACTCTTGCGCACGAAGTGGTAAGCAACAGGCCACTGAGAAAAACGAACACGCCAGCACGCATTTGCTTTTCATGATCCGGAACCCCTTTCCGCGAAACCTTCTCTTATACCCGAAACAATTGGACACGCAAGCGAATTGGCGCGGGGAGCCAGCCGCGAAACGCGTGCTACACTCACGCTGCGTCAGCGCTCGCCTCAGAAGGCGGCCGCTATTAAATTCACGAGCCAATGTTCCGCAAAATTCTCATCGCCAACCGCGGCGAAATTGCCGTGCGCATTCTTCGCGCCTGCCGCGAACTGGGCATACGTTCCGCCGCCGTGTTCAGCGACGTGGACCGCAATTCGCTGCACGTACGGCTGGCCGACGAAGCTTATCCCATTGGCCCGGCGCCTTCGCGGGAAAGCTATCTGCGCATCGACAAGATTATGGATGTGGCACGGCGCGCCGGCTGCGACGCGATCCATCCTGGCTACGGCTTTCTGGCCGAAAATGCGGGCCTGCCGCGAGCCTGTAGCGATGCCGGCATAACCTTTATCGGTCCTTCCGCCGAGGCAATGGAGGCACTTGGTGCGAAGACCGCGGGGCGCCAACTGGCGCGCCGCGCGGAAGTTCCCACCGTGCCCGGCACCAACGATCCCATCGAAGATCCGCAGCAGGCCCAGGAACTGGCGCGCAGCATGGGCTATCCAGTCTTGTTGAAGGCGGTGGCGGGCGGCGGCGGCAAAGGCATGCGGTTGGTAAACGCGGACTCGGAATTCGCATCGGCCTATCGCGACGCTTCCTCCGAAGCGCTGAACGCATTCGGCAACGCCAGCGTGTATCTCGAAAAATATCTGGAGCGACCACGCCACATCGAAATTCAGATTCTGGCCGATGCGCACGGCCGCACGGTTTCGCTCGGCGAACGCGAATGCTCCGTGCAACGGCGCCATCAAAAAGTGATCGAAGAGGCGCCGTCACCGATCATGACGCCGGAGTTGCGCAAGCGGATGGGCGACGCAGCGGTGCGGCTGGCCCGCGCCGGCGGGTACACCAATGCCGGAACGGTCGAATTCCTGGTGGACGCTCACTACAATTTTTACTTTCTGGAAGTGAACACGCGGCTGCAGGTCGAGCATCCGGTCACAGAGCAGGTTACGGGACTCGATCTCGTCAAACTACAGATCGCCATCGCCGCCGGACATCGACTGCCGTTTGCGTGGGAAACCATCACGCCGCGCGGCCACGCGATGGAGGTTCGCCTGTACGCCGAAGATCCCGAAAACAGTTTTTTCCCTTCGCCGGGAAAAATATTGTCGCGGCACGCGCCTGGCGGGCCGGGAATTCGCGAGGATGAAGGCGTGTACGAAGGCTGGACTGTTCCGATGGACTACGATCCGCTGCTAAGCAAACTGATCGCCTGGGGCAACAGCCGCGAGGAAACCATTTCCCGGCTGCGGCGCGCGCTGGAGGAATATTCGATCACCGGGATCAAGACCAACAGCGCGCTCTTCCGGCGCATTCTTGCGGAGCCGGATTTTCTCGGCGCCGAAATCCACACCAAATGGCTGGATGAGCTGCTGCGCCGTCCGCAACCTGCCGCCCACGATGACCATAACGGGGCCGACGCTGCGGCCATCGCGGCCGCGCTTTGGCAGGCCACGCACAATGGCGCCGCGCCAGCCGCTGCCACTGCCACGAGTGAATCGGCATGGAAGCGCGAAGGCCGTAGACAGCAACAGGAACGCCTGTCATGAAGTATGAAGTTCTGCTGGCCGGCAAAGCGCGTGTAGTGGAGTTAATGCAAAATGACGGCGGTTGGCATTTTTCTCTGGATGGCAAACCGCTCGATGCGAAGGTCGCGGAAGTGGCGCCGAACACCTTCAGCGTTCTGTTGAATGGCGAATCGCACCAGATCCGCATCGCGCCACGGCCGGACGGCACGCTGACTCTGCACACCGGTCTAGCCGAATACCAGGCGGAAGTCAGCGATCCACGTGTCTGGCGCGGCCGCCGCCATGGCGCGTTGGAGGCGGAGGGACGCCAGCAGATTGCGGCGCCCATGCCCGGCAAAGTGATTCGCGTGCTGGTCAAGCCAGGCGAAGCAGTTGAGGCGGGGCAAGGTTTGCTGGTGGTGGAAGCGATGAAAATGCAGAACGAAATCAAGTCGCCCAAACGCGGCAAGGTGGAAAAGCTTCTCGCCAAAGAAGGTCAAGCCGTTAACGCCGGCGAGGTCCTAGTCTGGGTGGAGTAAGACTCAATTCCGAGCAGGCTGATTTTTTGGAGAGTGCGGCCGTCTGTTCGCAGGTTTAATTCTGTGGTGTCTCGGCCTTCGGTGCACTCTTCGCGGCGGCCGGCAGCTTGCCGTTGGACTCGAGCACCTGTTGCGCCAGATAGTTGGTCACGCGGGCATCATCACGCGCCACGGCTAGATAGGCCGCGCGCAGCAACTGTTCCTTGCGATTGCGCAGCGTGTCACGAATGGTCTGCTGCACTTGCGGATCGGAAATGCCGCGCTGGCCGGCCGTTTCGCGGGTCACCAGCTTCAAAATGCGGATGCTGTCCTTCAGCACGATGGGCTGGCTCACCTGCCCGGGCTTCATCGCGATGACCATCTTTTTCAGAGTGGGATCAGACTGGTTCAAGGCCGACTCCGGCACGTAGCCCAGATCCCCGCCGGTCACTGCAGTGTTCGCGTCCTCGGAATAATCCATGGCCAGCTGCGCGAAGTCGGCGCCGCTGTTTAACCGGTCCATCAGCATTTTTACTTTGCGCTCCGCTTCGGCCTCGTTGGTGGCGTCGTCGTTTTTGCGGTTGCGAACCTGGGGCTCTTTACGCGGCGTGACCACGATCTGCGCGATTCGGTATTGTGGCTCGGCGACGTTGAATTGCGCCTTGTTGGTGTTATAGAAGTCCGCGATGTCCTGATCGGTGACGGAAACTTTGGAAACCACTTCGCGGTTGATCAGCTTCTGAATGGAAAGCTCGCGCCGCACGGTATTTTTCAGGTCTTCCACCGTAACGCCCCGCTCTTTGAGTTGCCGCTGGAACTCGTCCTCGGTATAGGGGCTCTTCAGCTCGGTGAATTTGTCTTCCACTTCGCCATCGCTGGCTTCCAGGTTAAGCTTCTTGGCGCGCTCCAGTAGAATTTCATTGTTGATGAGCTCATCGATCACGTTGAGCTTCAGGGAGAGCGCCTCTTCCTGGGAAGGCTCCTGGCCTTCCGGGCTGATGCGCGTGCGGTAATACTTTTCTACCTCGTCGCGTTTGATTTCCTTGTTGTTGACGACCGCCCACACATCGGCTGCAGGCGCTGTGGTGCTTTTGCAGCCGGCCAGCGCGCAGACACACAACAGCGCCAATGCCGCTGCATGCCGGCTCAGCCGGTTCGCAGACTGGCCCTCGCTAAGGGATTTCGGGCGCAAGGTTTGCAATGGTGTCCCGCTTAAGCGGCTTTTTTGACGCGGCCCGCGCGAATGCACGCGGTGCAGACGCGAACGCGCTTATGCGTGCCTGCCACTACGGCGCGCACGGACTTCAAATTCGGGTTCCAGCGGCGCCGGCGCGTATTGTTGGCGTGGCTCACCACGTTGCCGTAGCTGGGACCTTTGCCGCAGAGTTCACACTTCAGTGCCATGGTTCTTCTACGTCCAATCTATTGAAATTGCAGACTCTCTAGTGTAGCAGACCTCGCTTTGCGCACAAAGAGCCCTCGAACCGCCGTGGTTGGCGGCCGGCTGAAGCGTTTTCAGACTACTCAGCCTTTCATCCGCAAAAACAACCCATAGGCCGCCATCCCCGCCCCGGCCAGGAACAGCAAGGGCGTCAGATATTCGTTTACGAAAGGTGGCACGTCCACCGGTAGCTTCAAACCGCTGTGCCCGCCAGCGAAATAGTAAATGACGCCTGCCAGCAGCGCCCAGAGCAGGCCTCTCCGGATAAGCATCCGGCCCTGCGTTGAGCCGCCGCCGCGCGGTACAGGAGTTGCAGAGGGGACGGGCGGAATGGCTTCGCGGCAATACGGACACCGGTTCAGCCGCTCATCCACCGACTTCCCACAAAACGGGCAACTGCGTTTTGCCATACAGGAGCCTCGTCGGTCGCAGCGCTTTTAAGCCTAGATTATTAGCCTAGCAGAGGCTTCAGTGGTCGTGGGACATTCCCGCCATGTGATGTTCCGCCGCTGCGGCAGCATGCCACAGCGTTCCCAGGTCCTCCTGATCGCGTGGTACAAAGTACCCCACTACAATTCCCATGGCGCCATCGCGCAGCAGTCTTCCCGACGTGTTGTCGTAGGTGGCGGTGATGGTCAGCTTGTCGCCGGGTGCAAACGGATATCCGCCGGTCTGGAAAAATGTCACAACGGGCATGCCCAGCAGCTGTCCGTGATCGTCGGTTTTTGCCGGCAGCGTGGCTACCGGTTCCTTGGCCCGCGAATCCTCGAGCGTTAACAGTTGCGCATAGTTGTGCATGTGCCCGCCGACGCCTAGCAACACGCCTCCATATTTCACCACGACGGAGCCTTCTTTCTTGCTGGGCCCCGGCGGCAAGTCATAGCCCGAATTGCCGCAACTGCCCACATCCATCCACGCCGGATAGAGATTCTTGACCGGAACCGGGGACGCATCGTCCAAATATGGGATGACCACCTTCAGGTACGCTTGTACATAAGCTTGCGGTATTGGATTGTGGATCATGGTTTCGATGCGGATCCGGTCGCCCTTTTCGACGCGGTAACCGTAGCCACGCACCTGCGCCCAGTCGGTCAGCTCTCCGCCCGCTCCAAAAATATGTTCTTCCTTGTTCGGACATAGAAAATCGGAGCGGTTTTCATTCCAGAAGGCCACATGGTGCAGCACCACCCCTGGGACTGCGTTGCCGGCCGCGTCCACCAGTTGCGGATGATAGGCAAGGAGCCAGCCGGCACGCTCTATGGCCCATACTAGGTCGGGCGGCTGTGGCATTTTGACATGCGAAGTGTTCGCCGGCAGGTTCATCGGGCCGATTCGCAGCGTCATGCTGTGTGCGACCGCATCTGTTTCCACATTCAGCTTCACGCCTTTTGCGATTTCGTGGTGCATCCCGCCTTGCATGAAGCCGTCGTGTTGCATGTGCTCCATGTCGCGGGGCATCGCAGCAGGCTGCTGCGCCAGAACCAATTCTGGTGTGAACAGGAGTAGCGAGGCAAAAAAGGTGCGCATGGCAAGAATTCTCATAAAGCCTCGGCAGAATTTTCTTCTTATCTTCATCATACTCTTCGCGCGGCGGTGCCAATGTGTCGGATGCTAGTGGCGGAACCAGCGACTAAGTTCGGCAGTGGCCGATCGGAGCGCCTTTGTGCGAACGCATTGGGTAATGCTGCAAAATGGCTTAAAATAAAGAAACGATGGGCGTGTAGCTCAGCTGGGAGAGCACCTGCTTTGCAAGCAGGGGGTCACCGGTTCGATCCCGGTCACGTCCACCACTTCTCTGCCTGACCCGGAATGTTCGGAGCAGCTGCTACCCAAGGGGCTCTACTGTTTCGCCGAATCGAGAAACGATTCCGGCGGATCCAGGGAACACTCACGCCAGAACGCGGAGTCGCTTAGTGTGCGATTGGCCAGCGCTTTCACGCTGGAGAGCGCCGCGGCGATCTGTCCGCCATCGGCCGAATCAAATACCACTACGATGCCTTCGGTATTCTGGGTAGAGCCCGGCAGATTGGCGGAAGCATGCAGAAAGACCGACTTTGCGAAGGCCAGCTTCTCCTGGCGCGACGTGGTGACCGCTGGATTTGCGGGTTCCACCCATTCGATCTGCACGAACTTTCCTTTCAAGGGAGGCCAGCTTCCGCTGAAAGATCTCGTCTCCTCTTTTGCGACCTTGAACATGGCGCCGCCACTTACCGGATTTTCCGACTCGGTTCCAGCCGTCTGCGCGAATCCTGACGGCATCTCCAGCTGGGCGCGCCGAATCCACCCGCGGGACATTCCGGATATCTGCACGTGCACCCAGGAACTCTCAACCGCCAGAATTTGAAACTCGTCCTGCGCATCCGCGGTCATCAGCACCGCCGAGCTTTCAGCGGGCTTCGCAAAAATTGGTGTTTTGGATTTTCTTACCGCAGCCAGATCGCCTGGATGAGACTGCCCTCGTTGAATCTCTTCCAGGTTGCTGATCAGTGTGGCCAACTCCTGAGACTTTTTGTCGTCGGCTGATCGCATGGCCTTGATGGAGTCAAAGTTTGCTCCGGCGGGCAGGGAAAACGTCGGCGTAATATTGGTATGGGGCGTGGCCGCGAATGGAACGGCGCTTTTGTTGGAGGCAGTTCCCGGCGCAGGAACAACCGGCTGCACCGAGCGCCGGAAATCCCCGGCCGCTGGCGACGCAGGCAATGTCGCTTGGGAAGGCGCCGCGTTGGGCGTCAGGCTCTCCGCGATTCTGTCCAGGGCATCCGTCTCCAAGCGGCCATTCGAGATCATGACGCGATATCCCGAACGTGCGGCAACTGGGTCGCTGTACCAGGCTGTGATTTTGGCGGTCGCTCGAATTACCGTGCCTTCTCCAGCGGCCGGCGAGACCTGATAGAAACACTCAAAATAGCCCTTTTCATAGCGATCGATGGGCTGCTCGTTTTGCTCCACGAATCCTTCCAGCGTCGGTAGGCGCCCTTTGGACGTCGCACTGGCTGCCTGTACTGCAGCTTTCGCCTGGTTGACGGAAACCGGGAATGTTCGCTGATAGATTTCGTTCTGGCCCCGCACCGGCACGCCGCAAAGGAGCGTCAAATGAAGGAGCGCCGCCGGGAGTACGGGCCGTCTTACAAGGCTGCGAAACATCGCGAGTGTGCTCATGGCAGGGGCACCACCTGATCGCGTCGCACCCATCCGCGATGTCTGTCCGCCGTTTCTACTCCATACCAATACGAGGTCACGATTTCCACCAACACGTCGGAGTTCGCAGGAATCTTGGTCAAAGTTGCGGCGCCTCGGAAGGGAGCGGACTTCAATTCCGTGTCCTGCGCAGGCACGCGCACCTCAACCGCATGCTGCAACTCGTTTAGTCTTTGCTGCAGCGTTTTCACCGAAGACTGCGCGGCCTGATAACGCCCCACCTCTTCTTCCTTTTGTTTGGCCAAAGCAGCTTCTTCGGCAACGGCCGCTCTCTTTTGCGTGATTTCCGCTGCCTGCGCCCGCTCTTTTTGCAAATTGCCTAACTGGGTCTGCAACTCGGCGTACTCGCTGCTTTCCACAGTACCGTCCGATGCGTGCACCCGGCGCGTGCCGTCCTCAACAAAAACTGCTTTGATTTCCAGATGCGTCCGGTTTTCCGAAACCGATCGCACCACGTAGCGGATGGTGATTACTCCGATATCGGAGCTATTTTTGAAGTTACGCGGTGCCAACGCATCGCGGCGAACCTTATAAAAGACGTGCCCGGGTTCCTGCCACGTTCCGAAATAGGCCGATGAGGTTTCGGCGGCCGCTTCGTTGAGCGTTTTCTCCCGTTCATATACATACGTGCCATGGATGATGTGGTCGTCCACCAGCGCTTGTACGGCAGTAAGGACGTCAGCCTCGGGTTTGGGGAGGTCAATTGAGAACTCTTCGCCAGACGTCGCGCCTCTATCCGAAAAAGCCACAGGACATCCGAACAGCACCAGCACGATAAGAAGGCAGGCTTGGTAAACAAAAGACATTTCAAAACGCTGGGATTCCAAGGGCAGCGCGGCTTTATGGGTCACGGGCGTTTTACCTTAATGGGTCCTCTCTTGATGCCCGTCCGATAACCCTTGCCTCCGTGACCATACCGGGGCACCTCGGGCACGGTCAAATTGGTACACCTCATACGTTAAGGCGTCAACCCGAAATTTGAGCGTCTGGCACCCCAAGACACGCCCTTCTGGCACAGAACCGACCCTATTTTGTTGAAAGGAGCACATAACGGCGCCTCAAAGTAAAGAAAACTTAATTTTTATACTTGCTTTCTTAATTTGGCAGGAGTATCTTCTGCAAGTTTTTTGGATGGATGCGGACGGTTTTTTCAATGCAGAGCGGACGGCAAATAGAGAAAGCCTTGCCTCCCGCCGCGCAGAACCAAACGTCCTCATCGGCACATTCACAGCTACAGGAGGCTCTATGTTTACAGGTTTTCCGACTGGAACACGGCTCGTGAGGCGCTTGCTCTTCAACCTGCCGCTGGTCGGAGCTTTCCTGTTGCTGGCCATGTTCAGCAGCGTGGAACCCGAGATTCACGCCGCGCCGGCGCCGAATCTTCCCGTGCGGGCCATCCCTGCGTTCGCAAGGAAATATGGTCTCCCATGTTCGGCATGTCATACCGCCTGGCCAGAGCTCAACAACTTCGGCCAGGTGTTTCGCGACAATGGCTATCAGCTTGGCAATGAGCGTGATTCCCCGATCTGGCAGAATCCTTCATATTTCCCAATCACGTTTCGCATCACCCCGCAATGGCATCGTGAGAGCACAAACAACCTGGCGATTGATTCAGTCCCGGGCGGAGGTTCAGGTTCTAATCTCGTTTCCGGCACGGTACAGCAAAATGGATTCGACCTCTCCGGTATGGATCTGTGGTCAGCCGGAACACTGTACAAGAATATTTCCTTTCAGTTGCTTCCCTCCTCGGACGAAACGGCGTCGTGGCACTTCGAAAGCGCCTGGGTCCGCTTTGACAACCTTAAGAACAGTAGCTGGCTGAACCTGAAGTTCGGCAAGTTCGAACTAGACAATTTAATTTCCGAAAAGCGCTTTTTATTCCTATCTACAAATGGCGGACTCTACCAGGCCTACCACTATGACGTGCCAGGAACGATCAACGATTTCGGGTACGGCGACAACCAGCTTGGCATGGAGCTGGCGGGACACTCGAAAAATAGTTACACCCGGTATTCCGTTGCCGTGCTCAGTAGCAATGACGGCAATGTCGGCTTCGCCAGCGGCTCCGGGCTGCCATCCAACCGCGGTTATGATGTCAATTTAGCCTTCAGCCAGGCCTTCAATGCCGGCAGCTTGGGCTTGCAGCGCGTTGGAGCCTTCGGCTTTTTCGGTCAGAGGCCCACCTACTACCAAACGTCGAATGACGGTTCCATCGATCTGGTCGGCTTAGGCAATAAGCCCTTCTATCGCGTCGGTGTTGCCGGCGACTTCTTTCTGAACAAACTGGAGTTCTTGCCGCTCTTGATGTATGGGCATGACAATCCCTACCTTGGGGCGGGCGTAGCTTCCACCAGCACGCTGCCTCCAGGCGCGAAAGCTCCGGCCTTCGTCGGCGGATTCCTGGAGAGCCACTACTACGTGAGTCCCCAGCTTGTTTTCTTCGGCCGCTTTGAAAAGATTGGTGTCTCTCAACAACCCTTCGTAAATGCTGGCGTATCAAATGACTATGGCAACGTGACGGGTTACGCCATCGGCTATCGCTGGTATCCGATTATGTTTAGCCGTGCCGGCCTCGCATGGCACAACGAATATTCTCGCGTGAGGTCCAACGGCTTCTTGCCGCTAAGCGGCAACGGAGCCGGCCTGCAGGTCTTTGACTCTGCATTACCCGTTTGGAGCAGCACGGTAATGATCGGGTTCGACTTCGACTTCTAGGGACGGGGGCGATATGACACTCAATAAAGTGCTCGTGACAGTCGCGTTAGGCGCTACAATTCTGCTCGCCGCCAATCCTCCGTACGGGTTCGCCCAGGACAGTCATGTCGGCAACCTGACCGGAAACGAAGGCAGCGGCAAGCAGCTTTATCGCAGGTTCTGTATCGGTTGCCACGGTCCGCAGGGCGACGGGAACGGGGAAAACGCTCCGTGGATCGATCCAAAGCCTCGTGACTTCACGATCGCAACCTTCAAATGCAGGTCCACTCCCACCGGCACCTTGCCGACAGACGAGGATCTGTATCATGCGATCCAGCGCGGTTTCGTAACTACCAACATGCCGTCCTGGAATCCGCTTACCCCGCAGCAGCGGACCGATCTGATCGCCTACATCAAAACATTTTCACCGCGCTGGAAGGCCGAAAAACCCGGCGCGCCTATCCACATTCCTGCCGAAACCGCTGTAACCATCGAAAGCATTCTCCATGGACGCGAACTTTTTCAGAAAATGGAGTGTTGGAAATGCCACGGACCCGAAGGACATGGTGACGGCCCATCGGCTTCGACGCTCACCGACAGCAAGGACAATCCGATTCGTCCTTATAACTTTTCCACCGGTTCCCGCTTCAAGTGTGGCGAAACCAATCAGGATCTCTACCGCATTTTCATGACCGGCGTGGATGGCACGCCTATGCCCTCCTTTGCCGACGTTATTCAGCCCAACGATGCCTGGGATCTTGTTCATTTCCTGCGCACCCTTCAGGCCCTGCACACGCAAGAAGCAGTATTGTGGAAACAGTACGCGGCTGGTCACGCCGCCGAAATCAAGCCGATTGGCCCTAATGCGGGCGGTGGGCGATAGTCAATTCTTTTTGAGAGGGGAATCCGTTCATGAAAACAAAGCTCCTTTTGTCAGCCACTGGTCTTGTGCTTCTGGCGAGTGCGGTCGGCGCAGGCTCTCCCGCGCCGCCGGCCACGGCCACCATTTCCGGCAAGGTGACTTACACCGGCACGCCTCCCAAGATGAAACCGATTGATATGGCCAAGGAGCCTTCCTGCGCGAAGCAGCACGCCACCCCGGTACTCACAGAAAACGTCGCAACCGGGCCGGAAAATGCGCTGCAGTTCGTTGTCGTGTACATCTCCGCCGGCGACACCGCGGCCGAGCCTACTACTCAAGTCGCCCGCTATGACCAGAAGGGCTGCCAGTATCTTCCCCACGTTTTGCCAATGCAAACCGGGCAGGTCCTGCAGATTTTCAACGACGACCAGACCTCGCACAACATCCATCCGCTGGCCAAAGTAAATCCCGAATGGAACAAGTCTCAACCCGCCGGTTCTCAGCCCATCGACACCAAATACGACAAGCCCGAATTCATTCCGGTGAAGTGCAACATCCACCCGTGGATGCACGGCTACTTTGTCGTGCTCAGCACTTCACACTATGCGGTCACCGGTCAGGATGGTTCGTTCAGTTTGAAGGGTCTGCCTCCCGGCAAATACACGGTTTCGGCGTGGCAGGAACAGTACGGCGCTCAAAACCAGGAAGTGACCATCACCGGCGCCGAGACGAAGACCGTGAATTTTACGTTCAAAGCGCTGCCTTATTGATTTTTTGAACGGTCAAGCTGTGTTTGCGGCGGCCAGAAGTGGACCAAGGCTTCGTTGAACGCTCGAACTGTCTTGAGATGAGGACATGATGGGTAGAGTATTCGCTGTTGTACTCACGCTGATCACTCTGGTCTCCGTGGCGTTCTTCGTCATGCACACCTGGTGGCTCCCGCCGGACATCTCCACCACCGGTCCGGCGGTCGATCACCAGCTCGAAGAAACCCTGATCGGCACTGGCGTGCTTTTCCTGGCTGGCCAGTTGCTGCTCGGCTGGTTCGCCTGGAGTGCCGGCGACAAAACGAAGAAAATCCGCCCGTTTCCTGGCGGCGCCACGCCCCTGGTGACAGCCGCCATCGTCCTGGTCGGCATTGAAGTCTTTACGCTTACCTTTGTTGGCTCAAAGGCTTGGGGCGCTATCTATCTGGCGCCTCCGGACCCTTCGGCGCTAAAAATCGACGTACAGGCCGAACAATTTGCGTTTTATTTCCGTTATGCGGGACCAGACGGAAAATTTGGTT
>Ga0209579_10002876_pt1 | contig 12862 bp, 9 predicted proteins | sample Coa_R1_2_FD_187152 | JGI IMG/M metagenome (GOLD analysis project Ga0209579, IMG submission 187152) | Surface soil microbial communities from Centralia Pennsylvania, which are recovering from an underground coalmine fire - Coalmine... | ecosystem: Environmental > Terrestrial > Soil > Unclassified... | reverse complement strand
ACCCGCGAGCGCCACCGCCGAGACCGCGCCTACTTCGGGCCCTACTCGAACGCCAAACGCGTCCGCTCGACGCTCGAGGTCCTGGGCAAGGTGTTCATGTTCCGAAGCTGCGAGGGTTCGACGCCGGGGCGCCGCAGCGGGTCGCCGTGCCTCGACTACTACATCAAGCGCTGCGAGGCTCCCTGCGTCGGCTATGTGAGTGGTGAGGACTACCGGCGAGGGATCGACGGCGTGATCGACTTTCTCTCCGGCCGCTACCGCGAGATCGAGCGTGAGCTCGACCGCTCGATGCGTGAGGCGGCCACCGAGCAGCGGTTTGAGGACGCGGCGCGGGAGCGCAACCGGCTGAGGGCGGTGCGGTCACTGCTCGAGCGTCAGCGCGTGGCCCACGACTCAGGGACGCTCGACGCGATCGCCGTGGCCGTGAGCGAGGGCGAAGCCAACGCCCAGGTCTTCCAGGTCCGCGATGGGGTTCTGTCAGATCGCCAGAGCTTCTACCTCGACAATGCGGCCGGGGGCGACATCGGCGATGTGGCCGAGGCGTTCATCCTCCAGTACTACGCGAGCGCGATGATGGTGCCGCCGCTGCTGATCGTCCAGCGTGAGCTCGGCTTCCAGCCCGCGCTGGCCGAGGCGCTGTCTGGCCGGCGCGGCGCTCCGGTGGAGATCCGGCCCGCCGAACGCGGCGACAAGCGACGGATCCTCGAGCTGGCCGAGCGCAACGCGCGGCTGGCCCTGGATCAGGAGAAGCTGCGCAGCGAGCGCCGCCGCCAGCAGCGTGTGGAGGCTCTGGACGGGCTGCAGCACGTGCTCGGGCTGGACACGATCCCGCTGCGCATCGAGTGCTTCGACATCTCGACGTTGATGGGGACGAACACCGTCGCGTCGATGGTCGTGTTCGAGGGCGGGGCGCCGAAGAAGTCCGACTACCGGCGCTTTCGCGTTCGTGAATCCGGAAACGGCGGGGAGCCGGATGACTTCGCGGCCATGGAGGAGGTGTTGGGGCGTCGGTGGGCCCAGTGGGAGCAGCAGCGCGAGGTCTCGCCGCACGACAGGGCGTTTGACCCCTCGTTTGCCGCGCTGCCCAACCTGGTCGTGATCGACGGGGGCCGCGGTCAGCTGTCGGCCGGTCTGCGGGCTTTGGCGGGCTTCCGTGAGCGCGGCGTGGTGGTCATCTCGCTGGCCAAGCGGATCGAGGAGGTGTTCATCCCCGGGCGGCCCGATCCGCTCGTGTTGGCGCATGACACGGCCGAGCTCCAGCTATTGCAGCGCGTGCGTGACGAGGCGCACCGCTTCGCCATCACCCATCACCGGATCCGCCGCGACCGCGCGATGACGGCCTCGATCCTCGACGAGCTCCCCGGCGTTGGGCCGGCGCGCAAGCGGGCGCTGCTGAATCACTTTGGCTCGCCGGAGGCGATCCTCGGGGCGTCACGGGAGGAGCTCGAGGCGGTCCCGGGGTTGCCGGGGAAGCTCGCGGGGCGGGTGTACCGGGAGCTGCACAAGACGGGGGTGTAGGGGGTTTTGGGGGTTTGTGGGCTTGTGGGGCGTCTGTGGGTTTTTGGGGCGTCTGTGGGTTTTTCGGCGCGTGTCGGTTTTTGGGGCGCCTAGCCACTTCTGAGGCGTCGAAGGTCGGCGATCACCTCGTCCCCGTGGTCGGCGAGCTGCTCGTCCGAGTAGCGGACCGGCATGTAGCCGCTTGTCCGGAGGGCCAGGTCCTTGCGCCGGTCACGCCTCACCTGCGCCGGGCTACGGTGGTTGCCGGGGCCGTCGATCTCGACGGCGATGCGCAGGTCATGCCAGACGGCGTCGACCTCCCAACCGGCGATGTAGACATTGCTCTCCGGCGCGGGCAAGCCGGCGACCTCGCAGAGCTCGAAGAACCGGACCTCGTTCTGGCTCTTGGTGCGCGCGAGGCGAGGCTGGTGCTCCCGCAGAGCGGTGCGAAGCCTGGCGGAACCAGGGCGGCCAAGTCCGCAGGCCGCTTCGACTGCCCGGACGTCGAGGAGCCGGGCGTAGTCGGCCTTTGCGAGGGCGCGGCGAACGGTGCGAAGCGAGGCGGTTGCTGAGAGGTCGAGGAAGGTCTGGGGGAGGGTGGTCGTCGGGAGGTTCTTGTGCCAGATGCGGCGGCACTTCCGTCGCGGATGAACCCTGATGCCCGGGCGAGAGCGGCAGTGGCGAGGGGTAGTGACGTGAATCACCCGAGGCCGGTCGTCGAGAAGCCCGAGCCACAACGCGGCGGTGGCGTGGCTGAGCATTGCGCCCGGGCCGGCGAAAAGGAGAGCTTCGACGAGGGCAGCCTCGTGGCTCTGAGCCGCATGACCGACGGCGTAGACGCGCGGGAGGACGCGATGCAGATATCCCTCGGCGGTCCACCGCGTCAGCGTGGCGCGGCTGACGCCGACACCGCAAAGCTGCGCCCAGCTCACTCTGCCCCACTGGCGCTGTGCCAGCCGCGCCACCGCGAACTTTGCCCCCTCGGTACCGGATGTGCCAACTTCATGGGCGACCTTCATTGGCAAGCCTCAGGGTCGCGTAAAACCGCGTCACTGAACAAGACGTGGCCGTCGCAAGTGGGTGCCGGATGTGTGACGCGGGCGTGACGGGCGGGGCGGGGCGCGCCGGGGCGCGCCGCGCGACCCGCGAGGCCCCGCCCCGCCCCTACAGCGTCAGCAGCGCCGCGCTCCCCGGCGGGACGGTGATCGAATACGTCCCGCGGGAGGGGGTCACGGCCTCGGTGTGCGGCGCGGCCAGCCGCCCTGTGGTCGTGGCGCCCCCGAAGGTTCGTCCGCCGAGCGTCACGCCTCCCCGAGAGGCAAGGCTCGGCGCCTCTAGACGCTCGAGCTGGCCCGGACCTGTCTGCCCCGTGACGTCGAGCTGCACCTGGTAGGAGCTGGTCGCGTCCTTGTTGATCAGGACCACTCTCGTGGTTCCCTGCCGGTCGCGGGTCGCCCACACCTTGAGCGAGCCGCTGGGCGAGAGGGAGACCGGTAGCGCACGCGCCCCGGGCGGGAAGGCCTGGGCGAACATGAACATCCCGTAGTACTCGGGATGGACGAAGGCCCGCCAGTGGCGTCCGTGGTGGCTGAGCGTGAACAGCTCGTAGGCCGCCGTGGGCAAGGTGTGCACGTTGACGCCGTCGACCCCGACGCGATTCAGGTTGAACAGCGTGTCGAGGACCCACAGCGCGGACGCGAAGGTGCCGCTCACGCCACGCTTGCCCAGGCAACTGGCGACGGAGGCCGAGTTGAGCTCGTCGAGCCGGAAGGGGACGCCGTGTTGATGTGCGACCCCGACGGCCGGTGCGATCGCCTCGGCGAGCCCCGCCGACGCCTGATCGGCCAGGAGGTTGGCGGCCGAGGGATAGCCCGGCTGTGCCGGATTGGTCAGACACCCGTGGAGGGGATAGCGATGCACGGTGACCAGCGCCAGCCCCTGCTCGGCGGCCAGGAACTGACCCAGGCCGCCGAGCCAGGTGAGTTCGGCGAAGGCCGGCCCGACGACCGGAGCCGGCGGGAGCGCGGCGCGGAAGCGGGCGAACTCGCCGATGAAGTCAGACAGTCGGTAGTTGCTCGGGCGCGCCCACACCCACCGTCCGCGGCCCTGATCGGTCCGGTACCAGGGAAACAGCCCATAGTTGTCGGGTTCGTTGCCGATCTCGAGCCCCGCGATGTAGCGGCGGCCGATACCGGAGAGGAAAGCCCGGGCTTCGGCCGCCGCCAGGTCCGGCCGGTCGGCGGCGAAGTTGACTCCCATGATCAGCTTCGCGCCCAGATCACGCGCCAGCGCGTGCACGGTCTTGACCCATCTCCGGCTCAGCGAGTAGTAGACGCCGGCCGGTGTGCGCTCGTGACCGATCGGCCACCAGGTGCCGTCCGTGCTCTCGCCGCCGATGCGCAGAACCGGCGACTGGCCGCCCGGCCCGAGGTTGCGGATCAGGTTCTCCAGTACCGGGTCGACCGACCGTGGGTTCAGACCGGTGTACGCGTGAAGCCAGTTGTATTCCATCGAAAGCCCGACGAAGCCGCCGGGCATCGGGTGCCCCGTCGGGCTGGAGCCGACGCTGACGGTTACGAGCGGGTCAGCGCGTGCGTGGCCTGACTCGACGGTCGCCAACACCGCAGCCGTGGCGGCCAGCGCCAGGACGGTGACTCCGGCCAGGATCCAGTTTCGGAGGCGATGGCCCTGCACCGGGGTGATCGTGTCACACCACGTTCGTAAGCTTTGAGTTCATGCAGTCGACACGCACCGAGCTGGTGCGGGATGCGGCAGTCGGAGAAGAGGCCGGCTCTGTCCTCACGGATCTGGTGATCATCACCGGGTTCTCGGGCGCGGGAAAGTCGACCGCGATGGCCGTGTTCGAGGACGAGGGCTACTTCTGCGTCGACAATCTGCCCTCGGAGATGATCCGGTCGCTGGTCGACCTGTTCATGCACGCGGGCTCGAAGGTCGAGCGGGCGGCGGTCGTCTCAGACGTCCGGGGCGGGAGCTACTTCGAGGGCCTGGCGGCGATGCTCGACTACCTGCGTTCGGCCGGGATCAACCACCGCGTGCTCTTCCTGGAGGCCAGCGAGCAGTCCCTGCTCACCCGCTACAAGGAGACGCGCCGGCGTCATCCGCTGGCTCCCACCGGGAGCGTGGCCGAGGGGATCGCGCGGGAGCGAGCGGCGCTAGCGCCGCTGCGCCAACGTGCCGACGTGGTGATCGACACCACTGGGCTGACCGTGGCGATGCTGCGGCGCAAGCTGGCCGACGATCTCCTGCCCACCCGCACGCCCGGTCGCCTCGCTGTCACCTTCGAGAGCTTCGGCTTCAAGTACGGCCCGGCGCGGGACCCGGATCTGCTCCTCGACGTCCGCTTTCTGCCCAATCCCCATTACGAGCGCGAGCTGCGGCCGCTGACCGGCGAGGACCAGCGGATCATCGACTACATCAACCGCAACGGCGAGCTGGACGAGTTCTACGACCACCTGCACCCGTTGCTCGACTACCTGCTTCCCCAGTACCTCGCGGAGGGCAAGGCGCATCTGGTGGTGGCGATCGGCTGCACCGGGGGTCGACATCGGTCGGTGGCGATCGCCCGCCATCTCGCGGATCGCTACGCCCCGGCCAAGGAATACCTGACCGAGGTCATGCACCGGGACGTGGAGCGGCCGGTCTAGGGCTGCCGCCCGTGGTGGAGCGGCCGGTCTAGGGCTGCCGCCCGTGGTGGAGCGGCCGGTCTAGGGCAGCCGCCCGCGGTGGAGCGGCCGGCGCCGGGCCGGCGGCCCGCCGACCCCCGCCGCCGGGCTTCAGACCGGATAGCCTTCTTCCCGCCGAACGGTCGCCGTCGCCGGTCGGCATTCGTGTTTCAGCGGCCCAGAGAAGGAGATAGCTGCATGCCGGTACGCGTCGGGATCAACGGGTTCGGGCGGATTGGGCGCAACGTGTTCCGCGCCGCGTACGAACGTGGGGCCGAGATCGAATGGCTGGCCGTCAACGATCTCGTCGATCCCAAGACGATTGCGCACCTCCTGAAGTACGACTCCAACTACGGCCCCTTCCCCGGCCAGGTGGAGGCCACGGACAAAGGGCTCCGCGTGGATGGGAACGAGATCCAGGTGCTGGCCGAGCGCGATCCCGCGGATCTCCCGTGGGAGGAGCTCGGCGCCGAGGTAGTGATCGAGTCGACGGGTCTGTTCACGGCCCGGGAGAACGCCTCCAAGCACCTCCAGGCCGGGGCCCGAAAGGTGGTCATCTCGGCGCCCGCAACGGATCCCGACGTCACGGTCGCCCTCGGGGTGAACTTCGACGAGGCCTACGATCCCGACCAGCATCAGATCATCTCCAACGCCTCGTGCACGACCAACTGTCTGGCGCCGATCGCCAAGGTTCTGAACGACGCGGTGGGGATCAAGCACGGCCTGATGACGACGATCCACGCGTACACCGCGGACCAGCGCCTCCAGGACATGCCCCACCGCGATCTGCGGCGGGCCCGCGCGGCGGCGATCAATCTGATTCCCGCGTCGACCGGCGCCGCCAAGGCCATCGGGTTGGTGATCCCCGAGCTCAACGGCAGGCTCCACGGCATGGCCGTTCGGGCCCCGGTTCCCACCGGCAGCGTCGTCGACCTGACGGTCGAGGCCGGGCGCGAGACGAGCGTGGAGGAGATCAACGCGGCGATGCGCAGCGCGGCGGAGAGCGGGCCGCTCGAGGGCCTGCTCGCCTACACCGAGGACCCGATCGTCTCCACCGACATCGTCAAGAACCCCGCCTCCTCGATCTTCGACTCCCAGCTCACGGCGGTGATGGACGGGACGATGGTCAAGCTCATCTCCTGGTATGACAATGAGTGGGGCTACTCCAACCGGATCGTGGAGCTCGTTCAGAGGCTGCTTTGAAGACCCTCGATGACCTCGGTGACGTCGAGGGGAAGCGGGTCCTCGTCAGGGTCGATTTCAACGTTCCGCTGACCGACGGGCGCGTGTCCGACGACACCCGGATCCGAGCCGCCCTCCCCACCATCCAGGAGCTGCGAGACCGCGGCGCGCGTCTGATTCTCGTATCGCACCTGGGCCGCCCCAAGGATCGCGAGCCTGAACTCTCGATCCGGCCTGCTGCCGACCGGCTGGCCGAGCTGATCGGCGCCGATGTCACGCTGGCCCCCGGCGTCGTCGGCGAGGACGTGAGGGCGTTTGCCGAGAACCTCAGCTCGGGCCAGATCCTCGTGCTCGAGAACGTGCGCTACGAGCCCGGTGAGACCAAGAACGACCCGGACCTCGCTGCCGCGCTGGCCGAGCTCGCGGACGTCTACGTCGATGACGCGTTTGGCGCCGCCCACCGGGCGCACGCCTCGACCGAGGGTGTGGCCCGGCTGATGCCCGAGCATGCCGCGGGCCGCCTTCTCCAGCGCGAGGTCGAGGTGCTTTCGAAGGTGCTCGAGAACCCCGAACGGCCGCTGGTGGCGATCCTCGGGGGGGCGAAGGTGTCGGACAAGATCGCGGTGATCGATCGCTTTCGCGAGGTGGCCGACGCGGTCCTGATCGGCGGCGCCATGTGCTTTCCGTTCCTGGCCGCCGAGGGCCACGCGGTTGGGCAGTCGCTCTGTCAGCCAGACGATGTCGAGCTGGCACGCCGGACGCTGGCCTCCGGCGCGGAAGCACGGGCCCGGCTCGAGTTGCCGCAGGATCTGGTGGTGGCGGACCGCCTCGCGGCCGAGGCCGAGCCGCACGTCGTGGACGGCGTGGATGTGCCGGATGCGATGATGGGGCTCGACATCGGGCCGCGCACCGCCGAGGCGTACAGCGCGGAGATCGCGCGCGCGGGAACGGTGTTCTGGAACGGGCCGATGGGCGCCTTCGAGCTCGAGCCGTTCGCGGCGGGGACGCGCGCCGTGGCGGAGGCGGTGGCGGCCGCGCCCGGCACGACGGTCGTGGGAGGCGGCGACTCGGCGGCGGCGATGGCTCAGTTCGGGCTGAGCGACCGGGTCACTCACCTCTCAACAGGCGGCGGCGCGGCGCTTGAGCTGATCGAGGGCAAGGCGCTCCCGGGGGTGGAGGCGCTGGGATGAGCGCGGGCGCTGAGAAGCTGGGGCGGGTTTCGCTGATCGCCGGCAACTGGAAGATGAACAAGACGGTCGCTGAGGCCGACGCGTTCATCGATGCTCTGATCCCGCACCTGTCCTCGGCGAGCAGTGTCGATGTCGCCGTTTGTCCGCCGTTTCCCGCCCTGGGGCCGGTCGTGGACGCGGTTCGCGCATCGCGCCTCCAGGTTTTTGCGCAGAACATGCACCACGACGCTCAGGGTGCCTTCACCGGAGAGGTGGCGCCGCCGATGCTGGTCGAGCTCGGCGTGCAGGGCGTGATCCTCGGGCACTCCGAGCGTCGCTCGCTGTTCGGGGAGACCGACCGCGCGCTGCAGCAGAAGGTCCCCGCGGCCCTCGCCGCCGGCCTCACGCCGATTCTGTGCGTGGGGGAGACCGAGGAGGAGCGTGAGGCGGGGGAGACCGAGCGCAAGCTCCGGCACCAGGTTCAGGAGGACCTGGTGCGGGTCGAGAACGACGAGCTCGGGGCGGTGGTGATCGCGTACGAGCCGATATGGGCCATCGGCACAGGGCGGGTGGCCAGCGAGGAGGTATGTCAGGAGGCGATGGCGTTCATTCGCGCGCTGGTCGCCGATCGCTCGCCTGAGCAGGCCGAGCGGACACGGTTGCTCTACGGCGGGAGCGTCACCCCGGAGAACGCGGGCGGGATTCTCGCTCTGCCCGATGTCGACGGGGCGTTGGTCGGCGGCGCGAGCCTCGACCCCGACTCGTTCGCCGCGATCGTGGCGGCCGGCGCCTGATGGCCGCGGGCTCGGGGACGCTGCCGCCCGGCCCCGACGCGCTCCCCGTCCCGGCTGTGACCCTGATCGTCCTCGACGGCTGGGGTCTGGCCGAACCGGGGCCGGGAAACGCGGTGTCGCTCGCGGACACCCCGGTGTTCGATGAGCTCTGGTCCCGCTATCCCCACACGCAGCTGACGGCGGGCGGGCGCGCGGTAGGCCTTCCGGAGGGCCAGATGGGCAACTCCGAGGTCGGCCACATGAATCTCGGCGCGGGCGCGGTCGTGGTGCAGGATCTGACGCGAATCGACGAGGCTGCGGCCAGCGATGGGTTTGCCGCCAACTCCGTGCTTCGCGAGGCCTTCACGGCGAGCGAGCGCGTGCACCTGATCGGTCTCGTGTCAGACGGCGGCGTGCACTCAGGCTGGCAGCATCTGGAGGCGCTGATCAGCCTCGGTCGTGCGCTCGAGGTGCCCGACCTGGTGCTGCACGCCTTTACCGACGGCCGCGACACGCTCCCGAGGTCAGGCGCGGGCTATCTGGCCACGGTTTCCGGGTGGATGGAGGAGGCGGGTTGCGGGCGGATCGGGTCGGTCGTGGGGCGCTACTTCGCGATGGACCGCGACCGCCGCTGGGACCGGATCCAGCGGGCCTACGACCTACTTGTCCACGGGCGGGCCGAGCATCGTGCCGCGACCGGGGAGGAGGCAGCGCGGGCGGCCTACGAGCGTGAGGAGACCGACGAATTCATCACCCCGGTTCTCGTCGGTGAGGAAGCGCGGATCCGCCCGGGAGATTCGGTGTTCGCGTTCAACTTCCGGCCGGATCGGATGCGGGAGATCACGCGCGCGCTGGCCGAGCCGGGGTTTGCCGAAATCGACCGAGACGGGGTGGATCCGGTGAAGCGCTACGCCACGATGACCCAGTACGAGGAGGACTGGACCTACCCGGTGGCCTTCCCTCCGGAGCGACCCGACGTGACGCTGCCGGCGGTGCTCGCGGCACACGGCGTCCGCCAGCTGCACGTCGCTGAGACCGAGAAGTACGCACACGTCACGTACTTCTTCAGCTCAGGCGAGGAGCAGCCCTTCGAGGGCGAGCGGCGTGAGCTCGTGGATTCGCCGCGCGACGTGCCGACCTACGACCACAAGCCCGAGATGAGCGCCCGGGCGGCGGCGGAGGCGTTCGTCTCCGACTGGGCCGAGGATCATCCCGGCTTCGGGATCATCAATTTCGCCAACCCTGACATGGTCGGCCACACCGGCGTGATCCCGGCGGCGGTGAAGGCGATCGAGACCGTCGACGCATGTCTGGGCGACGTCGTGTCGGCGGTCCACGAGTCAGGGGGCGCCTGCGTCGTCACCGCCGACCACGGCAACGCCGACCACATGCTCGAGCCCGACGGAAGCCCCAACACGGCCCACTCGCTGAACCCCGTGCCGCTGGTCGTCACCGTGCCCGGCCTGCGACTCCGGGCAAGCGGGATCCTGGCCGACGTCGCACCTACCGTGCTCCAGCTGCTCGGGATCGAGCAGCCGCCGCAGATGACGGGGAAATCACTGATCGAGTAGGCCTCCGGCGCGAATCGCGCGCGCTAGACTTGACAGCAGGCCACTTAGATTTCATACTGTGGCAAGGCATAGAGGTTTGAGCCTCACAAAGGAGGTTTTCGGAAAGATGGCACTTATTCGCTGGGAGCCGGTTCGGGAGCTGAACACGATTCAGAACGAGATGAACCGGCTGTTCAACACGTTTTTTGACGCGCCCACCAGTCAGGGCAACGGCGGGACCGCGGCGCGGCGGTGGATTCCCGCCATGGACCTTGTCGAGAGCGAGAACGACTTCGTGCTTCGGGCTGATCTGCCGGGGCTCGGCGAGGACGACGTCAACATCGAGCTCGAGGACAACGTGCTCACGATCTCCGGCGTGCGCAAGGCCGAGCACGAGGAGCGCAAGGAGGGCTACTACCGCGTCGAGCGCGCCTCCGGCAGCTTCTCCCGCTCGCTGACGCTGCCCGAGGGCGTCGATCCTGAGAAGGTGAGCGCGAAGTTCGACCGCGGCGTGCTCGAGGTGCGGATCCCCAAGCCCGAGCAGCGTAAGCCACGCAAGGTCACGATCTCCGCGGGCGCCAGCTCCGCGAACACGATCGAAGGATCGGAGACACCGTCGACGGGTGAGTCGGAGTCAGCCTCAACGGCCGGCTCGGCTGCATAGCCGACCTTCCTATCTCTGGTGAACGAGCCCGGCCGGGTGGCGGCCGGGCTCGCTTGCGTTCTGCGGGCGCCGGCGCGATCACGCTGAGGATCGGTCAGTAGGGTCGAGGCCATGTTCACGGTCCGAACCCAGGCGCCTGATTCGCGGGCGCGCGCGGGCACGCTGCATCTCGCCCATGGAGAGGTGAAGACGCCCACGTTCGTGCCGCTGGCCACCCGGGGCGCCGTGAAGACGCTCGAACCCCGCGACGTGGAGGCGATCGGGTTCGAGCTGATCCTGGGGAACACCTTTCATCTCTTCCTGGCCCCCGGCCCAGAGCTGATCTCCCAACTCGGCGGCTTGCATCGGTTCATGCGCTGGCCACGGGCGATCATCACCGACTCAGGCGGATTTCAGGTCTTCTCGATGGGTCACGGGGGCGTCGCCGACGAGATCAAGGGCCGGCGGCAAGCCGGCGAGCGGCCGTCAGAGGGGACGATCCTGGCCATCGAGGAGGAGGGCGTCCGCTTTCGCTCCTACCTGGACGGGAGCGTCAAGTTCATCTCGCCCGAGGTCTCGATGTCGGTGCAGGCCGCGCTCGGGTCTGACATCGCGCTCGCTTTCGACGAGTGCACGCCGTTTCACGTCTCCCGCGAGTACACCGCGACCTCGATGGCCCGCACCCACCGCTGGCTCGAGCGCTGCCTGCGCTGGCACGCCGACCATGGACCGGCGGGGCAGGTCGTCTACGGCATCGTTCAGGGCGGCGTCGAGCCTGACCTCCGGCGTGAGTCGACCGCCACGGTCGCGGCCAGCGGCTCAGATGGGGTGGCGATCGGGGGCTCGCTGGGCCGCGACGAGGAACAGATGCACGAGGTTGTGAGCTGGACGACGGCCGAGCTCGCGCGCCTGGCTCCGGAGCGGCCGCGGCATCTGCTGGGGATCGGCGACATCCCTGGCCTCATCCGCGGCGTCGAGCTCGGGATCGACACCTTCGATTGCGCACTCCCCACGCGCCTCGGCCGGCACGGCGTAGCGCTGGTTCCCGACCCCGAGACGCGCTGGCGGCTCGACCTCGTGAAGGGCCGCTGGCGCGATTCGAGTGACCCCATCCTTGACGGCTGCGCCTGTCCCGCCTGTTCCGCGGGGTTCACTCGCGCGTACCTCCACTACCTCCTGAGGGCCGGCGAGATCACCGCGCTACGCCTAGTCACCCTCCACAACCTGACCTTCACGGCCAGGCTGATGGACGACCTGCGGGCGGCGATCGAAGCAGGACGTCTACCTCAAGTGGCTGCTGCTTTGAGAGCCGGTGCGACGCCCGGAAGCAGCACGAAGTGAGCGGCCGTTCCGGAGGCATTCGCGTGAAGTGAGTCAGCCGCCGCGTGCCGGCGCGTGCGCCATGCCTCCGGAACGGCCTCTCACTTGGTGTATTGACTTATCAGGTTCGACATCGCGTTGATCGCGCTGTTCGCGTCCTTCGTCACCGTCGTCCGGATATGCGTGAGCGTCGGCGATGTCCCCGCCGAGACGGCCAACGCGACGGCGACCGCTGCGGCGCACAGCAGCCCGATCAGCAGACCCACGAGGAGCAGGCGTCCGCCTCCGCGCGAGCGGCCTCGCTCGTCCGCGTAGACAGGCGCCGGTCGCTGGTAGGGGTCGGTTGCATAGGGCCGAGGTTCGAGGCGGCGGGCCGGTCGGGGCGGGGGCGCCTGCCGTGTCTCCTGCGTGCGGCCCCGGGTGGCCATGCGCGTTGCCGCCGTCGGGTCCTCGCGGGCGGCCACGCGCGTAGTGCCGGTCGGCAGGGCGGCGGTGCTGGCGGTAGCGAGGGGCGGCTGAATCCCGTGGGAGCCCTTGCGCAGCGCCTCCGCGAAGCTGATCGCGTCGGCCGGGCGGCGCTCCTTGTCGATCGCCAACGCGAACATCACGCCCTGAGCAAGCTCGGGCGGGATGTTGGGATTCAGGGACTCCAGGCTCGCCGGCGCCTCGCGCTGCTGTTTGAGCGTGAGCTCGGAGAGCGAGTTCGCCTCGTAGGGCAACCGCCCGGACAGCAGCTGATAGGTGACGACCCCGAGCGAGTAGATGTCGGCCTGCGGTCCGGCCTCCTCGCCCCGCGCCTGCTCGGGTGCGAGATAGGCGGCGGTCCCGAGCACCGATCCGACCTGGGTGATGCTCGACTGGCCAGCCGCGCGGGCAATGCCGAAGTCGGCCAGCTTCACTACCTCAGCGTCTGAGACGAGCAGGTTGCCGGGCTTGACGTCGCGGTGGATAACGCCGTTGCGGTGCGCGTAGTCGAGGCCCCGGCAGGCCTGGGCGATGATCTCGACCGCCTCGTCGATGTCGAGTGCGCCGTGGTCTCGGAGCA
>Ga0209579_10002875_pt1 | contig 12863 bp, 7 predicted proteins | sample Coa_R1_2_FD_187152 | JGI IMG/M metagenome (GOLD analysis project Ga0209579, IMG submission 187152) | Surface soil microbial communities from Centralia Pennsylvania, which are recovering from an underground coalmine fire - Coalmine... | ecosystem: Environmental > Terrestrial > Soil > Unclassified... | reverse complement strand
CCGCGAAGCGCAACCGCAGATCGAGGAGACGCGGCGGCGCGGCCGCGAAATCCTGCTGCCGCTGTTCGAGGACAGCGTGGTTCCCGTGGTGACTGGTTTCATCGGCTCCACCGCCGATGGCCGGGTCACCACGCTGGGCCGCAACAGTTCGGATTTTTCTGGCGCGCTGGTGGCGCATGTTGTCGATGCCGACGAGCTGGTCATCTGGACCGACGTGGACGGCATCTACACCGCCAATCCGCATGAATCGGCTGAAGCAAGGCTGCTTCATGAACTCTCCTACGACGAAGCGCACGCGCTGGCCGCATCCGGCGCGAAGGTGTTACATGCCAAGGTCCTCCCGCTGGCCGCGGAAACCGAAATGGTGGTGTGGGTGCGCAACACTTTTAATCCACGGTTTCGCGGCACGCGCATCGGACCGCCGGCGCTGGGCGATGTTTTGCCAAATCGTGATGTGCCGGCGTCGCGCGGCTGCCATAATTCCAATCCTCGAGGTGAAGCATGAGCCCCCAGTCCGCCCCGTTCAGACAGAAGTTTCGCGCCGGAGTGCTCGGCGCCACCGGCATTGTCGGCCAGCGCCTGGTGCAACTGCTTGCGGGACATCCCTGGTTTGAACTTGCCGAAGTGGCGGCGTCGGAACGCTCCTCCGGAAAGAAATACGCAGAGGCGGTGAAATGGCACTTGAACGAGCCGATCCCGGACGCCGCGGCGAATCTCGTGGTCAAGGGACTGGACCCTTCGCTGCAGTGTGACTTCGTGTTCTCCGCACTGGATTCTTCCGTCGCGGGTTCCGCGGAGGAAGAGTTCGCGCGCGCCGGGTATCCGGTGGTCAGCAACTCCAAGAACCACCGAATGTCGCCCGATGTTCCGCTGCTGATTCCGGAAGTGAACGCGGCGCATCTGGACGCCATTCCGCAGCAGCAGAAGAATCGCGGGTATGGAACCGGCTTCATCGTGACCAACCCTAACTGCTCGACGGCGGGCCTGGTGCTGGTGCTGAAGCCGCTGGCCGATGCATTCGGCCTGGAAAAGATTTTTGTGGTCACCATGCAGGCGGTTTCCGGCGCGGGCTATCCCGGCGTTCCGTCGCTGGACATTCTGGGCAATGTGGTTCCTTTCATCAGCGGCGAAGAAGAAAAGATGGAGACTGAGCCGCAGAAGCTGCTGGGCAAGTGGGAAGGCTCGCGTTTCGTGGAAGCCGGACTGGGCATCAGCGCCCACTGCAACCGCGTCCCGGTGGAAAACGGCCACCTGGAGTCGGTTTCCATGAGCTTGAAGAAGATTGCCACGCTGGGCGAAGTGCGCGAAGTGCTGCGCGACTTCACGGTGAGCGACGAACTGGCCGGTTTACCGACAGCGGTGAAAAATCCGGTGGTGGTGCTGGACGAAGAGAACCGTCCGCAGCCGCGCCGCGACGTCAACGCCGGGAACGGCATGGCCGCCGCCGTGGGACGCATCCGGGAATGTCCGCTGTTGGACGTGAAGCTCACGCTGCTCTCCCATAATCTGTTGCGCGGAGCCGCTGGCGCCGCGCTGCTCAACGCCGAATTGCTTGCTGCCCGAGGGTTCATCAGCCGGACCCTGGTATCGGCTGCCGAGGCCGCGCAACCCGTCGCGCCGTAGAGGCGGGTTTCTGGAAAGTGCAAATTCTTGCACTTTTCGTGGCGAGGAGCGCCCCCCACCCCCCACTATTTTCGTAAGAGTGGCAAATAAAGGACTTACGGGAACAAGAGTGAACACTCTGAGGCCTTCGACTCCCTAAAACGCGTTATCGGCCTGGTCCTCAATCAGCTTCGGCTCGCCCCGGATTCCGCCGCATGTTTCAGGCGTGCCAAAGACTCAGCCGGACCGCGTCGAATCGCCCGCGCGCCGAGTTTCTCAATCAGCCAGCCCTTCAAGCCTGAAGGGAATTCGAAATCTCAACCGAAGCTGACTCGACAGCGGTTTGCATCGAGCGACAAACACAAAATCGTGACATGGTCAGTGATGCCGAAGGGCAAAGATGCAACCAAGCTGAGCCGATGCCGAGAGTGATTGACTTCCTGGACAGTCAATCCGATGCGAAATTTCTTGAAAAAACTCTGAGAAGCCGCATCGATTACCTGGCCGGGCACCATCGTTCCCATAGGATTCACGCGCTGCAATTTCGCATCCCACCAGAGATCGAGCTTGCCTGGATCGACAAGCAAGGACCAAACCTCGTCGAGCGGCGCTGCAATGTCTTCAACCGGACAAACGTTCAGCGTGTTCACACACCCAATGTATCCTGGATCCTCAGCAGATATCCACGCGCCCAAAAGACTCCCCTCAATCAAGCGTTCCTAATACGCCGCTTCGTACGCCCGGCTGAGCCACACAGCGCCTCGCGGATAACCGTGTGAACACGAGTGGGCACCTTTTCCCGCCCGGTGCTAAAGCCCAGACGTCCTGAGGAACAGGAGTTGCCATGCAGACTCAATGACGCGGCCATGGCTCCGGCTAGATCCCGGCGCGAGGACCGCGGAACGTGTAGAAAGAACGTCAGAAGGTTAGGTGGAGGGCCATTTGGATCTGGCGGGGGCCACCTATGGTTTTGTTGACGACACCGAGGCCGGTGGGGCAGTTGTAGAAGGTGGTGAATTCCGGGGTCTGGCTGGGAGTGCCGCAGCCGGTGGGGGCTACGGGAGTGCCAGCGATGGGAAAGCCGTCGAAAAACTGGTTCTGGGTGACGGCGTCGTAGGGGATGTCGAAGCTGGGAGTGTTGGTGACGTTGAAAACCTGGAAGGTGAACTTGAGGTTGAAACGCTCGGTGAGCTTGGTGTCTTTGACGAAGGAGACGTCCATGCGCTTCTGCCAGGACTGACGGAAGATGTTGCGCTGGCCGGTGGTGAAATTGGTTTCGTAGGGATCGTTGGCCGGAATGGCGCCATCAAGCGCGCCGGGAGCGAGCAACGGAATGGTGAAGCAGCTGGCGATCAGAGCCGGGTCGTTGGTGCCGACATGTCCGGTAAGGGCGGTGCTGGGATTGCAGCCGTTGCCGAGAGGAACGACGGGGTTGGTGATGCCGTTGGAGACGCCGTAAAAGACGCTGCCGACGGCGCCGCTGTAATCCACCACGCTGTAGGGCTGGCCGGACTGGTAGATGCCGAGGTCTTCAAAGGCCCAGCCGTTGGTGACTTTGGACATGAAGTGCGATTCGGGCAGGAACCTGGGGAGTTCATAGACGAAGCTGAAGTTGAAGACATGGGTGCGGTCGAAGTCGGAAGAGCCATAGGCGGAGCGGAGGTCGAGCGGATTGTTGCCGTTGTAGAACAGGCCGAGGCCGCTCTGCTCGTCGGTGGCGTGGGAGTAGGTGTAGGAGAACCCAAAGCGGACGCCGTGAGCCATGCGTTTTTCGACGTGGGTCTGCAGAGCGTGATACGCGGAGATGCCGGCGGCGGTGTAGCTTTCGGATTCGGAAGAGTAGCCGACGTAGGGAACGCGAAGGTCAATGTTGCCGCCTTCGTAGGTGGTCATGTAGTTGCCTTGTGCGGAGCCGTCCGTGGGACTGTTGGGAAGCGCGATGGGGGCGCCGGAGTTGGGATCGAGAATGGCGTAGCCGTAGGAATAGATCTGGCCGTGTACGGGATGGGAGGGAGTGCCGATCTGGGCCTGGTTGAAGGGCACCGGAATTACGCCGTGGCGACCGAGGTTGCCGACGTAGCCAACCTGGAAGAGCCAATCGTTGCGGGGCTGCCATTGAATGTCGAGCGTGCTGTTGATGGTGTAAGGGAGCTTGTTCTTGCGGTTGTAATCGGCGAAGGCGAAGAGGGGAGCGCCGTTTTCGATGGCGGCGCGGTTAGGCAGGTAATTCAGGATGTCGGAGGGATTGCCGGAAGGCGGAGGTTGCAGAGTAGTGCCCCAGGGATTGGAGAGCGAGCCACCATTGGGTTGCGTGGGATCGCAAGTGGGGATGAAGCCCTGATAGGCGGCGGTGGTCGCGGTACAGGACTGCGAGTTGACGAAAGGCGGAGCCTGGTTGAAGCCGAAAGGACCGCCAGCGATGACACCCGCGGCGAAGCCAGGTGAGAGATAGGAGAAGAGCTCGCCGCGATCGTAATAGAGACCGGAGCCGGCGCGGACGACGACTTTGTTGTGGAACATGGCGGGGCTCCAGGCTACGCCGATGCGGGGAGCGAGACCCCACTGGCGGCCGGTGAGGGTGGTGTTGCTGACGCCCTTGGTCCCTTGCTTGTTGTTGCCGGCGACGATGAATCCGGTGGAGGTGATGTCGCCCGAAGTCTCGTCGAAGGAATACTGCGAAGGATCGAAGTTGTAGATGCGGCCGTATTTTTCGGTGAAGCCGCCGTTCCAATCCCAGCGGACACCGAGAGTAAGGATAAGGTTGGAGCGGAGCGAGTAGCGATCCTGGACATAAAGGCCGGACTGACCGGCGCGCATGTAACGGTTGGCGTCGCCCTGGAGGTAAGTGGTGGCGACGAAGCCGTTGACGCTATACGGAGTGACAAGGCCCTGCAGAAATTGAGAGAAGTCGGCGGTGCCGATCATGCCCTGATTGGTGCGCTGGTCGCGGGTGTTGAGCTGCGTGTAGGCGTAGCTGCCGCCGAAAGTGATGGAGTGTTTGCCGTGCTGCCAGATGGCGTTGGCGGAGGGCATAAAGCGGTTCTGGAAGATGCCGGTGAAGGCGGCCTGGGAGGCGGCGCCTTCGCCGACGGTCATGGCGAGGTTGGGCACGAAGTTGGTGTTGTAGGGCGCCTCGTTGCCGAAGTTATCCACGATGCTGATGCCAGGAAAGACGGGAGAGCCGAAGGTGTTGATGCCGAAGTCGGAGGGGCCGAAGGGCTGCGAGATGGTGCTATAGACCTTTTCGCGGATGAAGCCGAAGGTTTCGTTGACGCTGAAGGTGGGGCGGAGGGTTTGCGTGTTGGAGATGGAGAAGACCTGGCTGCCGGCGTCGAGATGCTGATTGAAGCCGGCAAGGCTGGAGTAGGCGTAGGGAGCGACGGTGGGATCGTGCTGGTAGTAATACTTGAGGGCGACGGTGTCTTTGGCAGTGGCGTTCCAATCGAGATTGGCGACGGCCTGGTGAGCGAGGAAGTAGGCGGTGCCGGGAACGACGGCATTTTCCGGGAAGCTGACGGAGGGGGTATTGCCGTCGGCGGAGGGGATCAAGTATTGGCCGTTGGGCATTTTGGCGTTGAGGAGAGCGAAAGCGACCGGGCTGATGTCGCCGGGAGCGGTACCGACGGCAGGGTTGGTCAGCGTGGCGGAAGGCCAGTTACACGGAATCTGCTGCGCGGAGCTGTTGGTACAAGTGCTGCCGTCGAGATTGTTGTTGACGACGGCGGCGAGAGCGGCCGGAGTGCGGTTGTTGGTGAGGCCGGCGGGAACGGTGAGGCGGGAGAGGCCGATCTGCTGGTCGGAGGTGTGGTTGTGCTGGTAGCTGAGGTAACCGAAGAGCTTGTCCTTAATAATGGGGCCCCCGAAGGTGCCACCGGCGACGACGCGATGGAGGTCGGGATTTTTCTGGTCGGCGGGGATGTTGGGATCGGCTTTGAAGAAAAATGGGGCGGCGTTGAGAGCGTTGGTGGCGCGGTTGATGTAGACGCTGCCGTGAAACTGGTTGCTGCCGGAAGCGGTGCTGATGTCAATGTGCGCGCCGCTGGAGGAGCCTTGCTGGGCGTCGTACATGCTGGTGTTGACGCGGAGTTCCTGGATGGAGTCGGGGGCAGGAGTAGGAATGGCCTGGCCGATGGCCAGATAGGGCGAGGCGGAAGATTGCACTTCGGCGGCGCTGAATTGTGCGGCGCCGCTGACGCCGGTGTTGTTGACGACGCGGGCCGAGGAGACCTGGCTGGTGCTCTTGCCGTTGAAAAGGTTGCTGGCGTCCACACCGTTGAGGAGAAAGGAGTTGCTGGTGTCGCGCTGGCCATTGGCCCAGATGGGCATGTTGCCGAGGCCGGTGTTGACGCCGGTGCCGCTGGGGAGCTCGGCGTTGACACCGGGAGAGAGAATGGCGAGGCCGGTGAAGCTGCCAGTGGGAAGCGGAGCAGATTCAATCTGATTCTTATCGAGGATGTAGCCGTTAGTGGTGTCGGAGGCGTTCAGCAAGGGCGAGGCTTCCACGACGACGGTCGAGCCGACCTGGCCTACCTTCAGGGTAACGTTGAGGGTGGTGGTGCGGTCGGCCTGCACGGCGATGCTGGGGAGCTTTTGTGATTCAAAGCCGTCGTGCGAAAAGGTGAGGGTGTACGAGCCGATGGGAAGATTGACAAAGTCGTAGCTGCCAAATTCGGTGGTGGAGGCGGTGCGAGTGAGTTTGGTGGCGTCGGAGACGAGCGTAACCGAAGTAGCGGCGATGGCGCCGCCGGAGGCGTCGGTGATGGTGCCGGTGATACTGCCGAGCGTCTGCGAGAGGGAAATTGGAACGAGGAGAACGAAAGTCAGAAGGAAGAACGAAAATAGAAAAGCGACGCGCTTGCTGATCATTCGCAAAAGGTCTCCTGGTGAAGACGAGAGATAGGGGTGTAAAGCACCGCGGCCTGGGACAGCTCGTCAACAAAAAATGCCGGTGGAAAGAGCGATTAGGTCAGGCCGAGAAACTGTAGAGACACGTTATTCCAGCGGCCTGTGGATATCGAAACGCATAGTTTTGATGAAACGAATCAGGAATTTTTCTTTCAAGACGAGGTCAGTTGGTGGTTTCGGCGGCGACCGCTTCGTTGGCGCGCCGGCTGTGGGAGGCGATGTAGAACCAGGTCATACCCGCGGCGAGATAGACAAGGTAAATGTACGGGAGCTTGCCGTACGGACCTTCGGGAACGGGATAGAGATTGCCGACCAGAGCAAAGAGCATAGCGGCGAATGCGAGCACCGGAATGATGCGCGAGCCGGAGTGGAATACGCCGAGGCCACGCAAATAACGCGGAAGCGAAATACTGACCAGCGCGTAGGTGACGATGAAGCCGTAGGTGGCGAGCGCACCGAGCCAGCCGTAAACGTCAAGGCCGCTGGCGCCGCGCAGGGCCAGGATGGCGACAGGAAGAACCGCGGCGATGCCGGTGACGAGAATGGCGGAGCTCGGAGTGGCGTTGCGGATATGGGTGTTGCGAAGTGAGCGATGCGCGAGGCCGTTGTGAGACATCAGGAGCAGAACACGGGCCGCGGCGGTGATGCAGGCGAGCGTGCCAGCGAAGAGACTGACCAGCGCGCCGACGTCGATGAGAACACCAAATGCGGGGATGCCGCCCAGGTTGGCGAGGACATGCATGGGGGCCGGGCTGCTACCGAGATCCTGTTTGGCCGAGCGGAATCCGAGGACTTCGGCGTAAGAGCAAACAATAAAAATGATGCCGCAGAAAACGGCGCTTTGGATGACCGCTCGCGGGATAGTGCGTAGAGGATTGCGGGCTTCGGAACCTAGCGTGGTGGCGCTTTCAAATCCGACGTAGCTGAAGAGAGCAAGCACGAGGCCGAGGCGGAGGCCGCTGCCGGTCATGCCGCGAAGGCGGAACTGTTCCCAATCGAGATGAGCGCCGTGGCGAAAGAGCACCAGCGTGACTACTGTGAAAATGGCGATGAGCGAGGTGACTTCGATCCAGAGCATGAGGCGGGCGGAGATCTTAACGTCGCGCCAGGCGATGGCCATGGAGATTGCAGTGACGGCGAGGGCCAGAAGGGTTGCGGACAGCATGCGAGTGCCGGCGTCGCGAAGAAGAATATTTGCGTAATGGTAGAAGCCGCCGATGACGCTGGAGCCGGTGGCGATGTAGGCGAGGAGGAGGCTCCAGGCGGCGACAGCGCTGAGAGGAGGGGGGAGAGTCTTGCTGGCGTAAACGTAAAGCGATCCCGGGGAGGCGGAATACCGGGCGTAGCGGCTGATGCACCAGGCAACTAGAAAAATAGCGATGGTCGCAAGGACGTACGCAAGCCAGGTGCCGTTGCCGGAGAGCGCGCAGACTAGCGGAATCGTGGCGACCGGAGTGGTGGAAGGCGCCATGGTGGAGACGGACTGGGCCAGCGTCTCCATGGGTGAAAGAATTTCATGGCGCAGGCCGAAGCCGGAGGAGTCCGCCAAAACTTGCGGTTCGGGCATGCTGTCCTTTAAGGAACCAGAGTGACGAGCCGAAATCAGCGGCAACAGTATAGGCAGGCGAGCGGCCAGCACGTAGCGCAATCGCTATGAGAAAAAATGATGCGGCGGATTTGTGTTCTTACAGACCGGATTCGAACTCGTTGAAGCGGCGCTCGAGTTCCCATTGCTGGCGCGCGCGTTCGCTGGATTTCAGGAAATCGGAACACGCCGCGGAAGGTTTCTGGGAGCCGAGTTGGTCATGGGCGCAGGCGGCGATGGGCACTGTGAATTGGTCCGGGGACGCCCAGAGGCTTGGGCCGGGCAGGAAGATGTGTTCCATGCCGGTGCGAACCATGAATTTGAGTTCGCCGTAGGTAAGGTCGTAAGACTGGACAGCACGGACGTATTCGTTGGTCATGTCGCTGCGGGAAACGCCCTCGTCGTCGGTAGAGAGAGAAACAGGGACGCGGAATTTGCGATAGACGGGGAGCGGGTGATTTTTGCCGCTGACGCCGAGTATGACGTCATTGCTGGTGAGATTGATTTCGACCATAACGTGGTTGCCGGCCATTTCGTGCAGTAGTTCGTGCGGGCGATCCTCCCACATGACGTCCACGCCGTGGCCGATGCGCTCGGCGCCGGCTTGTTCGACGGCGAGCCGGATGTGACAGCACATTTCGTCATAGGTGACGAGAGGGGGCGCGATTTCTCCGGCGTGCAGGCTGATGTGCACCTTGGGATAGACTTTGTGGAGAAATTCGACCATGCGCATCTGGTCGCCGTATTCAGTCATGGAGTAGAAGCCGTCCTCGGGCATGACCATGTTGATGCCAACAAAGCGCCGATCTGCGGAAGCGGTTTCAAAACAGAGAATCAAGTGCGCGAAAACCTGCTGCTTGGGAAATCCGCGGAGAACCTGGCAGAGATAACGCATTTCGAGCCGGCACGCCGCGGAGGCGTCGGGCTGACCGCAGCGTTCCAGTTTGTAGCGCGCCAGCTCGGCCTGATCGATTTGCTGTTTGGCGGAGGCGACATCGGCAGCCACGGCTCTCTTGGCCAGCAGCGCGTCGCGGAAACGCGCGAGGTCGTCCTGCCAGCCGATTTCGTAACCGGCTGCGACCGCGCGCTGAAAAACCGGCGTGTGCATGAGCTCGACGTACTGAACGTTCTGGCGCGCGGCGCGAGAGGCGACTTCATCAATCCACTCGCCAATATGTTTCTCCGAGACTCCGAAGAAACGGCCAAAAGTGTTGAAAAACTGGTCGTGGCCGCTGACTCCGGGCGAAGGAACGAAGTTCCGCATGGAGAAAGCATTGATGAGGTCGTCGTAAAGATGCTGGTCTTTGTAAACGCCCGCGGCGGAGATTTTGCCGCTGGGGCATGCGGGCGGCTGTCCTTCTGCGGCTGAAAAGACAGCACTAATTCCATGAATGGCGGTGGGGTCGATGCACATACTGTCTTCCGCAGCGCCTTTGATCCAGGTTTCAGCGTTGATGGCACCGTAGAGATGCGTATGCAAATCGGAGCCTTTGGGCATCTTGAGAAGCAGATTGCGGAGTTCGAGCGGGCTGTTGCGGACGGAATCGAGAGAGAGAGTGGCGCGCTTTTCCAGGGGCGTGATGGCCTTAGCGGCCGCAGCGGAAGGAGAGTGCGCAGCCGCTCGAGTTTGAGCCGCAACGGGAATGGCGGCAAGGATCAGTGAGAAGAAAAGTGCGCTGACGAAGCGGCGATTCATGCTCGCTGGACTCCTCGGTTGATAGATTGCAGCAATTCTTTGCGGGGCAGAATTGGTTGCGCCATGTTTGCGATCGGCGAATCTTGCGTACACTAGCTGCCAATCGTTGACGATGCAATCCAATTCGGCGATGGCCAAGAGCATAGCAGGAGCGCCGGACATAGAGAAAGAATGGCGATGATCTGGAAATTGTTACGAGTGATGATTTGTATCGTGCCGCTCGGCTGCGGACAGATTTTCGGGCAGGAGGCCAAGCCTGCGCCGATTCCGGTGAAAGTCGTGGTGGTGGCAATGTTCGAGCGCGGCGAAGATACGGGCGACGCACCGGGGGAATATCAATATTGGGTGGAGCGCGAGCACCTGGATGAAATCCTGCCCCTGCCAGCCGGTTTCCACCACGTTCGCATGAACCAGGATCGCGTGCTGGGCTTGCTGGCCGGGGTCGGAACGGCGAAAGCGGCGGCTTCAGTGATGGCGCTCGGTCTTGATGCGCGTTTCGATCTCAGCAAAGCCTATTGGCTCGTCGCCGGAATCGGCGGCGGCGATCCCAACGACGTCTCGCTCGGCTCAGCGGTTTGGGTGGACCACGTCATTGACGGCGACCTGGCCTATGAGATTGATGCGCGGCAAATCCCCGCGGACTGGCCCACTGGATACGTTCCGCTGGGAAAGAGTGTGCCGTACGAGCAGCCTATGAACGCGCAACGAGCCGGCGTCTTCTCCTTGAATCCCGATTTGACCGCGTGGGCATTTTCGCTGACGCGAGATGTGCCACTGGCCGACTCTGACGATCTGAAAAAATTTCGCTTGCGCTTCCCGGGATTCCCGAACGCGCTGCGGCCGCCGTTCGTGACGCGCGGCGATCAGGTAACAGCCAGCACGTTCTGGCACGGCTCGAAGATGGAAGAATGGGCGAATGCCTGGGTGAAGTATTACACGGGCGGCCAAGGCAACTACATGGTTTGCGCGATGGAGGATTCGGGCGTGTTGCAGTCGCTGATGTTCTTGAAGGAAGCCGGGCGGGTGGACTTGCAACGCGTGCTGGTGCTGCGCACGGTCAGCAACTACGACCGAGAGCCGCCGGGAACTTCGGCGGCGGACAGTCTCAAGTCCATGGCTGCGGGAAATTACTCCGCATATTTTCCCGCGCTGGAAGCCGCTGAAACGGTCGGGGATAAAGTGGTGCGGGACATCGTGACCCATTGGGAACGGCGGGCGGTGCAGATTCCTCGTGTGCCGTGAATCTGGTTCGCGACGAAAGTTTGACAGAAAAATCATGCAGACCTTATAGTGGCGCACCTTTTTGAAGGAGACGTGAGTTGCTCGAGCGCGTGTTTCACCTGCAGGAAAACAAGACCACCGTGCGCACCGAGCTGTTTGCCGGCCTGACCACGTTCATGGCCATGGCATACGTGGTGGTGGTAAACCCGCGCATTCTTTCCGAAGGCGGCATGCCTGCGGATGGCGTGCTGTTTGCCACTTGTCTGTCCGCCGCGCTGGCGACGCTGGTGATGGGTTTGTGGGCGAACTACCCGATCGCGCTCGCGCCGGGGATGTCGTTGAACGCCTACTTCACGTATTCGGTGGTCATTGGCCGCGGCGTGCCCTGGCAGACGGCGCTGGGCGTGGTGTTTCTTTCCGGCGTGCTGTTTCTGGTCTTGACGCTGACCAAAGTTCGCGAGCACATCGTCAACGACATCCCCGACTGTCTGAAACACGGTACCGCTGCGGGTATCGGGCTGTTCATAGCGTTCATTGGGTTGCGCAACGCCAAACTTATCGTCGCCAATCCGGCTACATTTGTGGCGTTCGGGAAAATTTCCGATCACAGCGCGTTGCTTGCGGTCGCCGGTTTGCTGCTGACGGCGATCCTGATGGCGCGGCGGGTGAGTGGAGCGATCCTGCTCGGCGTGCTGGCGGTCGCGCTGGCCGGGATTCCGCTCGGACTGACGCACTGGCCAAGTCATCTGTTTTCGTTGCCACATCCTTCGGGAACTTTCCTGAAGCTGGATCTATCGGGCGCGGCAAAGCTCGGATTGGGCGAATTGGTCTTCGTGTTCTTTTTCGTGGATCTGTTCGACAACGTAGGAACACTGGTGGGCGTGTGCGAACAGGGCAAATTCATGCGCGACGGCAAGCTGCCCCGCGCCAGCCGCGCCCTGCTGGCCGACGCTTTCGGCACAATCGCCGGCGCACTGACGGGAACCTCCACCGTAACGAGTTATATTGAGAGTGCCGCCGGAGTAGCCGCCGGCGGAAGGACTGGACTCGGCAATGTGCTGATCGCAGCGCTGTTTGCCGCCGCGATGTTCTGCGCACCGCTGGTTTCGGCCATACCGGCTTATGCCACGGCTCCCGCGCTGATTCTAGTAGGCGCATTGATGTGCGGCGCCATTGCGCGGGTGCAGTGGGACGACTTTACGGAGGCGTTTCCCGCGTTCATGACCATAATCGCAACGCCACTGACGTTCAGCATTGCCACCGGCTTAAGTCTGGGGCTGCTGTCTTTCACGTTCCTGAAACTCGGCGCGGGGCGCCGTAAGGAGATCAGCCCGCTGATCTGGATTCTTTCGGCTCTATTCCTGTGCCGGTACGCCTTCCTGGGTAGCGAATAGCCTACGCGACGCGTTCAGGTCTGGAACTTAGACCTGGAATGAAGCGACCGCCGCCTGCTGATCGTCGAATACCTCAAAAAGATTCAAAACGCGCACCATTTTTAAGGTTTGTAGGGCAAATTTGGAGGGTTTCAGCAGCTTTAACGAACCGCCGCGCTGCTTTGCAGTAGTCATGTGCCGCACCAGCAGGCCAATCCCGCTGGAGTCAATCATGGGCACTTCTTCCAGATCCAGGACGATGCGCGTCTCTCCAGCGTTGAACAAGTCAGTGATGGTTCCGTTAGTACGGTCCAGGGCCGGCCCCAGGTGTAGCCTGCCTTTCAGCTTGATGATCTTTACTTGGTCTTGGGTGCGCACATCAATTTCCACGAGCCGCTCCTGTGCAGGACAAGCCCTTGCCGTTTTGCGGGTGCTTGCTTGAGGGTATTCTCTCTGCTAAAGTTCGCGCTCAACTTAGAAG
>Ga0209579_10002871_pt1 | contig 12869 bp, 10 predicted proteins | sample Coa_R1_2_FD_187152 | JGI IMG/M metagenome (GOLD analysis project Ga0209579, IMG submission 187152) | Surface soil microbial communities from Centralia Pennsylvania, which are recovering from an underground coalmine fire - Coalmine... | ecosystem: Environmental > Terrestrial > Soil >... | reverse complement strand
TGTCGCGTAGTGCAGGAAAGCATAGCAGGCATGCCAGTCACTCACAGCTGCAAATGCGGCTCTGCTCTGTCACATGCAATTATCACGGAGCGCGATAAAATTCCCGCTGCTGCGGGGAAGAAATTAAAACTGATTTTAGGTAAATACTTGAGCCCTGCCTCACATGGAGACTAAGAGCCAACGATGAGTATTGTTGCTGTGGGTTCCGTTGCTTTTGATTCGATCCTTACGCCGTCAGGCCGCGCCACCGATATTCTAGGTGGCTCGTGCACGTATTTTTCTCTGGCTGCGAGCTATTTCACAGAAGTCCGAATCGTGGCGGTCGTCGGCGAGGATTTCACTGCCGAGCACGAGGATATTTTTTGGAAAAGAAAAATTGACACCAAGGGTATCGAACACGAGAAAGGGAAAACCTTCCGTTGGGGTGGGCAGTATCTGGAAAACTTAAACGAAGCGAAGACCGATTTTACGGAACTCAATGTCTTCGAAAACTTTCAACCGCGCATCCCCGGTGAATACAAGGATTCCAAGTTCCTATTCCTCGGAAATATTCATCCCGTTTTGCAAGCGACGGTCCGCCAGGAAATGAATGGAGTCCAGTTCACTGGCGGCGATACCATGAATTTCTGGATCAACGGGACTCGCCCCCAGCTCATTCAAACCCTGAAGCTAATTGACGTTCTTTTGATCAATGACACTGAAGCCAAGATGCTGGCCAATGAAAGCAATCTTCCCCGGGCCGCGCACAAGGTACTGGCCATGGGGCCGAAAGCGTTGGTCATCAAGCACGGCGAGTATGGCGCGACAATTTTCTTTCGTGAAGGAGCTTTCGGTATTGGCAAGCATCCCTTTCGAGCACCTGCACTTCCCATTGCCGAAGTCAAAGATCCGACCGGCGCCGGCGACTCCTTCGCTGGTGGTTTCATGGGCTACCTCGCCTCGCAGGAAGAGATCAACCGGGAAGTCCTGAAACGGGCCTTATTTTACGGCGGTGTCATGGGATCCTTTGCGGTCGAGCGCTTCGGAACCGAGCGTCTGCAAAATCTCACCCGCGAGGAAATCGATGGCCGCTTTGACGTGTTCCGCGAGTTGACTCACCTGGAATGAACGCTCATACCACGGGCCGTTGGGATGGTGAGGTCACGCTCGTAACCCAATTGGCTGCTGCCGCATCGTTATTTGCTTTCCTGTTTTATTTTCGACGCGGAGATCTTCTCCTCTACGGCGACGCGGTCGCGCACATCAACATCGCCCGCCGCGTGCTCGACTCTCAAACTCCTGGGCTCCTGCAACTAGGAACGGTGTGGTTGCCCCTGCCACATCTGTTCATGATCCCCTTCTTGTTTTCTACGGCGGCCTGGCAGACAGGAATTGCTGGTTCGATTCCATCGATGTGCGCATATGTTCTGGGAACCGCGGCGGTATTTCTTCTGGTTCGCAGTTGCCTGGGAGACCAACCATTGTCCGGGCCTTCGTTGCCACCGAAGCCGACCGCAACTGCCACACGAACCGCAGCGTGGATAGCCGCTATCGTCTACGCGGCCAATCCCAACTTGCTCTACATGCAGACTACGGCCATGACCGAGTCTTTATACTTGGCGTTTTTTCTCTGGTCCATTGTGCACTTCAATGCCTTTGCAAGGGCGTCTACGCCGAACGAATCAAGTGCGGCAGGATCACTGATCAAATGTGGATGGTGTGTGCTAGGCGCTTGCCTCACACGCTACGACGGATGGATGCTAGCCGGCGTCCTGTGCGTGGCTGCCGCGTCTGTAACCATCACGTCAAAATGGAAATTGCCTAGATTCACGCTGGCAAAATTCATTTTGCTGGCGAGTATCGGCCCGTTGCTGTGGTTGGGTTACAACGCGATCATCTATCGCAATCCTCTGGAATTCGCCAATGGTCCATATTCGGCGCAGGCCATTGAGCAGCACAAAACTGCTCTCTCGGCTTCGTCGCCGCATCCCGGATGGCATGACTTTCCAGTTTCCTTTAGCTACTTCTTCAAATCTGCACAGGACAACGTTGCCGAAGGAGGGTTGCGACTAGTCTGGGTGGTCCTGCTCATTCTCGCATTTTTTGTAATTCTCAGATTCGCGAGAAGGTTGTGGCCGCTTTTGCTGGTAGCTCTTCCGACTCTGTTCTATTCGCTATCGGTCGCGTATGGCAGCATCCCCATTTATCTGCCCGACTGGTGGCCATTTTCGTATTACAACGCGCGCTTTGGCTTGGAGTTAACGCCAGCCTTCGCAATCGCGCTTGCACTGGTAGTGCATTTCTTTCTGAATCGTATTGATAAGAATCCGGCCAAATTAGCAATCGCGTTAGCATGCCTGGGATTCGTTGCCGCTAGCTACGGGCTGATTTGGAAGTACCAGCCTGTTTGCTACCGCGAAGCCTGGATCAACTCCCGATCGCGAATTGCCCTTGATCAAGCGCTGGCTTCAACTCTCCTAAAGCTGCCACGCGATTCCACCTTGCTGATGTACCTCGGCGATCACGTGGGTGCTCTGCAGGATGGCGCCATCCCACTCCGCCGCACCATCAACGAAGGCAATCATCGCCCGTGGAAAACTCCTTTCGATCCCCAAGGCTTATGGGAGCGCGCTCTGGCTGATCCCCAAAAGTACGTTGACTACGTAGTTTCAATCGACAACGATCCGGTTGCCGAACACGTGGAGCGGCGCGATCTGACCTCCATGGTCGTGATTCGCACGATTGGCCAGCCTCCTGCAACCATCTACTGGACTCATCGCGCACCCGGTAATCAGACGCGTTAACTAGGCTGCGAGAAGTCCCGCAGAGCGTCCATTTTCGCGGTGCTAAAATTCACCCAAGTACGCAGATGCCGAATTTTCAGCATATCTATCAAGTACTGCAAACGGAATTGGCGTCCGTCGCCGGCGTGTCGATTATGCGTTTGATTTTGGCCGCGATTTTGGGCGGAGCTATCGGCCTGGATCGCGAACTCAAGCGCCGTCCGGCAGGACTGCGCACCAACCTTTTCATCTGCGTCGGTTCAGCAATGTTCACCTTGCTCTCGGATGCCTTGGCTGTTGAGCATATCGGCGATCACACGCGAATCGCCGCCCAAATCATTCCCGGCATCGGCTTCATCGGGGCCGGTTCACTCATCCACGCCCAGGGTGGCCTAGTGATCGGCCTCACAACCGCAGCTACTATTTTTGTTGTTGCCTCAATCGGTATGGCGGTTGGCGGCGGACTTTATTTGACCGCACTGTTCGCGACCTTACTCGTTCTGCTTTGTCTTCTGCTTTTGGGAAAAACCGAGCAACAGTTTGGCTTGAAATTGTTGACGTATTCTTATGAAGCCATTGGCCCCAGCCTGGAGGACATTACTGCCGAAGTGAATCGTCTGTTGGAACCGATCCATGCCATCATGGAAAATGTGCAGTCCGCCGCGACCAAGCAGCATGTTCGTGTGCAATTCGAACTTGCGGCACGTCAGAAGGAACACGAGCGATTTGCCCGTGACCTTCAGACTTCATCCGTTCTGCAGGATGCCGTTTCGTTGGGCCCGGTATATCCGGAATGACCCCTCCCGGCGCGGTTGTTCCTTTTGTCAAAGCCAGCGCCTGCGGAAATGATTTCCTCATCATTGATGGGCTCTATGCCCCAGCCAACCTGGCGGATTTCAGTCGCCAGATGTGCGACCGTCATCAGGGTGTCGGTGCCGATGGCGTGGAATGGTTGTTTCCCGCCCCAGATGCTGACGTGCGCGCCCGCTTGTTCAACGCCGACGGTTCGGAAGCCGAAATTTCTGGAAATGGCACTCGCTGTGTAGCTGCTTATCTCTCTGCGGAGCAGGCAAAAGAAAGCATTCTGGTGCGAACCGGCGCTGGTCTCAAAACCTGTACGCTCACGGCCCGCAGCGAACACCAGTACGAATTCGAAATAGCCATGGGTGAGCCGCAGGTCGGAGACGTATTCCCCATCAAGCTGGCTTTCGACGAGATCCGCGGCATCCCGGTTTCTATGGGCAATCCCCATTACGTAGTTTTTGTCCGCGATTTCAATCCCGCATGGCAAGCGGAAGCTGCCGAAATCCAGCGCCATCATGACTTCAAGCATGGGATTAACGTTGAATTTGTAAGTGTCGATAATTCAAAGAACATCTCTGTCCGGTTTTTCGAGCGCGGAGTCGGAGAAACTCAGTCCTCGGGAACTGGTTCCTGTGCCGCGGCCGTCGCTGCTATAAGCACCAGGAAGGCGCAGTCTCCGGTCCGGGTGCATGCCCCCGGAGGACTACAGACCGTCCGGTGGGAACAACAGGTCTATCTTCGTGGACCAGCGCAGTTGATCTGCCGCGGGGAATTTTTCGTTTAAGATTGCAGCCAGATGCCCTCCACTCCAGTCAGCGCACGCATCAAGCCTCCCGCTCTTCGACCCGGCGATACCGTCGCCATCGTCGCGCCCGCGAGCAACATAAAGCCGGAGCTTTTGCGGGCTGGATGTGAGGCCTTAAGTCGATTGGGCTATAAGCCCTTCTATTTCGATTCCATTCTTGATCAGGATCTTTATTTTGCCGGTCCAACCGAGCGGCGCGTGCGAGAAGTGGAAGAGATGTTTCTGCGCCCGGAGGTGCACGCCATTGTTTGCGCTCGCGGCGGGTACGGAACAAACTACCTTCTAAAATCGCTTGACATCAGCCTGATCAAAGCGCACCCCAAAATCTTTGTCGGCTACAGCGATGTGACCACTCTTCTGACCTACTTCGCCGATGCCGCCGGCGTGATTACACTTCACGGTCCTATGCTCACGAAGGATTTCAGCCATGCCGATGGTGTCGAGATGAGTTCATTTCAAGCAGCACTCACCGGCCGGCCCAAATGGATCGTCGGAGCGGAATCGGGAATTAGATCCTTGCGCCAAGGCAAGGCCCAGGGAATTCTCTACGGCGGCTGTCTTTCCATGCTCGCTGCCTCCCTCGGCACTCCGTATGAAATTCACACCGATGACACTATCTTGTTCATTGAGGACGTCGCGGCAAAGCCGTTTCAAATTGATCGCATGCTGATGCAATTGAAGCTTGCCGAAAAATTCGAAAATGTCCGCGGGATCGTTTTCGGTGAAATGCTCGATTGTGTTCAAAATCAGAATCAGGACTATTCGCTGGAGGAGGTGGTGTTGCGAGTAGTCGGCGACCTCGGTTTCCCCGTTGCCTATGGATTACGCTCGGGACATGTCTCTCGTGGTAATGTGACGTTGCCGATCGGTGTGCGCGCGGAACTGGAGGTAAGTCGTGAAACCGCGCGCCTGACGGTAATGGAATCCGCAACCACCGAAGATAAGACTGCAAGTGATGCGAAGGCCCACGAGCGAACAGTGACCGGAAGGCGATAACGCGCTGAATGTATGAGTAAGCACCTCCATTTAATCGGTATCTGCGGAACCGCCATGGCTTCTCTGGCCGGCATGTTGCAGCAACGCGGTTTTCGCGTCACCGGGTCGGATGCCGCGGTCTATCCGCCGATGTCAGATTTCCTCGCAGGCCTTGGCATTCCGGTCAGCCAGCCGTTTGCAGCTGAGAATCTTCAACCACAGCCGGACCTCGTCGTAGTTGGCAACGCGATTTCGCGCGGCAACCTCGAACTGGAGCATGTGCTCGACCAGAAGATTCCTTTTTGCTCGATGCCGCAGCTCCTGCATGACGAATTTCTACGCGATAAAGAAGTTCTGGTCGTGGCAGGCACACATGGAAAGACTACGACAACTTCAATGCTCGCGTGGATCTTTGAAAATGCAGGATTGCAGCCATCTTTCCTCATTGGCGGAATTGCCGAGAATTTTGGCAGCAGCTTTCACCTCGCAGCAGGAAAGCACTTCATTCTGGAAGGCGATGAGTACGATACGGCTTTTTTCGACAAGGGACCGAAGTTCATGCACTATTTCCCCGATGCCGCAATCCTGACTTCGGTGGAGTTCGACCACGCGGATATTTACAAAGATCTCGATGCCGTCGAGACGGCATTCAAGCGGCTAGTAAATCTGGTACCTCGGCGTGGCAAAATCATTGGCTTTGATACCGGGGCGAGCATCGATCGCTGTTTGGCTCGAGCATTTTGTCCTGTGGAGCGCTATGGTTCAAAGCGAGATTCTGGTTGGCAGATCGACAATTTGCGCCTACAACCCACGCGCACGGCTTGGTCGGTGATTCACGAGGGCCAGCATTGGGCAGATTTCGAGTTTTCCCTGGCTGGTGAATACAACGTCTGGAATGCCTCAGCCGCCGCGGCCCTTGCTGCGCACTGCGGAATCGAAAAAGATCAGATCGCAAATGCACTAAAGAGTTTTAAGAGCGTCAAGCGGCGCCTGGAAGTTCGCGCCGTTGCACGCGGAGTGACCATCATCGATGATTTCGCCCATCATCCCACTGCCATTGCGGGTACCCTCTCCGCTCTGCGCTCTCGTTATCCGGGATCCCGCCTTTGGACGATTCTCGAACCTCGCTCCAACACCATGCGTCGTAATGTCCTGCAAAACGATCTGGCGAAGAGCTTGGCGCTAGCCGACGAAATCGTGGTCGCTGACGTTTTCAAATCCGAGGCAATTCCGGAATCCGAGCGTTTGGATCTGGTCGCGCTGGCTGCTGCAATCAAAACTCACGGCCGCCGCGCTCGCATCGTGCCGACCGTGGACGGCATCGTGCAGTTGGTGGTCCCGGAATTGCGGCCCGGCGATGTCGTAGCCATTCTTTCTAATGGCGGTTTTGGCGGGATTTACGAAAAGCTGCCGCAACGCCTGAACTCGCTTGCGCACGCCGAGGCAGGCCGGTGATCCGCACCGTCATCATGCTTACCTTTTGGGGCACGATTGCAGCTTTCAGCGCTCTGTTCCTGATTCCTTGGACCTTGATGACTGGCAACATCCGGGCCCTCTATCGCACCTCCATGTGGAGCGCGCTAAAAGGCGTGCAACTGGCCGGCGTGCGCGTGACCCCGGTTGGCCGCGAAAAACTCGATCCCGCCGCGACCTATATTTTCATGTCGAACCATGCTTCGAATATTGATCCACCCTTGATGATGCCGTTGATTCCACGCCGCACTTCAGTAATGGCGAAGAAAGAGCTATTCGGATACCCGATCTTGGGCACAATCATGAGGCTCGGAGATCTGGTTCCCGTGGATCGCGGAAATCGCGAAGCCGGAATCGCCGCTGTACGTGCGGCCAGCAAGGTCATCCAGGAGGGGATCAATATGACGATCTATGTGGAAGGCGGGCGCTCGTACGACGGTAAGCTGCTGCCTTTCAAAAAAGGCCCGTTCTATCTCGCCCTCGATTGCAAGGTGCCAGTGGTTCCGGTAACAATTTCTGGGTCATACTACGTCATGCCCAAACGCCGATTTTCGATTAGGCCGGGCGAGATCAAAGTGATTTTTCATGATCCGATTCAGCCAAAAGATTTTGGGGATCGTGAGGCTCTGATGCAAAGAGTCAGGCGCGTTATCGACAGCGGCTTGCCCCCGGACTTGCAGGAGCACACATCTTCGAGCACACAGCCACAACTCGATGACCGCGGAACCGGTTCTCCAGCCTTAGGCTCCTCCGAAGCACCAATTATCTAAGGCGCGAAGTTCTGACCAGAATTTCTGAGAAAAATTTTCTCGCTTGCTCCAGCCCGGCCTACTCACAAGCCGACACTCGCATACAGGACCCACCGTATTCGTCACAAAAACATTCCTCGTTTCGACCTCTAAGAGTGGGCGCATCTGTTGCAACCACAGTGATGGAACCTTGGAGAAGGAAAGTCATCGTCTGAGGGCTTGGTGGTACGGCAGGTTGATTGCTCGATCGCAACGATAGGCTCTCGGCCTAAACGGAGGATCTTGTGAGAAAACCGCTCCACTCGATTTCATTGCTCGCCAGCTTGGCTGTGTTCTGCGGGGCTATGTGCTTTGGTACTTTGCTCCATGCACAGCAATCGCCGGATACGCAATCGCCAACGTCACCGGCGCAAACACAACAGACGCCGGATACACAATCACCAACCCAGCCGCCGCAGTCGCCGGCTCAGACGCAGCAAACTCCCGATACGCAAGCACCCCCTGCGGCGCAGCAACCTTCAGGGACACCGGGCCAACCGGGGCAATCCGCCACAGGCCAGGCCGCTGCTCCCGATCCGAATGGCGGCCAAACCTTTACCGGAACCGTCGCGCAGCAGAATGGTAAGTATGTCTTACAGGCAGAAAACGGAACGGTGTACGACATTGATCATCAGGATCAGGTGAAAAAGTTCGAAGGCAAGCGCGTCCGAGTGCATGGCACACTCGATGCAAGCGGCAAGATGATTCACATTCAGTAGCTTGTCTACGGCTAGCCGGATTGCAGGTTACACCTCTCCCTGCACTTCCGGTTTAATCGTTCCCCGCACCCTCGCCACACCGCGACAGCTGGAGCGGTGTGGCGTCATCTTTTGACTTCCTGAGTCCTTATAGGCTTCGCTGGCTGAGTTCGTAATCGCATTTTTCGCACTCGGCTTTGCATTCGCATTGATGGCCTTCTATTCTGCTTAAGTTCTAATCGAAAGCCCCGGGTTATGACGGATCAGAAATGAGCCGAGCGATTGTGGCTGCCGCCTTTTACAGCATTCTTGCGCTCTCAGCACATGCTCAGAACGTATTTGCCGCCCCATCATCTGGCCCGCAGCTCTTGTCTTTCGAAGAACTCGTGGCTCTCTCCTCAACAGCGAGTCCTTCAGGAGCACTGGACGAACGATTGAATGCGCTGCTTACAACACCGTTCATATCTAACGACGCTACGCAAGCAGGCAGTTCACCCCATCGGCCTGTAGTTGAAAAGCTCGGCCCGGTGCTTCGCCTGGCTTTCTGGAATGTTGAACGCGGTTTGAATTTCGAATTGATCCGGTCAGCCCTCACCGATCCTGCCGAGTTCGAACGTGTCGCCGGCCCGCAAAGCAAAATAGCCCCTAATAAGCGACACCTGGTTGAACTGCAACTCCGAAACCTCAAAGATGCCGATGTCCTTGTGCTAAATGAAGTCGACCTCGGCATGAAGCGCACCGAATACCGCGACGTGGCCCGGGAACTGGCCGCGGGCTTGCACATGAACTACGCCTACGCCGTGGAGTTTGTCGAAGTCGATCCTATTTTTGATCTTGGAACCGAGCAGGTTCACATACCCGATGCACAGGAAGATCAGCGCTTGCAGCGGGATCTCCAGGTCGATCATCTCCGTTACAAAGGACTTCATGGAACAGCAATTCTGAGCCGGTATCCGATTGCCGGCACCCGAGTTTTTCGTTTGCCGGTTGGCTATGACTGGTACGGACAAGAGATCAAAGCAGCTTCGAAGCTTGAACAAGGCCGACGCTGGTCGGCCAATAAGCTGTTCAAAGAAAGAGTCGAACGCGAGATTCGACGTGGCGGGCGGATGGCACTGATCGCTGAGCTATCGGTCCCAGAGATGCCCACCGGTAAAGTGACAATAGTCGCGACTCATTTGGAGAATAAGTGTGCGCCCGCCTGTCGCCGCAAGCAGATGCGTGCCCTCCTGGCCGACCTGAGTAATGACAGAAATCCTTTGATTATGGCGGGGGATCTCAACACCACCAGCAGGAACAACACACCAACATCGATTCGTAACGAGATCATGAGCCGCGTCACAGACTACAAGTTCTGGATCGCACAAACGGTCTCTTACTTTCATCCGCTTGGCATGTTCAAGTTCACGCTTGTTCCGCTCCGTTACTTTCATGGCTACAACGACCCTACCGCATTCCATTTGCCAGTGTTGTGGGATAACGAAGAACGGCCACTGTTCAAGACCGTGGAGAAGTTTCGCTTCAGCGATGGACATGCCTTTGATTTCCGTGGACGTTCCGACAAAACTGCTCCGCCCCGAAGCCGCACTTTAGCGGACAGCAATCAACGGGCAAGCAAAGGCTTTATCCCCACCTATTCTTTCACGCGCGACTTTGCCGGACTTGTAGGACGGTTCAAGCTGGATTGGATTTTTGTCAAGCCGTTCATTCAAAATCCGCGAGGCCAGGATCAGAGCTATCGATTCGCTCCACAGTTTCCGATGACCATGCGCGAGCTGAATGAATCCGTTGCCGATCGCATTTCAGACCATGCACCCATGAGCACGGATCTGCCTCTGCTCGAATCGACCGGTCAGGATTCGACGAATGGTATCCAGAGTTTTTCATCGATTCCATCATCTCAATTGTGCGCCTCGCAAAATCGCTGGTGATCTCCGATGATTTAGGATGTTCTTTGCATTTCTATGCATGAACTCTCACTGAAGGCTTTTACCGGTCGAACGCCCATGGTGATTGCCGGTTTGACAATTTTTGCGATACTGGGCTTTCTGGGCGTCGGTCGCCTCGTCAATCGCTTTCAAGAACAACAAAAGGCTTTGGCACGCCATTTGTACCAGCGGGGTTTCGCCGAACAGCAAAGCGGAAAACTGGACTTGGCGGTGCAACATTTCCGTGCTGCCCTGGGTTACGACCCCGACAACTTCCAATACCAATTGAGCCTGGCTCGGACTTTGCGCGATAGCGGTCGAACCGACGAGGCCGAAGCCTATCTCATCAGCTTATGGGAACGGTCGCCCCAAAACGGAGCGGTAAACCTGGCACTCGGCAGGCTGGCAGCGCGCGAGGGAAAAATTGACAAGATTATTCAGTATTACCACAACGCGATTTATGGCGTTTGGGATTCCAATCCTGAGCAGAATCGTCTGAACGCCTGGTTTGAATTGGTGAGCGTGCTGTTGCGCCTCAATGCTCGGGCGCAGGCACAAGCTGAGTTGATTGCACTCTCCGTGAATCTGCCGCCAAAGTCCGAGTTACTGCTGCAGGCTGCGGATCTTTTCGCACAAGCTCAGGACTACGATCATGCTTTGAACGAATACAGCCGCGTGTTGCAGATCGATCGCAGCAACGCAAATGCCGCGGGGGGCGCTGCGGAAATGGCATTCAAACTCGGACGCTACCGTACCTCTGAACGTTATCTGGAGGCCGCAAGCAAGACGGACCCGCACAATGTTCAGATTAGCGACATGCTTCTTATCAGCAGGCTCATTCTTCAGCAGGATCCATTCAGCCGGGGTCTTTCGGCTCAACAGCGGAATCTTCGTATCCGCGGCATCTTAGAAGAAGCTGGAAAGCGACTGGACACCTGTATGACTTCGCAGGATCACGACGCGAATCAGGCCCAACCACCTGTCGGCCTCCCTCAGTTGAAAACTCAGTGGACACAAATGAGTCATCGACTGCGCATTCTAGGTAGTGCGGGCGAAAGCGGCTTGGCGGATGAGGTCATGGATTTGGTGCTTCAAATCGAGCAGCAGACTGCAAACTGCGCGCCCAGTGCGCAGGACGAGGCACTCTTGCTATTGGCGCAGAGCCGCGCCGGAGTCGAGCAATGAGCGACCTTGTCCGCGTCACGCCAGAAGCTTCTACCTCACAGCAAAACGATGCCGGCGTGCCGAAGGCGCGGTCTCGTGGACGGTTTCGTATCGCAGCTCCTCTCAGGGAAGAGCGATTTTTTCTCATTCTCGCAGTTTTCATTGGCATCTTTTCCGGTCTCGCTGTCGTATGTTTCCGCCTGGCGATTGATTGGACCCGCATTGGCGTCCTTGGCCCGGCTCCCGAGCCCCACAACCTCACCGTCTTATTGACTCCTGCCCTGGGAGGCTTGTTGGTTGCGGTTCTTGTGATCCATGTTTTCCCCCTCGTTCGTGGCAGTGGGGTTAACCAGACCAAAGCCGCACTTTACATTTTCAATGGTTACATTCCGTTTCGAACGGCGATCGGAAAATTCATTACTGCCGCGATCGCCATTGGTTCGGGACATTCTCTGGGCCCGGAAGATCCCTCGCTGCAGATTGGAGCCAGCATCGCCTCGGCTCTCGGACGACGAATGGATTTTTCCCGAGAGAAGCTGCGTCTGCTCGCGCCCATTGGCGCGGCGGCGGGCTTGGCGGCAGCCTTCAACGCGCCCATCTCCGCCGTCTTATTCGTCATCGAGGAGGTCATTGGCCGTTGGAGCGTAGGCATCCTCGGTTCCGTCGTCCTGGCGGCAATTTCGAGCGTAGTTGTGGTGCGCGGCTTCTTGGGTGCACAGCCGCTGTTTCGCATCCCCGCGCTGACGATTTTTCGCCCGGCTGAATTGTTGGCGTACAGTGTCCTCGGTGTCATTGGAGGTTTCGGTGCGGTGATTTTCGCCAAGGGCATCGGCTATTTACGTCCGCGCCTGCGCAGCTTACCCCCAGTAACCCAGTATTTCCAACCGGCAGTCGCGGGTTTGCTCATCGGCTTGATCGGCTATCTCGGTGCCCCTCAAATCATGGGCGCTGGCTACGAGTACATTGATCAAGCCATGCACGGTCAATTCACTTGGCAGCTACTTGCTGTTCTTGCGGGTTTGAAGATTCTTGCCACTACCCTCTCATTTGTCAGTGGAACGCCGGGAGGGATGTTTGCTCCTGCACTTTTCATCGGAGCCATGCTGGGCGGCGCTGTTGGCGGAGTCGAACACCATTTTTATCCCCAGCTCACCGGCACGACGGGGACATACGCTCTGGTTGGAATGGGCGTCCTGTTCGCCGGGTTCCTGCGTGCACCTATGACTTCCGTGTTCATGGTCATCGAGCTCAGTGGCAACTATTCCATCATCGTTCCTGTGGTTGTTGCCAACGCGTTTGCTTACTTCATCTCTCGCAGCTTTCAACCGGTTCCAATCTTCGATCTTCTGACACGCCAGGACGGCCTCGATCTCCCATCATTGGAGGAGTTGCGGGAGGAAACCTCTCTTCATGTCGAGGACGCGATGAGACCACCTCCATCCCCAGTGCTCAATTCGGACGAGACCGTGCAG
>Ga0209579_10002870_pt1 | contig 12870 bp, 9 predicted proteins | sample Coa_R1_2_FD_187152 | JGI IMG/M metagenome (GOLD analysis project Ga0209579, IMG submission 187152) | Surface soil microbial communities from Centralia Pennsylvania, which are recovering from an underground coalmine fire - Coalmine... | ecosystem: Environmental > Terrestrial > Soil > Unclassified... | reverse complement strand
GGCAGGACACGACGCTGGGCACCACGACCTCGGGCGGGAACATGACGCTGAATGCCACCGGCAATCTCGTCGCGACGACGCTGACCAGCACCAACGGCAGTGTCAGCGGCACCTCCAGGGGCGGCGACGTGAATGTGGCGACGACGACGGCCGAACAGAACGTAGGTTTCAACGCGCCGGCGGGAACGTTAACCACCGGCACGACGGCGGCGACCGGCGGCAGCGTGGTGCTGTCGGCGGGCGGCGACGTGAACGCCACGAATACCAGCGCGGGTCAGAATCTCACCGTCGCCAGCGCGAACGGCTCGATCAACGCCGATACCACCGCCTCCGGTGGCACGACGTCAATGAGTGCGCCCGGCGACATCGCCGTCAACACGGCAATGGCGGGCGGCGGGTTCAATCTCGCATCGAGCGGCGGCAATGTGAGCGTCGGCACGGCGACGGCCGATACGGCGGCGCTGAGCGCGCCGGGAACCGTAACCGGCGGCACGCTGAACATAAGCTCGAACGTCCTGCTTTCGGGCGACCTGGTGACGGCCAACATCAACGGTGGGGCGCAACCCGTCGGCGGCGCGGTGACTGGCTTCAACGGCGGCATCGCGTCCAGCGTCACGCTTGCGCTGTCCAGCCCGAGCGGCTTCGCGCTGGACAGCTTCAGCACGGCGACCGGCAGCGTGAACGTGCCTTCCGGCTACCTGAACATCAATAGCGTGGTCGTGGTGGACCGCGCCACCTTCACCAATCCGTTCACGTCGCTGCTGGTGGACCAGCACGACCGCAGCATCCAGCCGAGCGATGTGCAGCTCTATACCGGCGGCGCGCCGTTCGCTCTGGGACTGGTGCAGAACCATGTCGACACCTCTGCCTTCGTCATCTTCCGTGACCCGGGCTATGAAGTGGTCACGCCCACGTCGACCAACAGCAGCGCCGCCGAGCAGGCCGGCGATACGCTGACACGCATCGACGCGGGACGCCCGGCACCCGAACGCCTGCCTTTCGACGAAGCCGGCGAATTCCTCAGCTACACGGGTGTGCCGGTTTCCGTCGGCGGCGAATGCCAGCCCGAGATAGATATAAGCTGCACTAAATGAAGCGGTTCGCGGTGTTCGCCGCAGCGGGGCTGGCGGCGGCGCAGGCTGCAGCGCAGCAGCCGATCGTGCGTCCATTTTCCGATCCCGGGGCGATCCAGCAACGCGATATCGATGACGCGCGCCGCCGGCAGGACGCCGAGCGCGAGCGCCGCAAGCCGATCGCCGATCCGCTCATCCTGGACGAGGGCGTGGTGCCGCAGGCACCCAAGCCCGATGCCGGCGCGTTGCGCTTCATGGTGCGCGAGATCCGGTTCACGCCGTCGGAGCTGCTAAAGCCCGAAGAACTCGACGCGATCGCCAAGGAATTCCGCGGGCGGCAACTGACGCTCGCTGAGCTGCAGGGCGTCGCCGAGCGGGTCAACGCCCTCTACAAATCAAAGGGCATTGTTACCGCGCAGGCCGTGATCCCGCCGCAGGATGTATCCGAGGGCATCGTACAGGTGCACCTGATCGAAGGCCGGGTCGGAAAGCTGAACGTCGAGGGGAACGCTACCACCCGGGAGAGCTACGTCACCAGCCGGCTGGGGCTGAAACCCGCCGAACTGATCGATCTGGACCGCCTCGAGCGGGCGATCGTGCGCTACAACCGCACCAACGATACCCAGATGCGCGCTGAACTCAAGCCGGGCGCGGAATTCGGCACGACGGACGTGTTCGTGGCGCTCACCGAGCCCGAACGCAACGACCTGAGGCTGTCGCTGGACAATTCCGGCAGCCCCTCGACAGGCAAAAATCGCCTGGGCCTGAATTACACCAACCGCAGCCTGATGGGTTTCCGGGACGAACTGACCGCCTCGACGAGCCAGTCAGACGGACACCAAGGGATTTCGGCAGGCTACACGGTGCCGTTCAATATCTGGGGCGGTCGCATCGGCTACGGTTATTACGACGACTCGACCCAGATCAAACACGGCCCGCTGCAGACGCTCAATATCACCGGCGGCTCGACCGCCAACATCCTCACCGCGCGCCAGCCGCTATGGGCCGACGAGAGGGTCGAATTCGACCTTCTGGGCGGCGCGAAGAAGCGTGTTACCTCCAACTTCATCGACTCCGTGTTCCTGCAGTCCACCAAGACGACGGACCGGAGCGCAGGCGGCGAATTCCAGTTCAGGACACAGGAAAGCTACTGGCTGGCGAGCTTTACGAGGGCGTGGGGGCAGGCCGACGTCCTTGGTGTTACGGCCGACTACAGAATCGACCACAGCAATGTGCGCTACACCCGGGACCTGCCGAAGGGGTTTTCGTTGCGGGTCAACTACAGCGCGCAGGCGTCGCCGCAGGTCCTTCTGCCTTCCAGCGAGCAATTCTTCATCGGCGGCGAGGGCAGCGTCCGCGGCTACGACGTCGGTACTTTCTCAGGTGACCATGGCTATACCATGAACGTCGAGCTGCACCATCCGCTGGTGGCGACCGCGGGCGAGGGCAGTTCGCAGGGGATGCAGGCAACCGGTTTCTTCTTCGCCGATTACGGAAAAACCTACCCATTCCGCCCACCAAACACGGGACTGCGGCCCTATGAGCAGATCAGCAGCGTCGGCTGGGGCGTAAACGTTGCTTTCGGAAGTCATTGGTACGGCCGCATCACGTTGGCCTACGGGCTCACGGATCTGCCGCAGATGCCACGCCCGTACTCCGTGCTCTTCCAAGCAGTGGCCAGCGCCTTCTGAGCAGCGGCCCCGCCTAGTAGTTGAATTTCTGGCCGCGCCCGATGATGGTCAGTTCGACGAAAGAGCTGCCGTTGTGGTTGGCCGGCGAAAAGCTTACGACGTAACCCCCCGTATCGAATGACTTGAGGCCATCCAGGGCCTGCATCAAGTTCTCGCGGGTGGGGTGCAGCCCGGCGTGCCGCAGCGCTTCGACCAGCACTTTGGCGCCGATGTAGGACTCAAGCGAAGTGAACGAATAGGCCTTCGAGCCCAGCTGCTTTTCGATCGCCGCCTGGTATTCCTGCACGATCGCCAGCGAGCGCTTGGCGGGCGGCGGCACCACGGTCGCCACGATCACGCCGGTGCCGTCCTTGCCGAGTTCCTTTGCCAGCGGGCTCGCCCCGGGGAACGAATTGCAAACCATCTGCGCGTCCATGCCGGAGTTTTGCGCCAGCCGGATGAAATCGGCGGTGGCCTTGTACAGGGTCGTGAGGATGACGACGTCGGGCTTGGCCTTGGCGATTTCCTTCACACCTGCGGCGACATCGGGCTTGGCGCGGTCCTTGAACGAGGCCGTGGCGACCACGTCCAGGCTGCGCTTCTTCAGCGCGCGCTCCACCGCGGTGAAGTTTTCCTTTCCGACCACGTCGTCGTAGTACACGATGGCGAAGCGCTTGATGCCGAGCGGCACGAAATTATCGACGATCTTCTCCAGCTCCTCGGCGTAGCTGCCGCGCACGTTGTAGACGTACTTGTTGAACACGCGCATCGGGTCAGCCCCAGTGAACGGGGCGAGGAACGGCACGCCGTACTTTTCCACCGTGGGCAGCGCGGGCCGCGACAGGGTCGCGCTGGCGTAGCCAAACAGCGCGAAAACGCCGGTCTCCTCCACCAGCTTCTTGGTGTTCGCCTCCGCGCGGGGCACCTGGTTACCGTCGTCGAGCGTGATGAGCTCTATCTTGCGCCCGTGCACGCCGCCGGCGGCGTTGACCTTGGCGAAATAGGCGAGCGCCCCGTTGCGGATGTCGTTGCCAAGCTCGGCGTTGGCGCCGGTGAGCGGCGCCGACTGGCCGATCACCACCGTGGTGGCGGTTATGCCCTGCGGCGCCTGAGCATTCGCGCTCGCGCAGACCAGCATACCTGCGGCCAGCGCCGCGACTTTGAATATCTTGAATCGCATCAACGACTCCTTCCCTCTGGATTCTGCTGAGCGGCTTGACTTGAGTCAAGGCCGTTCCGCGCGGCGTGCTGTGAGAATTCGCCTTCTTTTCTGGAGTCTTGCACATGCCATCGGACATCGAGATCGCCCAGGCGGCGAAACTGCAGCGAATTTCCAAAGTGGCCATGGAAAAACTCGGCATTGCCGAGGAGCACTTGGAGCCCTACGGCCACTACAAGGCGAAGATCTCGCTGAAGTACCTGGAAACGCTGCAAGGCAAGAAGGAAGGCAAGCTGATCCTAGTGACCGCGATCAGCCCGACACCGGCCGGCGAGGGCAAAACAACCACAACGGTGGGGCTGGGCGATGCGCTCAACTACATCGGCAAGAAGGCGATGATCTGCCTGCGTGAGCCTTCGCTCGGGCCCGTGTTCGGCGTCAAGGGCGGCGCCGCGGGCGGCGGCTACGCTCAGATCGTGCCGATGGAGGACATCAACCTGCACTTCACGGGCGACTTCTCGGCCATCGCGCTCGCCAACAACCTACTCGCGGCCTTGATCGACAACCACATCAGCCACGGCAACGAGCTCGGCATCGATGTGCGCCGCATCCAGTGGAAGCGCGTCATGGACATGAACGACCGCGCGCTGCGCGACATCACCATCGCGCTCGGCGGCACTGCCAACGGCTTCCCGCGCCAGGACGGGTTCGACATCGTGGTCGCTTCAGAGGTCATGGCGATCTTCTGCCTGTCGGCCTCTCTCGAGGACCTCAAGAAGCGCCTGGGCAGCATCGTCATCGGCTACACGCGCGACCAGAAGCCGGTGCACGCGCGCGACCTCAAGGCGCACGGCGCGATGACCGTGCTGCTCAAGGACGCGCTGGCGCCGAACCTGGTGCAGACGCTGGAAAACAACCCGGCCTTCGTGCACGGCGGCCCCTTCGCCAACATCGCGCACGGTTGCAATTCGGTGCTCGCCACCCAGAGCGCGCTCAAGCTCGCCGACTACGTGGTCACCGAGGCGGGATTCGGCGCTGACCTGGGCGCGGAGAAATTCCTCGACATCAAGTGCCGCAAGACGGGCCTGCGGCCGAGCGCAGCGGTGATCGTGGCGACCATGCGCGCCCTCAAGTACCACGGCGGCGTGGACGTCAAGGAAGTCGGCAAGGAGAACCTGGCGGCGCTGGAGAAGGGGCTCGTGAACCTCGAGCGGCATGTCGAGAACGTCTCCAAGGTTTACGGGATCCCTTGCGTGGTCTCGATCAACAAGTTCACCTTCGATACCGACGCGGAAATCAGGCTGGTGTCCGAAAGGATGAAAAAGCTCGGCGCCGAGGTGGTGCTGGCCACCCATTGGGGCGAGGGCGGCAAGGGCGCGGCCGAGCTTGCGAAGATCGTGGTGGGTCTCTGCGAGAAGCCGTCCAAGCCGACCTTCGTCTACGAGGACGCCGATCCGCTCTGGGACAAGATCAACAAGATCGCAAAAAAAGTTTACCGTGCCGGCAGCGTCACGGCCGATGCCAAGGTGAAGGCGCAGATCCAGAAGCTGCAGGACGACGGCTACGGGCACTACCCGGTATGCGTGGCGAAGACGCAGTCGTCCTTCTCCACCAATGCCGGGACGCGCGGCGCGCCTTCCGATCACGTGGTCAACGTGCGTGAGGTGCGCCTTGCCGCGGGTGCCGAATTCGTCGTCATGATCTGCGGGGACATCATGACCATGCCCGGGCTGCCGAAAGTGCCGTCGGCGGAAAAAATCGATCTCATCGACGGAAAAGTCGTCGGCCTGTTCTAGAATCCGCTTTTCCTTGGGAGAGGGAGAGGCATGGAAGAGATCGCGACCCAGGCATTCTGGCTCGGCCTGGCGAAGATCATCGGCGTGAACGTCGTGCTGTCGGGCGACAACGCGGTCGTGATCGCGCTCGCGGCGCGTTCGCTGCCGCCCAGGCAGCAGAAGCTGGCGATCCTCTACGGCGCGGGCGCCGCCGTGATCCTGCGGATCCTGCTGACCGTGTTCGCGGTCGCGCTGCTCGCGCTGCCCTGGCTGAAGATTTGCGGCGGCCTGCTGCTGTTCTGGATCGGCATCAGGCTGCTGGTGCCGGGGGAAGGCGACGGCAATATTGACGCCAGCGAACATCTGCTCACCGCGGTCAGGACCATCCTGATCGCCGACCTGGTGATGAGCCTCGACAACGTGATCGCGGTGGCGGCAGCGGCGGGCGGCAGCATGATGCTGCTGATCCTCGGCCTGGCAATCTCGATCCCGCTGGTGGTGTTCGGCGCGACGCTGCTGGTTACGCTGATGGAACGTCATCCGGTGATCATCACGATCGGCGCGGGCCTTATCGGCTGGGTCGCCGGCGAGATGCTCGTGACTGATCCAGCGGTCATGGGATGGTTCGCGGGCCTGGGGGTGCCGTTCACCGAGCAAAAGCCGCACCTTGGCGATCTGTCTATCGAGCTCGTCGCAGGCACGGCGGGTATGCTTCTAGTTGTCGTGCTCGGCAGTTGGTTGGCCAAGCGTCCGCAATCCGACATGCCATCCGAAAGAGCCAACCGCCCAAACTCTTGATTGCAATCAAGGTCTGATTTGTCGTAGTGTCGCGAAAATTATGATTCCAATGGAGGAGGGTCCATGGAAACGGAAATGGTGCGGCTGCCGTTCGCGGCGCTCGCGATGTGCGCTGCAGCAATCCCTGCGTTGACGTTTGCAGTGCGATCTGGCAAAGCACGGTTTCATACGTGCCATTGCGTTGATTGACCGCTATTCTTAGCTTTCCATGGAGGGTATCGCCGTGAATAATGAATCTCTGGCACTAAACGCGGCCCAATACACTGGGTTGAAAAGCCGGTGGACGCAATTGGTCATTGGCATCGTCTGCATGGCCATGATCGCCAATTTGCAATATGGCTGGACTCTGTTCGTCAACCCCATGCACGACAAGATGGGTTGGACCAAAGCAGCGATCCAGATTGCTTTTTCCGTCTTTGTGCTGACTGAAACATGGCTCGTTCCGGTGGAGGGATGGCTGATGGACAAGTTCGGGCCCCGTCCGGTTGTGCTGGTGGGCGGAATTCTCGCCGGGCTCGCTTGGGTTCTTGATTCGATGGCGGCGTCCCTTGAGGCGCTGTACGTAGCAGCGGTGATCGGCGGCATCGGCGCAGGTTGTGTCTATGGAACCTGCGTGGGCAATGCGCTGAAGTGGTTTCCGGACCGGCGGGGCCTGGCAGCCGGTTTGACCGCCGCCGGATTCGGCGCCGGTGCGGCGCTGACCGTCATCCCAATTTCCAACATGGTGCAAAGCGGCGGGTATCAGCAGGCGTTCTTCACGTTTGGCCTGATCCAGGGCGGAGTGGTGCTGGTGCTGTCGCTATTCCTGATTCGTCCCGCAGTTGCCGGAACTTTCGCTGTGGTCGGCAACAAGGCCAATCCACAAACCAAGCGCGATTTCTCGCCATTGGAGATGATCAAGACGCCAGTATTCTGGTTGCTATACGTTGCGTTTGTTTTGGTAGGCGCTGGTGGATTGATGGCCGCGGCGCAAGTCGCCCCGATCGCCAAGGACTACAATGTCGCCGCCGTACCGGTGCTAATTTTTGGCGCAACCATGCCATTGCTGACGCTCACCATCGCGATCGATAATCTCGCGAACGGCTTTACCCGTCCGCTCACAGGCTGGATATCGGACAAGATAGGCCGCGAGAACACTATGGTGGTTGTGTTCATAGGTGAAGGCGTGGCAATGCTGGGTTTGATGAAATTCGGGCACGATCCCCTGGGATTCATGATCTTCGCGCCGATGATTTTCCTGTGTTGGGGAGAAATCTTTTCCATTTTCCCCGCGGTGAGCGGCGACACCTTCGGTTCGAAGTTCGCTGCGGCCAACAGCGGCCTGCTCTACACTGCTAAAGGCACTGCTTCGCTGCTTGTGCCGCTGGCGAGCGTTCTCGAGGCCTCCACCGGCAACTGGACCGCCGTGCTCTGGGTGGCCGCTTTCATGAGTATCGGTGCGGGCCTGTTGGCGAAGTTTGTGATCATGCCGATGCGTCGAAAACTGCTCGATAGAGTTAAAGCGGAAGAGGACGGCCGAGCCGTGATTCCTGCATAGCAATTCCTAACTTCTCAGCTTCTGCTTCAGACGGCTCAGCGTTTCCGGCGTCAGGTTGAGATAGGCGGCGAGTTCCTTCTTTGGGATCCGCCCCGCGAGGTCGGGGTGCTTGCGGTGGAAGCGCAGCAGCCGTCCCGGCGCGTCGAGCAGGTGCAGCGTAATGGAATGCGCCATTACCTCCGACATGAGTTTCATCACCTCGTACTCGAACTTCGACATGATCGCGGGCTGGCGCTCGAGAAAATCGACCCATTGCGGCATCGGCAACTCCGCGGCCCGCACTTTGGTGACGGCGACGATCGAATAGGGGATGGGGGTCCGCAGGCGCCATGCCGCGTAGGACGTGTCCATCTCCTTCTCGGCGGCGAAGCGCAAGATCATCTCGTGGCCCTCGGGATTGGAAACGACGCGCTTGACCATCCCATCCAGGATGAAGAACTGCAGCATTTCCTCGTCGCCCTGCCGCGCCAGCCGGGCGCTCTTGGCGTATTCGTTCACTGCAAGCAAGGGTTCGAGCGCCTCCCATTGCGTCGGCGCCATGTCCTTCAGCAGCAGGTTTTCACGCAGTTGCAGACGCAGCGTGTTGCGTTGCGGGTGGTTGGCGATGGCGGTCATGGGGCGTGGATGCGGGGGAACCCTTGATTAGACTGAAAAAGCTTGACCTCAGTCAAGGTCGCCCTCGGGCGCGGATTACTATCATTTTCGTCTCTTTTGGAGGAATTCCCCATGGGTACCGTCGAGCCGCAGGTCGCCGCAGCCACGCAATCCCAACTGACCGACGGTTTTCAGCTCGTCATCGATGCGCTCAAGCTCAACGGCCTCGACACGATCTACGGCCTGCCGGGTATTCCGATCACCGACCTGACCCGCCGGGCGCAGGCTGCGGGCCTGCGGGTACTCTCGTTCCGCCACGAGCAGAACGCGGGCTATGCCGCCTCGATTGCCGGCTTCCTCACGCAAAAGCCCGGCATCTGCCTCACCGTGTCCGCGCCCGGTTTCCTCAACGGTCTGAACGCGCTCGCCCATGCCACCGTCAACTGCTTCCCGATGATCCTGATCAGCGGATCGAGCGAGCGCGAGATCGTCGACCTGCAGCAGGGCGACTACGAGGAGATGGATCAGCTGGCCATCGCCAAGCCGGTCGCCAAGGCCGCCTTCCGCGTGCTGCACGCCGATGACATCGGCGTCGGCATCGCGCGCGCCATCCGCGCCGCCGTGTCCGGCCGCCCGGGAGGCGTCTATCTCGACCTGCCGGCGAAGCTCTTCGCGCAGAGCATCGACGCCGCCGCCGGCGCCAAGTCGCTGATCAAGGTCGTGGATGCCGCGCCGCGCCAGATCCCGGCGCCGGACGCCGTCAAACGCGCGCTCGATCTGCTCAAGGGCGCGAAGAAGCCGCTCATCGTTCTCGGCAAGGGCGCGGCCTATGCGCAGGCCGACGCCGATATCCGCGCGCTGGTGGAGAAGACCGGGATTCCCTACCTGCCCATGTCTATGGCGAAGGGCCTGCTGCCCGACACGCACGAGCAATGCGCATCCGCGGCACGATCCTTCGTGCTGCCTGCGGCCGACGTGGTGATGCTGATCGGCGCGCGCCTCAACTGGCTGCTGTCGCACGGCAAGGGCAAGACCTGGGGCGGCAAGGCCCATAAGGACTGGGGCGGCCAGAAGTTCATTCAGGTCGACATTTCGCCCCAGGAGGCCGACAGCAATGTGCGCATCGAGGCCCCAGTGGTCGGCGACATCGGGTCCTGCGTATCGGCGATGCTCGCTGGCATGGGTTCGGGCTGGCCTAAGCCACCGTCGGAGTGGACGGGCGCGATAAACGAAAAGAAAACGGCCAACGTCGCCAAGATGACCGAGACCCTGGCGAAGAACCCGTCCCCGATGAATTTCCACAGCGCGCTGAACGTGGTGCGCGACATCGTCAAGGCCAATCCGGACGCGATGCTGGTCAACGAGGGCGCCAACGCGCTCGACTTCACGCGCAGCATCGTGGATGTGTACAAGCCGAGGAAGCGCATCGACGTCGGTACCTGGGGAATCATGGGCGTCGGCATGGGCTACTGCGTAGCGGCCGCTGTGGTGAGCAAGCAGCAGGTGATCGCGATCGAGGGCGACAGCGCCTTCGGCTTCTCCGGCATGGAAGTCGAGACGATCTGCCGCTACAACCTGCCGGTCTGCATCGTTATCATGAACAACAACGGCGTGTACAAGGGCACCGACATCAACCCGACGGGCGGCCCGGACGTGGCGCCGACCGTGTTCGTCAAGGGTGCGCGCTACGACAAGCTCATGGAAGCTTTCGGCGGCGTGGGTGCGCACGCCACGACGCCCGCCGAACTGCGCAAGGCGATGGAGGAAGCCATCCGCTCGCGCAAGCCCACGCTCATCAATGCCGTGATCGATGAAACCGCAGGCACCGAGAGTGGCCGCATCACCAGTTTGAATCCGACTGCAGGGAAGAAAAAATAATGGAAGCGCTCAAAGGGGTCCGTATTCTGGACATGACGCATGTCCAGGCAGGTCCGACGTGCAGCCAGCTCCTCGCCTGGATGGGCGCCGACGTGATCAAGTTCGAGAACCCCGTGGGCGATGCGACGCGCGGCCAGCTGCGCGACGTGCCGAAGGCCGACAGCCTGTACTTCACGATGCTCAACTGCAACAAGCGCTCGATCACCGTGAACATGAAGAGCGCCGAGGGCAAGCAGGTATTCATCGACCTGCTGAAGAAGTGCGACATCATCATGGAGAATTTCGGCCCCGGCGTGCTCGACCGCTTCGGCTTCACCTGGGAGAAGATCCACGAAATCAACCCGAAGATCGTGATGGGCTCGATCAAGGGCTTCGGCTCGAGCGGTCCCTACGCGGAATTCAAGGCCTACGAAAACGTCGCCCAGGCCATGGGGGGCGCGATGAGCACGACCGGGGTCCCGGATGGGCCTCCGTTTGTCACCGGCGCGCAGATCGGCGATTCGGGCACCGGCCTGCATCTCGCCATCGGCCTGCTTGCCGCGCTGCGCCAAGCGGACAGGACGGGACAGGGGCAGTATGTCGAGGTCGCGATGATGGACGGGGTGATGAACCTGTGCCGCGTCAAATTCCGCGACCACCAGCGCCTGAATCACGGCGGGCTGCCCGAGTATTCGGTGCCGACCTACCAGAACATGGGCGACGTGCCGCGCGCGGGCAACGATTCCGGCGGTGGCCAGCTCGGCAACGCCGTCCACTGCAGACCGCATGGCCCTAACGACTGGCTCTATGTCGTGGTGCAGGAGGCAGTGTGGGAGGATCTGGCGAAGCGCATCGGGCCGGATGTCGGCATACCCGACATGGCGGCTAACCCCCAGCTCGCCACCATCGCCGAGCGCCGCAAGAACCAGCAGCTCATGTGGACGCTCATCAACAAATTCGCGGAGAAGTACACCAAGCGCGAGCTGATGGCGATCCTCAATCCGCTCGACGTTCCCTGCGGGCCGATCATGAGCACCACCGACCTTGCCACCGACGAGCATGTGCGCGGCCGCGACATGTGGGTCGAGCTCGACCACCCCCAGCGCGGCAAATGGTGGAACGTAGGCATGCCGATCAAGCTCTCGGCCTCGCCGGCGGTGATCAAGCGCTCGCCCACGCTCGGCGAGCATACCGACGAGGTTCTCAAGGAAGTGCTCAAGTACGACGACGCGAAGATCGGCTCGCTGAAGAGCGCGGGCGCATTCTCGCTGCCGCCGAAGAAGGCCGCATGAAAGTCGCGATCGTCGGCCAGCAGGATTTCGGCAAGGCGGTGCTCGAGGCTTTCCTCGCGCGCGGCGACGAAGTCGCGGGCGTATTCTGCGCGCCGGAGAAGCCCGGCGCCAAGCCGGACGTGCTCAAGGTCGCAGCCCAGGAAAAGGGCGTGCAGGTTTTTCAGTTCCCGAACCTGAAAGGAGATGAAGCGAAGGGGGCGATGAAAAAACTTGAAGCAGATATCAGCATCATGGCCTTCGTGCTGCAGTTCGCGCCGCAGGACTTCGTATCGATACCCAGGCATGGCACGATTCAGTATCACCCGTCGCTGCTGCCGAAATACCGCGGGCCGAGTTCCATCAACTGGCCGATCTCGCGCGGCGAGGCGAAGACCGGCCTGACGATTTTCCGTCCCACGGATGGCCTCGACGAGGGTCCGGTCATCCTGCAGAAGGAAACTGCGATCGGACCGGACGACACGCTGGGCACGGTATATTTCGACCGCCTGTTCCCGATGGGCGTGCAGGCGATGCTGGAGGCGGCCGACCTGGTGGTCGCCGGCAAGCACCGGGAACTGGTGCAGGACGAATCGCTGGCGACCTACGAAGGCTGGTTTCGCGAGGCCGAATCGCGCATCAACTGGGCGAACCAGGTCGACGTGGTCCACAACCTGATCCGCGGCTGCAACCCGGCCCCAGGCGCATGGACGACGCTGAACGGCGTCAAACTCCAGATATTTGACTGCAGGAAGCTGCCGGTTCGCACCTTCGGCGCGGTCAAGGGCAAGATCGGCGAAGTCGTGGGATGCGGCCCGTCGAGCTTTCAGGTGACCGCCCAGGGCGGCCGCATCGAAGTGCTGCGCGCCAAGCTCGGGGACGGTAAAAAGCTTGCTTCGGCCGACCTCCTGACCGCGGGCAGCATCAAGCCCGGGCAACTACTGGGCTCCTGACCCCCTGAAATTGAACCCGTAGTCTCGCCGCCCGGCGGGGCCCGTTCGCGCCCAAATATTTGACGTAGCTGACAATTAACTGCAAAAATGCGGGATAGGGAGCTGTTTTCCTAGGGGGATGTGCTCGTCTGGGAGTCGCGCCGGCCGGACGCCGGGTGGCGTAGAATTTCTGCGCTGTACGCCTGC
>Ga0209579_10002869_pt1 | contig 12878 bp, 8 predicted proteins | sample Coa_R1_2_FD_187152 | JGI IMG/M metagenome (GOLD analysis project Ga0209579, IMG submission 187152) | Surface soil microbial communities from Centralia Pennsylvania, which are recovering from an underground coalmine fire - Coalmine... | ecosystem: Environmental > Terrestrial > Soil > Unclassified... | reverse complement strand
CTCTGCCCCAATCCAAATCTCCCGCCGCCGCGAAATCTCCCGTCCAATACATCGACGTAGCCCGCGAAGCCGGCCTCACCGTACCCAACGTCTGGGGCGATCCCGACCACAAGCGCTACATCATCGAAGCCAAAGGCGCCGGCCTGGCCTTCTTCGACTTCGACAACGACGGCTGGCTCGACGTCTATCTCACCAATGGCACGCAGCTCGGCAAACAATGGCCCGCCGGCCAGGCGCCCACTTCGCATCTCTACAAAAATAATCGCGATGGCACCTTCACCGACGTCACCGAAAAATCCGGGCTCGCCCGCACCGGCTGGCAAACCGGCGTCTGCATCGGCGACTACGACAACGACGGCTTCGATGACCTCTTCTGCTGCTTCTGGGGCCACAACATTTTGTTTCACAACAATGGCAATGGCACTTTCACCGACGTCACCAAAAAGGCCGGCCTCTACAATGAAGGCGTCCGCTGGGGCGCCGGCTGCAGCTTTCTCGATTACGACCGCGACGGCCGCCTCGATCTTTTCGTCTGCAACTACATCAAGCTCGACCCCGCCAAAACCCCCGATCCCACCGGCACTCCTCCGCAATGCCAGTGGAAAGGCATTCCCGTCATGTGCGGCCCGCGCGGCATGCCCGGCGACACCAACGCGCTCTATCACAACAACGGCGACGGCACCTTCACCGACGTCAGCGAAAAGTCGGGCATCTTAAAGCCCGGCCCGCGCTACTCCATCACTTCCGTCTCTTACGATTTTGACAACGACGGTTGGCCCGACATTTACGTCGCCGTGGATTCCGAACCCAGCATCCTCTTCAAGAACAATCACGACGGCACCTTCACCGACATCGCCGTCATCGCCGGCTGCGCCTACAGCGACAATGGCCACGAACAGGCCGGCATGGGCATCGCTGTCGCCGACTACGATTGCGACGGCTGGTTCGACATTTTCAAAACCAACTTCGCCGACGATACCTGCAACCTCTACCACAACAACGGCGACGGCACCTTCAGCGATGTCACCTTCGCCGCCGGCGTCGGCATCAACAATCAATATGTCGCCTGGGGCTGCGCCTTCCTCGACTACGACAACGACGGCTGGCCCGACCTCATGCAGATCAACGGCCACGTCTATCCCGAAATCGAGGGCCATTCCGTCGGCCAGACCTACAAGAATCCTCGCCTCGTCTATCGCAACATGGGTCCCAGTGCGAGCGGCGTCACCTTTAAGGACGTCTCCCTTGAAATGGGTCCGGGCATCACCGAAAAATTCTCCAGCCGCGGCGCCGCTTTCGGGGACTACAACAACGACGGCGGCATCGACGCCCTCATCCTGAACATGAATGACCCGCCTTCTCTGCTTCGCAACGACGGCGGCAATCAGCAAAACTGGATCAAGCTCAAACTCATCGGCACCGTTTGCAACCGCACCGCAATTGGCGCACGCGTCCGCGTCGTCACCGGCACTCACTCCCAGATGGACGAAGTCCACTCCGGCGGCAGCGTCATGTCCCAGTCCGACCTCCGCCTCCATTTCGGCCTCGGCAAATCCCAATTCGCCGACCTAATCGAAGTAAAGTGGCCCACCACGCAAAAAATCGAACGCTTCCCCAAAGTCCCCGCCAACCAGATCCTAACCATCCGCGAAGGCTCTGGCATCATCTCCACCCGTAAAATGTAGGGCCGGGCGCTCCCGCGGTTTCTGCGGGCGCGGCGCTTTTCCGCCGCGTAGCCCGGCATGCCCTGCCCTGCCTTCGCCCCCGCTCGCATCTTCTCCATGTAGCGCCGGGCGCTCCCGCGCTTTCTGCGGGCGCGGCGCTTTTCCGCCGCGAAGCCCGGCATGCCCTGCCCCGCCTTCGCCCCCGCTCGCACCTTCTCCATGTAGCGCCGGGCGCTCCCGCGGTTTCTGCGGGCGCGGCGGTTTCCGCCGCGTAGCCCGGCATGCCCTGCCCGGCTGCGGTCCCGCCCTCAGCCCTCTCTGAGCCAAACCCTTCCTCACGTTTGTTGACGCCACCTCCTTCGCAGAGTATCCTTCGCCGCAATCTTCTCTCAGCATTCAGCAGAACATTTTGACTGGATTTCTCCCGTGAAGAAACCCTCTCTCGCCTCTCTCCTGCTCGGCCTCGTTCCCTTCATCGCCATCTGCTTCTCCGTCCCGCTCTGGGACCGCATCTATCCCACCGTCTTTGGCCTGCCTTTCAACTTTTTCTGGCTTATCTCCTGGCTCTTTCTCACCCCGGTTTGCATGTGGGCCGCATACCGCCTCGACGTTCATCCTGCGAAACACCCGACCGATAGCCGCGGCGGCCATCCATGACCGGCGCGGTCATTGCCCTCACCGCTATCTCCATCATTATTGCCATTGGCGCCTTCGTTGCCTTTTATGCCGGCGCCCGCTACAAGATGGACCTCGAGCAGTGGACCGTCGGCGGCCGCGGCTTTGGCCTCATCCTCGTCTGGCTCCTCATGGCCGGCGAAATCTACACCACCTTCACCTTCCTCGGCGGCAGCGGCTGGGCCTACTCCAAGGGCGCTCCGGTCCTCTATATCCTGGCCTATCAGCCTTTGATGTACGTCATTTTCTTCTTCTTCGCCGGTCAGCTCTGGGAAGTCGGTCACAAACACCGCATGCAAACCCAGCCCGATTTCTTCCGCATTCGCTATGGCAGCAAATATCTGGAAGCTTTTGTTGCGCTCGCCGGAGTCGCCTTCATCATTCCTTACCTGCAGATCCAGCTCACCGGTCTCGGCGTCATCGTTGAAGTCGCCAGTTACGGCGCCATCCATCGCGTCCCCGCCATGCTCATCTCCTTCACCATCGTCGCTGCCTTTGTCTTCACCAGCGGCGTCCGCGGCGTCGCCTGGGTCAGCGTCATCAAAGACATTCTTCTTCTTTTCACCGCGCTGTTTATTGGCTTCGCCATTCCTCATCACTATTTCGGCGGCATCGGGAAAATGCTCACCGCCCTGGCCCAGGCCAAGCCGCAGCACATGGTCATGCCCGGCTCCACTCCCAATCTTGGTCATTCCTGGTTCATCACCACCGTGCTGATGGTCGCTTGCAGTTTCTACATGTGGCCGCACTATTTCTGCGCGGCCTTCACCGCCAGGAGTGGCGACGTCCTTCGCCGTAACGCCGTCGTCATGCCCCTCTACAGCGCCACCGTTCCCCTCATGTTCTTTGTCGGTTTCACCGCCGTCCTCGTTCTCCCCGGCCTCACCAACGAAAATCTTTCTCTGCTCACTCTGGTCCGCCAGACCTTTCCCGCCTGGTTTCTCGGTATTGTCGGCGGGGCCGGAGCCCTCACCGCCATGGTCCCCGCTGCCATCCAGGTGCTTACCGCCGCGACCTTGTTCATCAAAAATTTCTGCCGCCCCATTCTCGCTCCATCACTCTCTGACCATCATGTGGCGAAACTCGCCAAAGCCACGGTTCTGTTCCTGACTGCGCTTACCTTGTACTTCGCCATCTACCGCCCCGCCAGCCTGGTTTCCCTCCTGCTCGTTGGCTATGCGGGTGTTTCGCAGTTTTTCCCCGGCGTCATCTTTGGCCTATTCTCCAGGCGCGTGAATGCCACCGGCGTCTTCGCCGGTTTGGTCACCGGTGTCGCTCTCGCTTCCTTTCTCATGCTCACCAACCGCGACCCCTTCAAAGGACTCAACGCCGGCTTCATCGCCCTCTGCTGTAACTTCGCCATCGTCACCGCCGCCACCCTGCTCCGCCCGGCCGCCCTATCCGAACCCACCGAAGCCCAAACCGTTCCCGTCTGAATTCAAACGTCATCACGCAAACCGTTCCAAAATGGAACGCCTCCGCGCGTATTTCTGCTCTGATACCCTAGGAGTACCCTAATTAGTTCTTGACTATCCGCGGATTCGGTGTTATACTTCTTCGTGAAATCGTCACTCCATCCGCTAAGTCCTTTCCTTGCCACACTTCCGCGTTCACACCGTTTCCCTTCCAGCGCTGCGCTGAATACAAAGGACTTAGTCTCCGTTTCGCAACCAAATCGCGCTCTTTGCTCTCCGCTAACTCCTTTATTTGCCACACTTACGAAAAATGCACCGCTAAGTCCTTTCGTTGCCACACATTTTCAAAAAAATATATTCCAGCCGTTCCCTCCCTGTCGGCTCTTTACCCTCCACCCCGACGTCAGAAGGATCGACCATTTACCTCTTCTTCTTGGGGTGGAAACACCGTCACCTCCGATTCGATGGTAAATTCAATGTCTCGACCAGCGCCATTTCGGGATCCGAACACAGGACTTAAAACTTAAGAACCAAACACTGACCTTATGAAAGCTCTCCTGCTCTCCAGTTACCGTCATCTTGAACTCGCCGATCTGCCCACGCCGCAGCCCCGCTCCGACGAAGTGCTCATCCGCGTCGCCGCCTGCGGCATCTGTGGCAGCGACGTCCACGGTTACGACGGCTCGTCCGGCCGCCGCATCCCTCCCCTGGTCATGGGCCACGAAGCCGCCGGCACCATCGAATCGCTCGGCTCCGCGGTAAGACATTTCGCACCGGGCGATCGCGTCACCTTTGACTCCACCGTGTATTGCGGTGAGTGCTCCAACTGCCGCCGCGGCGACATCAATCTCTGCGACCGCCGCCAGGTTCTCGGCGTCTCCTGTGGCGATTACCGCCGCGCCGGCGCCTTCGCCGAATTTGTCGCCGTCCCCTCACGCATCCTGCACCGCTTGCCGGAAGATCTTCCTTTCGCCGAAGCCGCCATGCTGGAAGCCGTCGCCGTCGCCATCCACGCCGTAAATCTCGCCGAAATTTCCGCCAGCACTACCGCGCTGGTCATCGGCGCGGGCACCATTGGCATCCTCACCCTGCAGGCGCTGCGTGCCGCCGGGTGTTCCCGCGTCTTGGTCACCGATGTGGACGCCGGCCGCCTGGAAATGGCTCGCGAACTTGGCGCCAACGACATTCTTCTCTCCGACGAATCACTCAACAACAAGCTCCTGGAGCTCACCGACGGCGAAGGCGTGGACATCGCGCTCGAAGCCGTCGGCCGCAACGAAACCGTGGCTGCCGCCATCGATTCCGTCCGCAAAGGCGGCGGAGTCGTCCTCATCGGCAATATCACTCCTAACGTCAATTTGCCCCTGCAAAAAGTAGTGTCCCGGCAGATTCGCCTGCAAGGCTCCTGCGCCTCGGCCGGCGAATACCCGCAAGCCATTCGCTGGATGGCGTCCGGCGCCATTCGCGTCAAGCCCCTCATCACCGCCGTCGCCCCACTCGAAGAAGGCGCTCGCTGGTTTGAGCGCCTCTACGCCCGCGAACCCCACCTCCTCAAAGTCGTCTTGACCCCCACCTCAGCATGATCCTCACCTGCCAAATACAAGTCGTTGTCATCCCGAGCGCAGTGAGGGATCTGCTTTTTCTTTTCTCGTCCTGTGGCACAAAATTGTCATTCCGAGCGAAGCGAGGAATCTGCTTTTCTTCTCGGCGTCAACCATCACCGATGAGGTTGTCATTCCGAGAAGAGCCGACTGCATTCGCAAAGCGAATGCGGTCGGCGGAGTCGAGGAATCTCTCTTCGGTTTGCGATACGGCGCGCAACGGTTCTACGGCCGAGGCTTTCGATGCCTGACTCCCTCTTCGACCTCACCGGCCGCACCGCCATCGTCACCGGAACCAGCCGAGGCCTCGGCCAGTACTTCGCGCGCGCCCTGGCCAAAGCCGGAGCCGACCTCGTCCTCACCGCCCGAAAACGCGATGACCTCCTGCCCTTCTCCAAGGAAATCGAGTCCCTCGGCCGACGCGCCGTCTGCCTCGAACTCGACGTCCGCAACCAGCAAAGCATTGAAAAATTAGCCGCCGACGGCGAAACCGCTTGCGGCCATCTCGACATCCTGGTGAACAATGCCGGGTGCAACGTCCGCAAGCCCGCGCTGGACGTCACCTGGGACGACTGGAACTTGATTCTCGACACCAATCTGCGCGGCAGCTTTTTCGTCGCCCAAGCCATCGCCCGCCGCATGATTCCCCGCGGCTACGGCCGCATCATTAATATAGGCTCGGTCACCAGCGTCGCCGGATATGCGGGGCTCGGGCCCTATGGAGCCAGCCGCGGCGGCATTCGCCAGCTCACCATGAGCCTCGCCGATGATTGGGGCAAACACGGCATCACCGTCAACTGCCTCGCCCCTGGATGGTTTCGCACGGCGCAAAACAATGTGATGTATGAAGACAAACAGTGGGTCGAGTATCTTGTCGAGCGGATCCCGCTAAAACGCCCCGGCCAGCCCGGCGATCTCGACGGCGCGATCGTCTTCTTGGCCTCCGAGTCCAGCCGCTACGTCACCGGCCAAACCTTACTCGTGGACGGCGGCATCTCCACCGGCGCCGTGCGCGCCCTCCGCCAACCCGCACCGCCAGATTCCGCCTCCCAGGAGAAGAAATAGTGTCCTCGGCTCGCCGTGCCAGCAGCACAGCAAGTCCTGGCTGTGCGCGGAGTAAGCCCCGCCACAAACTCGTAGCGGTCGCCACTCTCTTTCTCCTGGCCGCGCTCTGCCTCTCCTCGCCATCGCCAGCCGCTCCCGAAGACCATTCCCTGCGCATCTATTTCATCGATGCCGAAGGTGGCCAGGCCACGCTCTTCGTCACACCCGAAGGCCAGTCTTTGCTCATCGACACCGGCTGGCCCGGCAACGCCGGTGCTGATCCCCGGTTCGCAACTCCTGGCACCACCCCGTTCACCGAGCGCGATGCCGGCCGCATCCTTGCCGCGGCGAACGACGCCGGCCTTAGCAAAATTGATTTCGTTTTGATTACCCACTACCACGTGGACCACGTTGGCGGCGTTTCGCAACTCGCCGCGCGCATTCCGATCGGCACGTTCATAGACCACGGGCAAAACCGCGAGCCGAATTCCGACTTAACCAAAGTCTTTTTTGCCGCCTACCAAAACGTCCTCGCCTCCGGAAAATACCAGCACCTCGTCGCCAAGCCTGGCGATGTTTTGCCCATTAAGGGCATGCGCGCGGAAATTGTGGCCTCCGACGGTGAAGTTATTCAGAAACCCCTGCCCGGAGCGGGCCAGCCCAATCTCGCATGCGACAACTTCCATCCGCCCGCCGAAACTTCGGAAAACCGCTTCTCCCTGGGAACGCTCATCACCTTCGGCAAACTCAAAATTCTCGACCTCGGCGATCTGACCTCCGACCAGGAAAAACAACTGATGTGCCCCGGCAACCGCCTCGGCCATGTGGACATTTATATTGCGTCCCACCATGGTCTATACCGGAGCGGCAGCACCGCGCTAGTCCATGCCATCGCTCCGCGCATCGCCATCGTGGACAACGGCGCCACCAAAGGAGGCAGCCCCTCCGCGCTCGACATCATCAAGACTTCGCCAGGAATCGCCGGGATCTGGCAATTGCACTTTTCCGAAGAAGCGCTAGAGCACAACGCGCCTCTGGAATACATCGCCAATCCTCAAGGACCGGATGCCGGGAACTATTTGCTGCTGACAGCGGCTCCGGACGGAAGTTTTGAGATGTTCAATTCGCGAACCAAGAAGACGCAGCAGTACGCTCTGGTGACACTGCTAAGGTGAAATCCGCCCCGCCGACTCCGGTGGCTCGGGGATAGGCGCCATGTTGCCCAGCAGGAAAATGTAAGCGGCGATGCCAATGACCAGAAACACCGCCGCCGCCAGGAATGCCGCGGAATATGAATGCGTGCCGGCCACGATGAACCCAGTCACGATTGGCGCCGCGATTCCCGCAATCTGGTTGCTCAGGTTCATGATGCCGCCCACCGTGCCCACACTTTCGCGCGGAGAAATCAACGACGGCATGGACCAGCCGACCGGCGCGGCGATGGAAAGTCCGGTGATGGAAACCGCGATCCAGAAAACCGCGGCGCGCGTGGTTTCGGAATACGCCACGCCAAAGATTCCCAGGCCCAACGACATGCCGGACACCAGAACGGTTTGCCGCACGCGCACCGCGTTCCAGCCCCGCTGGATCAACGCATCCACCAGCCAGCCGCCGACGACCAATTCGCCTGCCGTGGCGCACAACCACGGAATCGCGGTGTAAAAAACAGACCGGGCCAGATCCAGGTGATGCGCGTCATGCAAGTAGGTGGGCAGCCAGGTCAGCAGCAGGTAGAAAACGTAGTTGTAGGAGCCGTAGCCGAGCGCCAGGCCGATCACTTTCGGCTGCCGCAACAGGTAGAGGAGTGGCGCGCCGGCGGCCGCGCGTATCGCGTCTTCCGGCTGCGCGCCGCCGCGGCGGATGTGCTCGCGCTCCAGGGAGCTCAGTTTTATGTCCTGGCTGGGATTTTTGTAGAACGCGTAGAACAGCGCGAAGTACACCAGGCTGATCAATCCGGTGAGCGCGAAGTTGGCGCGCCAGCCAAAATGCAGCAGCACCAGGCCGAGCACGGGAACGCCGATGGCGGAGGAAAACTTGGCCATGGAATCAAACATCGCGGTGGCCAGGGTGCGTTCGTTTTTGGGGAACCAGTAGCCGACCGCTTTGGCGTTGCCGGGAAAGGTCGGTGCTTCGCCGATGCCCAGCAGGAAGCGCGAGCCGAACAAGCTGGCGATGCCGGTAGCGGCTGCCCCTAAAAACGAAGCGATGCTCCAGATGATGGTGCTGACGATGCCGACGCGGCGCACGCCAAAACGGTCGAGCAGCAGGCCGGAAGGCAGCTGCAGAACCATATAAGTCCAGTTGTAGGCGCTGAGCAGGAAGCCGAACAGCACCGTCGAAATGCCGAAGGCGTCGCGCAGCGCGTCACGCGAAACGGAAAGATTTACGCGGTCGAAATAGTTGACCAGGATGCCGAAGCCGAGCAGCGCGGCGATGGCCCAGCGGCGGCGCGGGACCGTGGGAGTGGCGGTGAGTTCGGTGGAGGCCAAGAGGCAGACAGCTTAATGCAACTGGCGAAGGCTCTCAAATCTTCGCACGAAGTGAAAGGCACTGCGGTGTCGAACCGGCACACTTTCGGAGAAGCAAAGAATCGCCCGATTCGGAGGGCGGCCGCTACATGAGATGGAGACGGGCGGCATAGCCGCCGCCGGGCGCCAGATGGATTTTCAGCTTGGTGCCCTGGGTTACCTGGATTGTAGTTTTTTTGTAGTCGCTGGCCATGCGGTCGGCGTTGACGCCGTCGGCATAGGCGTCCATCGTGAAATTGCCGGCCGGCAGAAAAGAGAGATCGATCTCCAGATCGCGCGCGGTCCAATTGCTCATGGCACCGAGATACCAGTCTTTTCCATTGCGGCGCGCGACGACCACATACTCGGCGATTTTGCCATCGAGCGGAACGGTATCGTCCCATTCGGTGGGAACTTCGCGGAGAAATTCCAGCGACTCCGGCTCGCGCTCGTAGTTGGACGGACTGTCGGAAAGCATCTGGAGCGGGCTTTCGTACACCACGTACATAGCCAGCTGCTGGCAGCGGGTGCCGAGGGCCATGGGCCGGCGGTTGATGGGGGCGAAGGTTTCACGCGTCGCGTTCAGCATCGCGCCCGGCGTGTAGTCCATCGGGCCGAGGAACATGCGCGTAAACGGCAGGGTGACGTGATGCTGCGGCTCGGCGTCCGCGCTCCACTTACTCCATTCCATGCCGCGCACGCCTTCCGTGCCGATTAAATTCGGCCAGGTGCGGGTCATGGAAGCGGGCCGCTGGCCGCCATGAAAGTCCACCAGCATCTTGCGCTTGGCGCACTCAGCACTGAGCTGGTGGTAGTAGTTCACCAGCAGTTGGTCGTTGCGCTGCATGAAATCCACTTTGATGCCCTTGATGCCCCACCTGGCGTAGAGGTCCAGGGCCTGCTGCATCTGGTCCTGCATGGATTTCCAGAAAACCCACAGAATCACGCCGACATTTTTCTGCCGGGCGTAGCTGGTAAGCTCTTCCATGTTGACTTCGGGAATGACCGCGGTGATGTCGGCGCCTCGGTACCAGCCGGCATCCATGATGATGTAGGGCAGATTATTTTTCGCCGCGAAGTCGATGTAGTACTTGTAGGTCTGGGTGTTGATGCCGGCTTTGAAATCCACGCCGTAAATGTTCCAGTCGTTCCACCAGTCCCAGGAAACTTTGCCAGGCTTGATCCACGAGGTGTCCTGCAACTGCGAAGGTTTTTCGAGGAGCCAGACTAACGGGTTGGCGATGAGGTCTTTGTCGTGCTCGGCGATGCCCAGAACGCGCCAGGGAAAGCTACGGGTGCCGCGGGTGACGGCGATGTAGTCGGCAACTTCGACGGGCTTGAAGTCGAGTTCCTTTACCAGCTGTTCTTTCAGCGGATAGTGTTCGAACGTGGAAGCCAGCGCATTGTCGCCGGTGCCGCGGAGCCATAGGCCGGGATATTCCTCGACATCAGATTCGGCGACCGCGACTTTCACGCCATCGCCGACATCCACGACGGCAGGCAGCGTGCCGAACGTAGTGGCTGGGATGGATTTGAGCTGGCGCGGCAGATATTTGCGCTCGTTGTGAGAGAACATGGTTTCTTCTTCGGGAAAGAAGACGAGGTGGTCGGAGGCGAAGTGGAACTGGGCGTCTTCGCTGAAAACCTTTACATTTGCACCGCCGAGAGAAGTCTCGATGCGATAGGCAACGCCCTCCGGATAGGCGCGGAAGACCACGGCGTAGTCGCCAGCGAAATCGAGACGCAATTCATTGTAGTGCTCGCGAATTCTGGCAAATTTCTGGCGGACCACCGGCTGCAGCATGTTGTCCACGGTGTTTTTGCGGGTGGAGTTGACCTGAGGGTTTTCGCCGTAGGTTTTGCCGTCGAGGTTGATACTGAGGGTGGAATCCTTGAGCAGGAGGTTGTCGCGGAGGGCGACATCGTAGGTGATGCGGGTGCCCACGTGGATCTGCACGGTGATGCGATCGTCGGGCGAGCGAAGGGTGTAACTCGACTCGGCGGCGATGGACGGCATGGAGACGAATCCGGCCAGCAGAATGAGCCATCCAAGTGCGCTAAGGAAGTGTCGCCTGGTTCCCGTCATGAGTTCACCTTTGATTGGATTTTGCCCCGTACGTTTCCGAAAAGCGCCCTCCTCAGAGGGCGGCCTCTACACTCGCCACGACCTTACGGTGCGGATTTGCCGTCTTTCAGAATGGTGACGAACTGGCGCAACTCGCGGCGCTCTGTGGCGAGCTGTGCATCCTCCGAGCTTCGCAATTCGTCGTACAGTTTCATTTCCTGGTCGGCCTTCGCAGCGTCACCCGCACGGCGGTACGCCAGACTCAACTGGTAGTGAGCCGCGCTGAGTCTGGGTGAGGCGCTGACTGCCTTCTGAAATGCGGCCAGTGCCGAATCGCGACGGCCCCGCGCGTTATACAACACGCCGAGTTGTACGTAAACCTCGCCGAGGGAGGGATCGAGCGTGACAGCTTTTTTGAGGAAGTCTTCGGCCGCGGCAAAGCCGCCGGCATCCTGGGCCTTGCGGGCTTTTTTCCAGAGGACCAGGCCGTAATAGTAGTTGGCCCAGGCATTGGCGGGCTGCAGGTTGGCGAAGCGGGCGAGCTTTTCTTCGCTGCAAGGCAGTGGCTCGGCGGCGGCCTTTTCCATTTTGCCGAGAAAGAGGTATGGCTGCGCGTCGCCCGGGTCGAGATCGGAGGCTTTACACATCTGCGCGGCGGCATCGGTGTGCTGGCCGTCAGCGTAATAGGCGGCGCCGAGCCCCGCGCGCATGCGTGCTGATTTCGGATAGGCTTCGGCGCCATTGCGAAAGACTTCGACGGCGGGCTGTCCGGCGCGGTGCAGAAGCAGTTCGGCGCCCCAGGCGAAATAATTTTCTTCGCTGGGATCGAGACGTACCGCAGCTTCGTATTCGTGGACCGCGCCCACCGGGTCGCCGCTTTTTTCCTTGGCATCTCCGGCCAAGCGGCGAGCGTCACCCGCGCCGGGAGAAGCCGTTCCCTTCCCGGCTGCGGCGGAGCGGAGAGCGGCGGTCTCTTTGGCCAGGTTTTCGCTGGTGCGCACGTTGGCGTCGGAGCCGTGCAGGCCAAGATTGCTGGTATCGGTTACGCCGGCAACGGTAAAGGTGGGCTCATCGGAAAACTGGAGAGGCGGGAGAGGAGAAGGCTCGGTTGGAATGGTCGCGTCCACCGGATCCGCAATCAGGGAATTGTCGAACTCCAGGACAAGTTCCATTTGCTTCGTGGCGCCTGCGATGAGAGTGATGTCCTTTACCAGCAATGCTTTAAAACCAAATTCCGCAGCGCGAAGAACATACTTTCCCGGCGCAGGCGCCATGAGAGCATACGTGCCACTTTTATCCGAAGTCGCCGATGCGGAAGGCGAAGCACCAGCGAAACCCGGCTCATCTGGCAGCAGTTGGAGCTTGACGCCAGGAATCTGCGCGCCCTTGGTATCGCGGACTTGGCCTTCAAGCGTGGGGGCGTTTTTCGGAGAGGGACTGATTTGCTGCGCAGACGCCGCAACGCCGGCGATCAGGGCCGCTACGGTCCACAAACCGACACGGAAAATCGGTTTTCTGATCCACCGGAATCGGGGGGGAGGAAACATTTGCGCGCCGCGAGCGATTTTAGACTGCTGGCAGGACGCTCGCAACGGCGTCGCTACAGGCGGCGTCAAGTCTTTACGGCTGAGCCGGAGATGACGTGGGCTGAGCCGGAGGCGGCTGGGGCAACTGGAGAGAGAGCTTGGTTTGGGGAACGATGTCGAGCGAGGATTCTTTGAGCAGATGCGAATCCACCTTGACGGCGCTGGCTTCGCCCTCGTGCACGAAGGTAGCGGCGCCGACTTCGGCTACGGGCATGTTGACGTCCTTGCCGGGGCCGACGATTTTGAAGACCTTGCCATGCGCGGGAACGACGAAGCGAAGAATGACCGGATCGCCGGTCAATCCATCGCGGCGAGCGACGG
>Ga0209579_10002866_pt1 | contig 12885 bp, 10 predicted proteins | sample Coa_R1_2_FD_187152 | JGI IMG/M metagenome (GOLD analysis project Ga0209579, IMG submission 187152) | Surface soil microbial communities from Centralia Pennsylvania, which are recovering from an underground coalmine fire - Coalmine... | ecosystem: Environmental > Terrestrial > Soil >... | reverse complement strand
AGTCGAGCTCACGCATCGTCCAGCGCCACCAGCCCCGAGAGAGCTCGGTCAAGATGATCTTCAGGCCGGGGTGGCGCTCGAAGACCCCGCCGAAGATCAACCGGACCATGCCGCGCCTGCAGGGCCATCCGGCTACCTCAATCCTGGTCATCGCCATCTTCTGGGGCCCGAAGACCGAGCTCCCGGGAAGCCCCGCATGGGTGGCGAGGTTCATCTTCAGGTCCTCGCAGGCCGACCAGAAGGGCTCCCAGCTCGGGTGGTCGTACTCTTCGATGCCCGCGCGAGGCGCCGGGAAGTTCACGCCGCGCAGCCCGTGCTCGGCCGCCCAGGTCACCTCTTTCACTGCGAGCTCGACGTCCCACATGGGCAGGTAGGCGAACCCGAGAAGCCGCTCGGGCGCGGCCGAACAGAAGTCGGCGAGCCAGCTGTTGTACATCCTGTGGCCGACGGCCGCGAGCTCGAGGTCCTTCTTCGTGTCCGGCTGCGCCCACTCGCGTCGGCCCGCGAACGGGTAGACCTCGGTGTTCTGGCTGCCGTGGAAGATGACCTCGGCCGCGACGCCGTCCCAGTCCATCTCCCTGAGGCGCGTCCCGACGTCGTAGTGACCCGGCGTCCGGCGGTTGAGGAGCTGGCGGGTGATCGACACCTCGCTCGCGTAGGTGCTCCGACCAGTGAGGGGGTCCGCCTCCCGGTCCGAGTCCATGGTGTTCACGTTCGCCGCGATGAAGCGGTCGAACTCCTCGAGATACTGCTTCGGGCAGTGGGGCCGCAGGTCCTCTCGGAGGCGCGGACCGACGTGGCTGTCTCCCGAAACGACGATCAGCCTCTCGGAGCCGTCCGTCCTTGAACCGTTGGTTACCTCGCCCATTGCCTTCTCCTTTGGAGCTCTCACGCGAGAGGGTGCGTCCTCACCATTTGCCAGGATGTGTCTCGCGGGGTTCTCGATCGCCCATGCCGATGCTCGGCTCGGTGGCGTTCACCTCGCGCCTTACTTGAACCACGACTCCGTCCATGTGGTGCTGAACGCGCCTCCCCACTGGAGGGACGCCTTGTAGTTTTGGATCTTCTTCGAGATCCCGACGTATGTCGTCCGCCAGCCCAGTTCGTAGGACGGCAGCTTGGTGTCGAGGATCTTCTGGACCTTCGCGTAGAGCTCGCGGCGCTTCGCAGTCGTGCTGACGGTGGCAGCTTGGTGGAACAGGGATGTCACCGTCTTTGTGCAGAAGCCGCTTGCGTTGGTGAACTCCGATGTCGGGGCCGGCTGGCAAGCGAACGCCCTTTGGATGCCGAATGCCGGGTCGTTCTCCGAGGTGAGCCCGATGAACGAGAGTGTGAACTTCTTCTTCACGTAGGTGGCTGTAGCCCAGGTTGTCAGGTCCTCGGCGACGAGATTGACGTTGATTGTGATCTTGGCGAGGTTCGCCTTCACGATCTTCGCAGTCTGGCTCGCAAATGTCCCTGTCCCCGAGGAGTACAGCAGTGTGATGGACTTTCCGAACCGCTCGCCGTTCTTCACCGGGAACCCGGCCTTGTCCAGAATCTTGGCGGCCTTGGAGGGGTTGTACGGGTACTGCTTTGTGAGATTGATCTTCTTTGTGTACAGCTCGGTGTAGGCCGGCGGGATCGGGGCGACGGGTGGGGAGCCGAAGCCCGCCAGTGCGTCCTGGACGATCAACTTGCGTGTGATCGCCATGTAGACGGCCTGCCGCACCGTCTGGCTATTGAACGGGGCACGCTGCGTGTTCGTGTACATGATGTCGTAAGCCGGGGTGCCGTGGACGAGCACGGCCCTGCAGCAAGGCGACTGCTTGACCTGTTTGATCGCGGTCTGGGGGAGGAAGCTTGTCGGGACATAGTCGATGGTGCCGCTCAACAGGTCATCGATTATCGTGGTGGGGTTCGTAATAATGTCGGCAACGACTTTGTCGAAGTAGGGGAGCGGCTTGCTTTTCGTCGCACCCCAGTAGTTGGGGTTGCGGACGAGGATGATCTTCTGGTTCGGGATCCACTGCTTCACGATGAACGGCCCCGTGCCGATCGGGTGGTCGTTCGCTGTGGAGTCCTTCAGCGGTGTCTGGTTGCCGTAGACGTGTGCCGGCTCAATGTACATTGTGCCGCCCGCGAGTCCCACCATGAACGGGGCATAGGGCTCCTTCAGGTGGACGACGACCCGGTAGAGGCCAGCGGCCGTCGAGCTTGTCACGTCCTTGACGAGTGCAGCCGAAACGAGCGGGTTCAACTTCAAGAGCTTGCTAAAGGTGAACACCACGTCCTTGGAGGTGAACGGCTTCCCGTCCTGCCATTTCACGCCGTGTCGCAGATTGATGGTATATGTCAGCCCGCTCTTCGACTCCGTGTAGCTCGTCGCGAGCGACGGGACGAGCTGGTTCTTCCCGTTCAGAACGAGCAGCATGTTGCCGTACAGCCTCTGGATCGGCTCGATGCTGATGTTGTCCGTGACGTCGCCATTGAGCGTGGCCGGGTTTGTCGCGATGGCGATCGTCAGGGTCCCGCCGCGGTGTCCGCGCGCCGCTGCCGACGAGGCCCCCGAGACGCTGCCCGGCGTCGCGGACACGAGAGCCACCAGCACCAGCAGCGAGACAACGGTTGGAATCCGACGGCACCGAATGAAGCTCTTCATGCCCCCCCCTCGAAGCGGACGATGAACACGTTGGTGGAGACGCGGCGCGCAACCTCCAGGTGACCACCACGTCACGCCCCCCATGGTAGATGCCCCCTCGAAACGCCGGAAGAGGGCTAACCCTCGACTTCCCATGGGTGTTTGGCGCCACGCCAGGGATTGGCGCCGCGACGATCCCCTCGGGCCTCGCGCTGTCGTCGTCACGGGCCCGGGGCCAGGTGCCCAGTGGTCCAGACGCTCGACAGGCGGGGTGCTCGTCCGAGGCAGAGGGCGTCGCCCAAACTTCTCGGTCCGCAGTGTCCACGAGCCCGCGGCGCTAAGCATGGCCCAACCCACGGTGTTCCCGGTCCCGGCCCGATCGGCGGCGGGCCACACCGGGTGTCTCGACGGCGCAAGGATGACACCCATGGAGCTCCGTCCGCTCGGAAGAACTGCGCTCTCCGTATCCGCTGTCGGCTTTGGCTGCGGGTCGACGGGCGGCCTGTTCGTCCGAGGTACCCCGCTCGCACAGCGACGCGCCGTCGAAGTCGCACTCGAGGGTGGCATCAATTACTTCGACACCGCGGCCCAGTACGGCGACGGACGCTCGGAGGAGAACCTGGGGCGGGTGCTCCGGGAGCTTGGTTGCTCGGTACACGTGGGGACGAAGGTCCGCCTGACGCGACCCGAGCTCGCTCGGGCCGACTCGGTGGTCCGGACCAAGCTGGAGGGGAGCCTCCGCCGCCTGGGTCTCGAGCGTGTGGACGTTGTCGCGCTTCACTCGAGGCTCGGTGATGGGCCAGATGATCTGTGCGCCCGGGAGGTCACGGGACCGGTCGCCGAGTCGATGCATGAGGTTGTCGAAGCGGGTTTGGCCAAGGTGACGGGATTTACGGGCCTCGGACAGACCGACGAGATCCTTGCGGTTGCCGGCTCTCGCGACTTCGGCGTGTTCCAGTGTTACTTCAACGTCTTGAACGCCAGTGCCGCCGAGCCGGGCAGTCCTGACGGGGTGGCACAGGACTTTCGGGGCGTGCTCGAAGTCGCGACCGGCGCTGGCTTGGGCGCGTTCGGGATACGTGTCCTGGCCGGAGGTGCTCTGGGTGGACGGGACAAGCCGGACGGAGTCGCGCAGGTGCCCGGTTCGGCAATGGCGGATGGCGCTGATTACGAGGAGGACCTCCGTCGTGCCGGGTCCATTGCCTCGCACCTGGGGGACCTTTCGGTGGCGAGCCTTCCCGAACTGGCCTTCCGTTACGCGTTGAGCGAGCATCGCCTCTCGAGCATCCTCGTGGGCTTCTCGGACGAGACCGACGTCCGGGAAGCGCTCGGCTGGGAGTCGCTGGGCGCACTCACGGGGTCTCAGCTGAACGCGCTTCGCCAGATCGCCACGAGATGATGCGCACGAGCCCACACGGACGCGCGTCGTGCTACCGAGCGGACGAGCGCTCGGGGAGCCGAGGGATTGACAGACCCTGGCGCGATCAATGAGTCTGCACCACCTGTCATCCCAGCGTCAGCAGAGACCATCGGCCGCGAACGGAAAAGGGAATGGCGCGATGAGCGATCGTGTGGACATCGAAGGGGGCTACAGGCTCGCGCCGGTCCTGCACCGGTTCCTCGTTGAAGAAGCGCTACCGGGAACCGACGTGTCTAACGAAGCATTCTGGGGCGGGTTCGCCGGTCTTCTGGACGAGTTCGCTCCGCGAAACGCCGAACTGCTCGCCGAGCGGAGCAGGCTTCAGTCGGCGATCGATCGCTGGCATGCGATCCATCCGTGGGAACCCGAGTCGTACCGAAGGTATCTGGAGGAGATCGAATACATCGTTCCCTTCGATGGACCCTTCGCCATCGGGACGGCTGGGGTCGATCCCGAGATTGCCGAGGTGAGCGCTCCACAGCTCGTCGTCCCGGTCATGAACGGCCGGTACGCCTTGAACGCCGCCAACGCCCGATGGGGTTCTCTGTATGACGCGCTGTACGGCACCGATGCCATGGGATCCCGCCCTCCGGAGGGACCCTACGACTCGGAACGTGGAGCCGCGGTGATTGCCTGGTGCCGCACGTTCCTCGACGAGGTGGTGCCGTTGGCGGGCGGCTCGCACGCGGACGTGACCCGGTACCGGGTGGCTCGGGGAACCCTCGTCGCGGACTGTGCCGACGGTCCGGTCGGCCTGGTGGACCCGCTGGCATTCGTCGGGTACGAGGGACCCACTGATTCCCCGAGCTCCGTGCTCTTCCGCCACCATCGTCTCCACATCGAGCTCGTCGTCGACGATGAGCACCCCGTTGGTCGCGGCGATCGTGCCGGGGTGGCCGACGTCGTCCTCGAGTCTGCGCTGACGACGATCATGGATTGCGAAGATTCGGTGGCTGCGGTCGACGCCGGAGACAAGGTGGCCGTGTACCGGAACTGGCTTGGCCTGATGAAGGGGGACTTGACCGCCGAGATCGACAAAGGCGAAGGAACGTTCACGCGACGCCTCAACGACGATCGAGCCTTCACCGGGCCAGATGGCGCTCCGTACGTCGTGCGTGGCCGGGCGCTCATGTTGGTCCGCAACGTCGGGATCCACATGATGACCGACGCCGTGCTCGACCCGCAGGGAAGCCCCGTGCCCGAGGGACTCTTGGACGCGATGGTGACCGTCCTGTGCGCCGTGCACGACCAGCGCCGGGGAACTGCGGCCCGCAACTCCAGGTACGGCTCGGTCTACGTCGTGAAGCCGAAGCTCCACGGACCTCATGAGGTCGCTTTCATGGACGGCGTCTTCGGTTGGGTCGAGTCCGCCTTGGGCCTGCCGACGGCGACGGTCAAGATCGGACTCATGGACGAGGAGCGCCGTACGACGGTCAACCTCGCTGAGTGCATCCGCAGGGCAGCCGCTCGTATTGCCTTCATCAATACCGGCTTCCTCGACCGAACCGGCGATGAGATCCACACGTGGATGCAGGCCGGGCCCATGGTGCGGAAGGCTACGATGCGCCGGGCCCGCTGGTATCGGGCCTACGAAGACAACAACGTCGAGGTGGGCCTCTCCTGCGGGCTGCGTGGCCGGGCTCAGATCGGCAAAGGGATGTGGACGGCGGCCGATCTCATGGCGGACATGCTCATGGAAAAGATCGCCCATCCCGAAGCCGGTGCGAACTGCGCATGGGTGCCCTCACCGACGGCGGCCACCCTCCACGCCGTCCACTATCACCGGGTAGACGTGGCAGAACGTCAGGCCGCGATCGCGGAACGGATACGCACGGGCGTCGACGATCTCTTGACGCCGCCGATCGAGCCCGGCAGGCCCTGGAGCGACGTCGAGATACGCCAAGAGTTGGAGAACAATGCCCAGGGGATCCTCGGCTATGCCGTGCGCTGGATCGACCAGGGTATCGGCTGTTCGAAGGTGCCCGACATCCACGACATCGCCCAGATGGAAGACCGGGCAACCTGTCGGATCTCCTCGCAGCACATCGCCAACTGGCTGCACCACGGCGTGGTTGACGCGGACACCGTTCTCGCCACCTTCCGGCGTATGGCTGAGGTGGTCGATCGCCAAAACTCCGGAGACACCACCTACCGGCCGATGGCTCCGCGCTACGACGGCCCGGCATTCCTCGGAGCGTGCGATCTCGTGTTTTCCGGCGTGGAGCAGGCGGCCGGGTACACCGAGCCCGTGCTGCACGGACGGCGGCTCGAGCGCAAAGCCCTGGACCGCGAATGCGAGAGCGCGGGCAGCGCCGAGTGAGCGCGATCACGTTGGACCAAGCGCGCCAAATCGTCGATGGCGCGCTCCGGGCGGGTCACGAGCGGGGTCTCGGACCACTATCGGTGATCGTCCTGGACGCAGGCGGCCACGTGAAGATGTTTGAGCGCGAGGACGGCGCTTCCAATCTTCGCTTCGAGGTGGCGCGCGGGAAGGCCTACGGCGCGCTCGGCCTCGGAATGGGTTCCCGAGCGATCATGCGTCGGGCGGAGCAACAACCAGCATTCATCGCTGGCGTGACCGCCGCGTTCGGCGGCGCCCTCGTGCCGGTGCCCGGAGGGGTGCTCGTGAAAGACCTGTCGGGCGAGTTGGTCGGGGCCGTGGGCGTGACTGGCGATAGCTCCGATAACGACGAGGCGGTGGCGGTGGCTGGCATCGAGTCGGCGGGATTCGTCGCGGAGACGGGTTGAGGGCTCGGGCCGTCGTGGGCCGCTCGTGCGTTCCGCTGAACTGAGTGGGACGGGGGCCACCCGGCCGTTGGGCGCCTCGAAGGTGGCTTGACCGAGGTTCAGTTGGTCACCGGCGGCGCCTCAGCGCGCCATGATGGGGATGAAGCCCTCTGCCACCTCTCCGGTCTGGACATCGACGAGATTGTTCGCCCACTCGGAGGGCACGTGGTCGAGCGGCTCGACGACCTCCTCCACCGTCGGGCCGATCCGCGAGGCGACCTTTGCCAGGGCGGCCTTGTCGAGGTCGTAGGCAAAGATCCCGTTCTGAGAGAGCATTTTTTCGGCCATGTCGAGTGGTACGCCCGCGAACGCCCAGCGCAGGTAGTGCTTGGTGTTGCTCTCCTCGCCGTCGTTTTCTGGGTACTTGTAGGTGCCTTCCCCATGGGGGTAGTCGCGGCCCCAGATGACCTGGTCCGCATAGCCGTCCTCGATGGCCTCGTGGACGGCCGAAGGCGGCATGAAGCTCTCACCCAAAAAGACGTTCGTCTTCATGTACTCGCTCGGGCGCTTGGGGACTTGGGCGCGAAGAGCCTCGCTCGGCGAGGAGTAGACGAAGTCGAGCTCGCGCATCGTCGAGCCCCACCACCGTCTCGAGAGCTCGGTCAGTATGAGTTTGAGGCCGGGGTGGCGCTCGAAGACGCCGCCGAAGATCATGCGCACCATGCCCCGGCGGCAGGGCCAGCCGGCGAATTCGAGCCGGGTCATGGCCATCGCCTGGGGTCCGAACACGGTGTTCCCCGGCAGCCCGTTATGGGTGGCGAGGTTGACCTTCAGGTCCTCGCACGCCGACCACAGCGGCTCCCAGCTCGGGTGGTCGTACTCTTGAATGCCCTCACGAGGGGCGGGGAAGTTCACTCCCCGAAGCCCGTGCTCGGCGGCCCAGGTCACCTCTTCGACGGCGAGATCGACGTCCCACATCGGGACGTAGGCAAGGCCGATCAGGCGCTCGGGTGCGGCCGAACAGACGTCGGCGAGCCAGCGGTTGTACATGCGGTGGCCGACGGCCACGAGCTCGAGGTCCACCTTGGCGTCCGGCTCCGCCCACTCGCGGATGCCCGAGAATGGGAAGGGTTCCGGGTTCTGGCTTCCGTGGAAGATCACCTCGGCAGCGACCCCGTCCCAGTCCATCTCCCGAAGCCGCGTCGCCACGTCGTAGTGGCCCGCCGTCCGGCGGTTCACCAGTCGGCGGGTCACCGACACTTCGCTCGCGTAGGTGCTTCGTCCCTCGAGGATGTCTCCGTCGCTGTCGACGCCCTGCAACTCCAGCATCTTGGAGTCGCCCGTCTCGGCGTTGGCGGCGATGAATCGATCGAACTCCTCGAGGTACCGCTGCGGGCAGTAAGCCCGCAGATCCTCTTTGAGCCGCGGCCCGGCGTGGCTGTCGCCCGAGACGATGATCATCCGCTTCGAACCGCTCCTCGCCTTGCCCTTTGCTAGCTCAGCCATTGCCCTCTCCTTTGGAATGCCATCCTGTTCGCCCGCTCCGGTCAGTCAGCGGGCTGCTCTGACGCACCGACCGCTTGCACTGGAGTGGTTGCGGCAGCGGATCCGACCGTCTGCGCCGGCGTGACCGACTCGACTCGCGCAGCGGAAGCGCGCCTGAAGGCCTTGCGGGCGGCACGCGCGGTGGAGAGCACGATGACGCCGAGGACGGCGACGGGGAGCAGCCACCAGCTCGGTACCTTCGCCACGTGGGCGAGGAGTGCCGTGAGCCCGAGCGCGACGATCACACCAACGGCGAGCAGCCAGTCGTCCCCAACAATGAAGTCGTACCAGAACATCGCGAAGGCACGCACCCACTTGACGAGGATCACGAGAGCGACGCTTCCGTGATGATCGGCTTCGCGTCTGCCTGTGCCTGCGCGGCTCCCTGCTGGTGGAGCAGCCGAACCAAGCCGAAGGACAACAGGGTCACCACGGCGAGAATCACAAGGATGGCGCCGTCGCTGCCGGGCCAGTGGGCTCCTGCGCCCTCAGCGCCCCAGAACGTCCCGAACGTCGTCAAAAGGAGGCCGACTGCAAATTTCAGCGTGTTCTCGGGGACCCTGGAAAGGGGCGAGCGGACGGCCAGGCCGACGCCGACCACGACGACGATCGCGGCTGCGGCTGCCACGGCGGCGAGCGGAATGTTGCCTTGCGTCGTGCCGAAGGTCAGCACGATGAAGGCGACTTCGAGTCCCTCGAGGAGGACACCCATGAACGCGATCCGGAATGAGTAGGCGTCGAAGGCCCCGACGGCGCCGACGGTCGAGGCACGCTCGACCTCCTCGGCGAAAATCGCTGCCTCGTTGTGCTTCGCCTTCGCTCCGACCGCCCGCAGGATCGCCTTGCGCAACCACTGGAGGCCGAAGACGAGCAAGAGGCCACCGACGATCAGTTGGAGGAGGTGAAGCGGGATCAGCTTGAGTGCGGGCCCAAGGCCCGCCACAACGCCGGCTAGGACGATCAGAGCCGCGCCGGTACCGAACAGCGGCGCTCGCCAGCCGCGCGTAACTCCCACCGCGAGCACGATGGTGAGCGCCTCGACGGCCTCGACGGTACAGGCGAGGAAAACCGCAACGAACAAGAATCCTGCACTCAATTGGCGACACCTCTCGCAGCTGGCAGACCGGGCCGGTCACCCTTCACGGCCACAACATTTTCGTCATCAGATTAGCAGGGGACCCCGCCTCGATTTTTTCGGAAACCTCGACCCGCATGCGGTCCTCTGCAAGCGAACCGCCGGTGCCGTCCGGCGAGTTCGGGGCGGCGCACCTCTTAGCTCGCAACGGCAATCCCCTCGATCTCCACGAGCAGCCCCGGGTAGAGCAGCCCGGTCACCTGCACCATGGTGCTCGCCGGATAGGGCTCTGACAGATACTGCCGCCGTACCTCGGCAACTTTCGGATAGTCGCGCACGTCGATCAGATAGTTGGTGATCTTGACAACGTCGGACATCGACATCCCGGCAGCGGCGAGCACTGCAGCGAAGTTCCGCATCACCTGATGGGTCTGAGCGGAGACGTCGCCGGCGCCCACGACGGCGCCGTCCGCGTCCAGCGCGACGCATCCGGCGACAAAAAGCATCTCGCCTGGCGCCGCCTTCACGCCAGCCGACCACGGTCCGCTGGGTGCCGCGAACTGCGGGGGGACGACGCGCTCGGCCATGGGTCCAAGTTTCCGCTTCGACGACCAGAGGCTGCAATGGGTAAATCCCCCACATAACCTGCGGGTTTACCCTCCTGTGCGAAACGGCCCTCGTTGTACAGTGCGATGATGGGCACTGAGCTCGGTGACGACCTGCCGAGGAGCCTCGTTGTCGATACCCACACGCACTGGTACCCGCGTGTGCTCATGGACGCGTATGTCGAGAGCGATGCGTACCCACCCTGCCGGCGGGAGGGTGATTCATACGCCGTCGAACTCCTCCCCGGCCACTGGGTCTCGTTCCCGTCGCACTTCGTCGAGCTCGATCTTCAGCTCGAGATGATGCGCGCCGCGGGTGTGGATGTTGCCGTGTCGAGCTCCGCGTCTTTCGGCGAGGTCGACGCGTTACCGGTCGATAAGGCGGTGGAAGTCGCCGTCGCGGTCAACGAGGCCCGAGCGGAGGCGGCTTCGCGCCACGCCGGGTTCGTCGGGCTGGCGACGATTCCGTGGCAGGATCCGCCGGCCGCGGTCGACGTCGCGCGTGACGCCATCACCAGGTGTGGTCTGAGGGGCGTCCTTCTGCATTCGAACGTCAACGGCCGTCCAGTCGACGACCGGGCCCTGCGTCCCGTCTACGAGACGGTCGCCGATCTCGGGGTACCCCTGTTCCTCCACCCCGGGCGGACGCTGCTCGAGCCCGTCGCGCGTGACCTCGGTCTCGAGGTCATGGTCGCGTACATGTTCGACTCGAGCCTCGCCGCCCTACGCCTCGGCCTGAGCGGAATCCTCGACGGCCTCCCGATCGACGTTGTCCACCCCCATTGCGGTGCGACGCTCCCGTACCTCGCCGGACGGATCGACGGCAGCCACGCCAAGCCGTGGTGCCTCGGGCGCACGCTCGACCCCCCGCCGAGCACGGTGCTGAGGGGTTTCTACACCGACACGATGTGCCAGAGCGCGGAGACGCTGGCGTACGCGCACCGTTTCTACGGGGCCGAACACCTGCTGTACGGGTCGGACTGTCCCTACTTCTCCCAACCTGACTCGCTCAGCCTTGTGCGAAGCGTCCTCCCCGAATCGTCACTGGAGGCCGTCCTGTGGAAGAACGCCGTGCGCCTCCTGCGGCTCGAACTCAGCTCCAGCTTGAGCTCGTAGGTTCGAACAGTTCGAGGGCATTGAGCCGCATCACCCGGGCGCGCGTCTCGGGGTCAAGGATGGGGGTCGTCGTAATCCACCGGTCAGCCTCTTCCAGGCTTTCGAATGGGTAGTCGACAGAGAAGAGCACCCGCCTCTGGCCGACCTTGGCGAGCACCAGACGAAGGACGTCATCGTCGAGAACTCCGCTCGTCGTGATGTAACAGTTCTCGGCCACGTACTCCGAGATCGTGCGCTCGAGCCGGACGGGGCACTCCAGTCGGCTGCGGTTGTCGAAGCGCCACATGGCGTACGGGAGCAGTTCGCCCATGTGGCCGAGCACGAGCCGCAACCCGGGAAAGCGGTCGAACAGCCCGGACAGCATGAGGCGGAGGGCGTGCACCGCCGTCTCGACCCCGAAGGCCCACGTCGACGGTGCCTTCTCCAGCTCTGCGTAGCCGCCGTAGCCTCCGCGCTCCAGCGGGCGGCGAGGGTGCAGGTACACCGGTACCGCCAGATCGTCGACAGCCTCCCAGAACGGCAGAAAGCGCAGATCGTCGCAGTAGATGCCGTTCCCTTCGCCGTCGTCGGTGTAGCCGTTGATCATGACGCCGACGAGCCCGAGCTGGCGCACCGCTCTGACGAGCTCGTCGATTGCCGCCGGGATGTCCTGGAACGGAAGCGCGGCGAAAGCTGAATAGTGCGAAGGGTGGCGCTCGACGAGACCAGCGAGGTAGTCGTTCACCTCCGTCGCGGCCTTGACGGCCTCGGCCGGCGAAATGATGCCCTGAACGCCAGGAGCCCTTACCGACAGGACCATGCGGTCTACGCCGTGCCGGCTCATCTCCTCGAGTCGGGCGCTCTCTGAGTCGTGGAGCGAATAGATGATTCCCGGCTCGCCCGGGTCGCCTGCGACGCCCGGGAGCACCAGGTGCTCCTCGAGAAGAATCGAGCCGGGCTCGGACCGCGGGGGCGTTCTTTCGGGCACGGTGACGTCGCTCATCGCCGGACCATATCCCGACGGATCCGCTTACGGATTCGCTCGGCGACTCACCGCGGGCCGTCGCATCGCTGCGAAGGGGGCAGATCGCGGTCTCTTGATCCACCGACGTACGAGACGCCTGATCTTCTCGTCGGAACCAAGACGCCGATCACGCAGAGGGTCCGACCCCATCGAGCGGGTGATCCCGCTGCGTATAGTAAGCGTCGAGAAGAGATGTCGTCGCCGCTCGCGACGACTCAAAGGAGAGGGCAATGGCCGAAGCAGAGAACGGGGCACGGGGGGGCGCCTCGAAGCGAATGACGATCGTCTCGGGCGACAGCCACGTCGGACCGCGCCTCAAGGAGGACCTGCGGCCTTACTGCCCGAAGAAGTACCTCGAGGAGTTCGATCGCTTCATCGCTGCCAACGTCAACACGATGGACGAGGGAGAGGACCCGGAGGACCTGTCGGGTCGGAGCACCTATGCAAGCGAAGTGTCGAAGGTCCGCCGGTTTCTCAACCGAAACACGCCGGGTCACTACGACGTCGGGACGCGCATCAGGGAGATGGACTGGGACGGCGTTTCGGCCGAGGTCATCTTCCACGGCAGCCAGAACACCGAGGTCTACCCGTTCGCGGGAGTACGAGAGTGGGCGCAACCGGACACGAAGAAGGACCTCGAACTCGTCGCCGTCGGCCACCGGATGTACAACAGCTGGCTCGCCGACTTCTGTTCGGCCGCGCCCGAGCGCCTCATCGGTCTCGCCTACCTGCCCATGTGGGACGTCGAGCTCGCAGTGAAAGAGGTGACCTGGG
>Ga0209579_10002853_pt1 | contig 12907 bp, 11 predicted proteins | sample Coa_R1_2_FD_187152 | JGI IMG/M metagenome (GOLD analysis project Ga0209579, IMG submission 187152) | Surface soil microbial communities from Centralia Pennsylvania, which are recovering from an underground coalmine fire - Coalmine... | ecosystem: Environmental > Terrestrial > Soil >... | reverse complement strand
CGAAGGCTCCCGGCGTGAACGCCCTGCCGGACGTGATCCGCGAGTTCCGCGACAAGTTCGTGGAGACGAAGCTCTTCTGGGATCCGTTTGCCGGCGGGAAGTTCGCCCAGTATTTCTTCCAGGCGGTGGAGAGTCCCGTGGCGAGCCCGACGGCCGACTCGGTGCACCGGCTCGTGGAAGAAGCCCAGCTCTTCATCGAGGCGGCGCACAGCTGCCGCTTGAAGCTCTGATGGATCTGCACAAGATCGTCGTCAAGTTCTTCGCCGCGGATCCTGCGTCCGTCAAGCTCGACGAGTTCATCCCGGTCTTCCATCGCTGGATCCAGAAGCATGCGGTCGAAGGCATGCTCATCGACGTCGCCGACTACGGCCACCTGCCGCAGGGTCCGGGCGTCGTCCTGGTGGCGCATGAGGCGGACTATTTCATGGACACCATGGAAGGGTCGCTCGGACTGCTCTACAACCGGAAGACCTCGTCGAGCGGCCGACTGGCGGACCGCATTGCCGCCGCCTTCCGGGCGGCGTTGGACGCCTGCGTCAAGCTCGAGACCGAGCCCGAATTCCAGGGACGGCTGAAGTTCCGGGCAGGCGAGGCCCTGTTCCTGTCGAATGACCGCCTGAACGCGCCCAATACCGACGAGACCTTCCAGGCCCTGCGCGCCGACCTGTCCGCCGCGCTGGGGACGATCTATCCCGCGACCGTCGACCTGCGCCGCGTCTCCCAGGACCCCCGGAGCCGTCTCAGCGTCCGGGTGACGTCGCGCGAGCCGGTGCCCGACGTGACGTCGCTCCTGGCCCGGCTGGGCTAGAGGCGGGCGATGACGCCGTTCGAGGCCGCCTGTGCCGCGATCGATCGGGCCAACGCCGAGGACCCGCAGGGCCGAGAGGTGACCTATTCCCGCCGCATGGTCGACTGGGTCCGAGCGCTCGCCCCGGTGGCCTCCGAAGAACTCCTCCTGGCGGCCCGCGCCCAGCACCTGCGCCGCTGGACCGTCGCCCGATCGAGCTATCCGGAGGGCCGCAACGGCTACCTCCGCTGGCGCGAGGACCTGAAAAAGTTCCACGCCGACACGCTGGCCCGGATCCTGAAGGACGCCGGTTATGCGGACGAGTCCCTGGCGAAGACGCGGAGCCTCCTGGTTCGAAAGAATCTGTCGTCGGACGCGGAGGGCCAGACGCTCGAAGATGCCGCCTGCCTCGTGTTCCTCCAGTTCGAGCTCGCGGACTTCGCCGCCAAGACCGAGCCCGGCAAGGTGATCGACATCCTCCGGAAGAGCTGGAAGAAGATGTCGCCCGCCGCCCGCGAGCGTGCGCTGGGGCTGTCCCTGCCGCCGGATCAGCTCGATCTGGTGAACAGGGCGCTGGAAAATCCGGCGGGCCGGGGGTAGAGTCGGGCGATGCGAGACGCCGGCTTCCTCTTGATGGCCCTGGGGGCCTCGTCCCTGCTCATGAAGGCGCTGAACCGCCACCCCGTGGTGATGGGCCTGTTCGGCCCCTACGAGCTGCCCGTGGCGATCGCCTGTGTCGTCGTCGGACCCCTCCTCTTCGCGCTGAGCTTCCGGAAGAAGCGGGACGTCCCCAAGGCGCCCTAGCGCCGCTCCACCCAGTGGAGCGCGTGCTGGAAGAGCTGCGAGGAGTCCTTCAGGTGCAGCTTCTCCTTGAGCTTGGCCTGGTAGGATTCGATCGTCTTGACGCTGAGGTGCAGCTTCCGGGCGATCTCGCTGGCGCCGAGGCCCCGGCCGATGCATTCGAAGACCTCCAGCTCGCGGTCGCTGAGCTGGTTCACCGGGGAGCCGATCTTGGCCGCGTCCCCTCGTGCCACGGCGAGCAGGAACTGATCCGACATCCGCTGGCTCAGGTAGACCTTCCCGTCCAGAATCTGCCGGACGGCGATCTCGACCTGCTCGATCGCCTCGTTCTTCATGATGTAGCCGCGCGCCCCCGCCCGGAGGCAGCGCTCGGCATAGAAGGATTCGTCGTGCATCGACAGCACCAGCACCGGCAGCAGGGGCTGCCGCGACTTGAGATGCTTGAGCAGCTCCAGCCCGCTCATGTCGCCGAGCGTCAGGTCGACGATGGCGATGTCCGGGACCCCCGCGTCGATCTTTTCCAGGGCTTCCTCCGCCGTCGCCGCTTCGCCGACGACGATCAGATCGGAGGCTTGGTTGATCAGCTCGGCCAGTCCGTTGCGGACGACGGCGTGATCGTCCACCAGGAAGACTTTGCGCCGGTTCCGGGCCGGCGGCTGTTCCGTCGGCGCCTGGGCGGTCGCGGGATTCACGCTTCGTTCTTTCACGGCCTCGCTCCTCAGTACTAGACCAGATTCTACGATGGAGATCCAGAGGGGGATTGGGGAAGAAAGCAGCGCACTTCCGTTCCCCGGGGAGACGCGGGGCCGATCGTCATGGACGCCCCCAGGGCGGCGGCCCGGTACCTCATGATCCGCAAGCCGCTGCCGGCCTGGATCGACTCGGAGTTCGGGGGAACCCCGACCCCGTCGTCCGTCACCCGGAGCAGGAGCCCCTTGTCGTCGGACTCCAGCGACACCGTGATCCCGCTCGCTTTCCCGTGCTTCGCGGCGTTCGTCAGGGCTTCCTGCGCGATGCGGTAGATCTGGGAGGCGGCCTGGTGATCCGGCACCAGCACCGGCTGCGGACAGTCGAAGCGGCAGGGGATGCCGTGGACGGACTCCATCGAGGCGGTCAGCAGGTGGAGCGCCGACATGAGCCCCTCGGGCTCGCGCTCGACGGGCATCACGCCCCGCGCCAGGCCCCGGATCTGCTCCAGCGAATGCTCGATCCCCTGGCGGACGCGGCCGGCGGTGTCCGATCCCGGAGTTCCTTCCAGGGAAAGGACGAGGCTCTTGGAGAGGAAGCCCAGGCCGGTGAGCTCCTGGCCCAGGCCGTCGTGCAGCTCGTGGGCGATGCGGACCTGCTGCTGCCATACCGCGTCCGCATACTCCTCCTGGAGCTGCCGGCGTCCGCTGACGTGCCCCAGCTGCATCCCGATGGCGCTCATCACCCGGACGAGGTTCCCGCTGTTTTCGAGGCGTTCCCGCGAGATGCATTCGAAGACGGCCCGCACGGAGCCGTCGACGAGCACCGGGAAGGCCAGGACCTGGTCCGGTCCCGTTTCCACGGTGGCGTTCTGAAACGCCCGGCCCGCCGCGCCTTCACCCCGGCGGATCCGGCGCCGGCGATCCGGCGGCGCGGACCCGTCGCGGGCATGGGAATAGGACGTCAGCGCCATCACGTCCGGATCCTCCCGGAGGGGGAGGAAGGCGTTGCAGGCGACCCAGAGGGTCTCCTCGCAGAGCCGGCGGGAGACGAACCGGAACGCCTGTCCGAGGGTCTCCGCCTCGTTCGCGGACCGCGTGATGTCATACAGCAGCGTGAGCCACGAGGTGCGCTCCTGGACCCGGACTTCGAGGGCCTCGGTGAGCGCCTTGAGCTCGTTCTGGCTCCGGGTCAGCTCGCCGACCGTCAGCTTCTGCTTGTGGGTCAGCGAGCTGATCAGGATGGTGACGATGGTGAACACCATGATCTGCACGCGGTCGTCGTCGTTCCGGAGCTCGAAGGAGTAGACGGGCGGAAAAAAGAAGAATTGCGACGCGAGCACGGCCAGAGCGCTGGCGACCAGACCGGGACCCAGGCCTCCGGTCCAGGCGCTGATCATGACGGAGGCCAGGAACATCACCATGACCCCGTGCCGGAGATAAGGCTGAAGGAGGAGCGTCAGTCCGGTGACGAGGGCGGTGCTGACGACCGCGACCCCGTAACGCCGCAGAAGGGAGCCGGGAGACATCGGGGACATCGGGTACCCTCGACCATCCAGGTGCATCATAGGGCGAAGCCAAATCAGAGTCTACGAGTGCCCGGCGGCTGTAGCGAAGTATTGGAGGAGGCCGCGGGTCCCGCTCAAATGCTTGGCCCCGTCGGGGGCCCGGAAGTATCCTACAGCGCTATACTATAACGCGCTCGGGGGGCGACGGCCATCGCCGGCCTGGGGCGCTCCTGGGCGACTCGGGAGCGGCGCCGGCGGCCCGGCCCAACGGTTCGGCCCGGACGGGGTGAAAGGACGGCGACCATGAAGAAGATCGAGGCGATCGTGAAGCCTCACCGGCTGAACGACGTGAAAGTCGCGCTCACTCAGGTGGGCATCCAGGGCCTGACCGTCAGCGAGGCGCGCGGCTTCGGCCGCCAGAAGGGACATAAGGAGCAGTACCGCGGGGCGGAGTACACGGTCGACTTGGTTCCCAAGGTCCGGATCGAAGTGATTGTCGCCGATGCCGCGCTGGTTCCCGCGGTCGAGGCCATCCTCCGTGCGGCCCGGACCGGCGAGATCGGCGACGGCAAAGTCTTTGTCCACCCGGTCGATTCGGCGACCCGGATCCGCACGGGAGAGAAGGGGGAAGCGGCGATCTGAGGCGGGACCCGGCCGGTGGCGCCGGACGAGGACCCGCAGCCCCGATCCTCGCCGGATCGGTGGGGGCGGGCCCCGTCTCCCACGGGCGCGGGGAGGCCATCCGGCTCCTCCGGAGTCGTTGGAATTCGACGGATCTTTCATAATAAACTCCGTCGTCCCGCTATATTGAAGACGCGGGGAGGGGCGGTCCCGCGGAATCCGGCCCAAGGAATCCTGATGCGAAGCCGGCACGTCACCCTGATCCTGCTGCTCCTGGGAGCGTCCGTCGAATCGAGGGCGGCGGTCCCGGGAGACGCGGAAGACTTCGACAAAGCAGTCCGTCCCTTCATCGACACCCACTGCCTGCGCTGTCACGGTCCGGCGAAGCAGAAGGGGGAGTTCCGAGTCGACACCCTTCCGCGCGATTTCGCCAATGCGTCCGCCTCCAGCCGCTGGGGAGATGTCCTCGAGCGCCTCAAGACCGGCGAGATGCCCCCGAAGGGGGAGCCGAAGCCCAAGATCGAGGAGTCGGGCCGCATTCTCGAGTGGGTCACCGCCCGGCTCAAGGAGGGCGAGGCGGCCCGCGCCGCGAAGCGCGATCGCGTGACCCTGCATAAGCTCACGCGCGAGGAATACGCCAACACGGTGCGGGATCTCCTGGGCGTCCGCTACGACGCGACCGACCCGACCGGACTTCCCGAGGACCCCAACTGGCACGGGTTCGAGCGGATCGGCTCGGTGCTCTCGCTGTCCCCGTCGCACGTGGAAAAATACTTTTCGGCGGCCGAGGGGGTCCTGCTGGAAGCCTTCCCCGACAAGGCCCCGGAGCGCAAGGTGACGCGCTGGACGCCCTGGGACTGCCGCGGGTGGAACCGGAAGAAGATGGAGGAGCTGGGCCTCGCGGACAAAGTCCGCCTGGACCTGTGGCCGGGGATCCCCATCAACGGCCATCCGGGATCGGTGAAGGAATTCCAGGCCCATGCCGCCGGCGAGTACCGGCTCCGGATTAAGCTGAGCGGCCTCAAGCCGGCCGCCGGCCGCGCGCCCCGACTGAGCATCTATGTCGCCGACCTCGACCGCTCGCTGGGCGAGCAGGACGTCATCGCCCCCGAGGACCAGCCCGTCGTCGTCGAGTTCACGGCCCATCTTCCCGCCGGAAAGCACATGATCCGGATCTCGAACGAGGCCCCGGGACCGGGAAACAACCTCGACCGCGGCGGCCGCCACGGGGGCAAGGCCTTCATCAGCATCAAGGACGGACGCGAGCCCTGGCAGTGGAAGCTCACGGACGACCAGGGGCTGCCGATCTGGCCGTTCCTGATCGTGGACTGGGTCGAGTGGGAAGGGCCGATCGTCGAGCCCGCGCCGACCGCGGCCCAGCGGGACTACGGGCTCCCCCCGGGGGCCGGCCCGGAGCAGGTGCGCGGCATCCTCGACCGCTTCGCCACGCGCGCCTTCCGCCGCCCGGCGCGTCCCGCGGAACTCGACCGCTGGGTCGCGCTGGTGGAGAGCGAAAAGCAGAAAGGCGAGCCCGTCGAGGCCGCCCTCAAAACCGGGCTTCTCGCGATCCTCTGCGCGAAGGATTTCTTCTACATCGTCGAGGGATCCCCCGACCGGAACGACGCGCGGCTCACCGACCTGGAGCTGGCCACCCGCCTGTCGTACTTCCTCTGGAGCACGCAGCCCGACCTTCCCCTGCTCGAGGCCGCTCGCGACGGATCGCTGCGGAGGCCCGAGGTCCTCCGCGCCCAGGTCCAGCGCCTGATGCGCGACCCGCGGATCGAGCGCTTTGCCTCCGGCTTCCCCCGCCAATGGCTGCGTCTCGCCAAGGTCGGCATGTTCCCGCCGGACAAGAAGCTCTATCCGACCTGGGACGAGCATCTCCAGAAGAGCACGGTCGGGGAAACGACGGCCTATTTCCGCGAGGTCCTCTCGAAGAATCTCAGCCTGCGGGAATTCCTCGACTCCGACTGGACGATGCTCAACGCCCGGCTCGCCGAACACTACGGCATCGCCGGCGTGGAGGGCGACCAGTTCCGGCGCGTCTCCCTCGCGCCGGACGCGCACCGGGGCGGACTCCTGACCCAGGCGTCGATCCTGAGCCTCACCTCCGACGGCACCCGCCACCGGCCGGTGCACCGCGGCGTGTGGGTGCTGGAATCGATCCTCGGCCGGGTGCCGCCGCCCCCGCCCGCCAACGTGCCCCCGATCGAGCCCACGCCCGCCAAGTCCCCCAAAGCGACGCTCCGCATGAAGCTCGACGCCCACAAGAGCGATCCGAACTGCGCGGCCTGCCACCGCAAGATCGATCCCTTGGGCTTCGCCTTCGACGCCTACGACGCGATCGGCCGCTGGCGGACGGTGGAAACGGTCCGCGACGGCGCCGGCGACAATCCCAAGGTGGACGCGAGCGGCGAGCTCCCCGACGGCCGCACGTTCGCCGATGCTGCGGAATTCAAGAAGCTGCTGCTCCAGGACCTCGACAAGTTTCAGGCCGCCTTCCTCGAGAAGCTGGCCACCTACGCGCTGCGGCGGGGAATCTCGGTCGACGATCGCGAGGGCCTGGCGGCACTGGCCCGCGAAGGCCGGACCGCCGACTACAAGCTCGGCACGATCGTTGAAGCGATGGCGCTATCCGAACTGTTTCAGAAGCGATAGAGGAGACGACGCGTGAGCAACATCCGCAGACAACACTGGCTGCTGGACCGCCGGCGCTTCCTGCGCGGCGCGGGGGCGGCCGTCGCGCTGCCGCTCCTGGACTGCATGAGCCCCATCGTCGCCCGGGCGGCGGCGCCGGCCGACCCGCCCCGGCGGAGCGTCTTCGTCTACATTCCCAACGGCGTCAACGTCCTGACCTGGCAGATCCTGAAGGCCGGCCCGGCCTACGAGTTTCCCGAGCCCATGAAGCCGCTGGAGAAGCACCGGGCGCTGATCTCGCCGATCAGCGGCCTGCACCATCCCAACGGCATCGGCCAGGCCCACGTCTGCGCCGACACCTGGCTGACGGGCGCCAAGATCGGCCAGGACGGCGGCAACTACAAGAACACCGTCTCCTGCGACCAGATCATCTCCGAGGTCACGTCGCCGTCCACGCGCTTCGCGTCGCTGGAGCTGTCGATCGCGTCGGGCGTGGGGCAGCCGAACAACTCCAACACCCTGTCGTTCTCGCGGGACGGCATCCCCTTGCCGGCGGAGGACAATCCGCGCACGGTCTTCCAGCGCCTCTACGGCGAGGAGCCGGGCGGCCTGGCTCAGCGCCGTCGCAAGCTCGATCGCCGCCACAGCGTGCTCGATTCCGTGCTGGACGACGCCAAGTCGCTCAAGTCCAACCTGGGCGATACCGACCGCAGCAAGCTTGACGAGTACCTCCACTCGGTCCGGGAGGTCGAGGTCCGCACGGAGCGCCTCGACGCCTGGTTGAACGTGCCCAAGCCCAAGGTGGACGCCGCGACGACCGAGCACGTGACCCGCAACGTCCCGCGCCAGCAGGCGGGCGAGTACTACCGGACGATGTACGACCTGATCGTCCTGGCGCTGCGGACGGATATGACCCGGGTGGTGAGTTACATGAGCGGCACGGAGGGGAACGGGCTCCCGCTGCCCGAACTGGGCATCAGCCAGAGCCGCCACGAGCTGTCGCACCACAGCGGCGACCCGGAGATCATGGCGCGGCTGAGCCGCAGCGACGCCTTCCTGGCGCAGCAGTTCTCGTACTTCATCGACCAGCTGATCGCGGCCAAGGAGGGCGAGGGCGCGCTGCTCGACCGCACCCTCGTGCTCTTCGGCAGCGGGATGAGCTACGGGCACAGCCACGGCAACGCCAACCTGCCCACGATCCTCGCGGGCGGGACGGGCCTGGGGATGAAGCACGGCCGGCACCTCGACTACAACCTGCCGATCATCAAGGCCTACGACGTGTCGAAGGCCGGCGAGCATTACAATCTCTGCCACAAGCCGGTGGACGGCAAGGCGCGCCTGAGCAATCTGCTCCTCACGATCCAGCAGAAGATGGACGTGAAGGCCGAGTCGTTCGTCGACAGTCTCGGGCCGATCTCGGAGTTGACGGCCTAGATGCGGCTGGCGCTGGCCGCCCTCCTGCTCGCCGCCGCTCTGGACGATCCGCCGGCCTCGGCGCCGGTGAAGCCCGGCGAGTTTCCGGCTCCCGGCACGGCGCGCGAGATCGCCGGCGAGCTGATCGGGGTGGACCCCGTCGATCGGAAGGGGACCCTGCGGGGGGACCGCAACGATTCCCAGCGCACCGACGACTACGACGCCGCCCTCCCGTTCACCCTGCTCCCGTACGCGAAAACGATGCTGCACGGCTCCTATGCGGAGCTCCGCGACGTCCCGATCGGGACGCACCTGCACGGCCTCTTCTTCGTCGGTGAGGCGCCCGCCAAGAACCAGAAGCCCGCGTTCAGCCGCGTGCTGCAGCTGGAGGATGACTTCAGCCTTTTCGCGCGGCTCAAGAAGGCCTGGCGCGTGGACGCGGTCGAGGCCGACAAGGGGAAGCTCACGGTCACGGGCGTGGCCGAGGACGGGACGGCGGACCCGAAGGCGACGCTGCTGGGGATCGGCCCGTCGACCCGGGTGTGGAAGGGGAAGGGCTACGGGGAGCTGAAGGATCTCGCCGCGGGACAGAAGATCCTGGCGAACCTGACGGTGTGCACCCTGAAGGGGCCGGGTCGCTGCACGGATGTCTGGATCGACGACGAAAGCCGGACGGTGGCCGCGCAACGGCAGCTCGAGGTGCACAAGCTCTGGCAGCGCGAGCACGGCCTGGGCTGCTGGGTGGACGCGGTGGACAACCAGGCGGGAACGGTGACCGTGACCTTCTTCGACGCGGTCGATCCGTCGCTCCTCAAGGACTTCCGGCTGAAGGAGCAGGTCGCGGCGGCGGTGGCGGAGGAATCGCTGCGGACCTACGATCAGAACAACGACGTGCGCCGCGGCCCGATCCTGGAGATCCGGGTCCTGCCCCGGGTTCCCGGCAGCAGCGGGGTGCAGATCGTGTTCCAGCCCAATCCGCTCCTGGAAGGCTACCGCCCCAAGCGGTATCTCCGGATCTTCGCCGGCGGCTGGCGCATCGACGACCTGCCCCGCGAGGAACGCCTGTATCGCTGATCCCCACGACGGGGGGACCCCGCTCGGACCCCGAACGTTTTCCCTTCCAAAATAATGAACGTGTTCATATTATGGAGGTCGAGTCGTCTTACCGATGAACGGCGGCGATGCCCGCCGGAATGGAGGATGCGATGGATACGATGCCGATGACGGAGCTGGCGGCGCGGACGACGATCTGGGCCTATCTGGCGTACCTGAGCGCGAGCGTCGGGCTCACCGTCTGGGTGGCCCACACGCTTCACAAGAACGGCCGGATCTTCCTGATCGACAGCTTCCTCGGGAACGAGCTCCTGGCGGATTCGGTCAACCGGCTCCTGGTCGTGGGCTTCTACCTGATCAACGTGGGCTTCGTCTCTCTCGCCCTGAAGTACGGCCTCAAGCCCCAGAACACGGTGGAAGGGATCGAATTCTTCAGCACGAAGATGGGCCTGGTCCTGCTCGTGCTGGGCGGGATGCACTTCTTCAACCTCTACGTGTTCGCGACGATGCGGCGCCGGGCCATGCTGAGGTACCAGCGGCCCCCGGTGCAGCCCGACGCCATCCTGGCCCTGAAGCGGACCTGAGGATCCGAGGAGCCGGGGCGGGAGGAGTCCCGCGGGGGACTCCTCCCCGTCCCCGGAAGGAGGGCGACGATGAAGAGGCTCACGGTCTTCTACGATGCGGACTGCGGTTTCTGCGTGACCTGCCGCTGGTGGCTCGGCCGGCAGCCGGCCTTCGTCGACCTGGACTTCCTGGCCGCCGGGAGCCCCGAGGCGAATCGGCGCTTTCCCGGCCTGGCGGCGCCGGGACCGGTCGAGGAGCTGCTCGTCGTCGACGACGAGGGGGGCGTGTACCGCGGCGCGTCCGCCTGGCTGATGTGCCTCTGGGCGCTCCAGGACTATCGCGAGTGGGCGGGGCGGCTGGCCTCCCCGGCGCTGCTCCCGCTGGCCCGCGGGGCCTTCGCGTTCCTCTCGGGGAAGCGGCGGGCGATTTCCGGGGTCCTGGGTCTGGAGCCCGAGCGTTGGGCCGAGGAGTTCCGGAGGTCGGAGCCGCCGCGCTGCGTCGGGGGCGGCGCCTCCGGGGGTCCCGATCCGGCGCTCCCGCTCCCCGCGACGAGCCCCCCGGACGGGGGGCGGGCGGGGACCGGGGGACCTACTTCGACGGATCCTTGATCCTCATCATCGGAAGACAGGGACCGGCCGTCGCTTTGCCGAAGACGCCGGGGATCTTGATCCGCCGAGCCGGGTTCTGCGGGTCGACGATCTCGAAGTCCGCGTTGTGCCCGGTGCCGTCCCTCGACACGCAGAAGATCGATCCGGGCGGCGTGACGCTCCCCATGAAGAGGTAGCTCGGGCTGTGGTAGGACCAGTTATAGGCGTCGTTGTAGCACATGATGCACCGGACGTCTCCGCTCGCCTCCGAGCCGGGCTGGCCGATGCTGCCCTCCACCTGGGACAGGGTGATCTTGGTCTTCGACCGGTCGTAAATGGCGAGGCGCGACGGATCCTGGATCTTGACGTGATTGTCGTCCCCGTGGTGGTCGAGGTCCAGCCCGTGAGCGAGTTCGTGGGCGACGGTCTGGCTGATCTCGGTATCGACCGTCCAGGGCAGCTTGACGTCCCCCTTGTAGAGGCTCCGGATCTGCTTCAGATCCACCTGGACCCGGTTGTAGCGTTCGCGGGAACCGGCCGGTTTGTTGTAGTCGCGCGGAGTGTCTCCCACCGTGCCGGGGGGCAGGACCACGTCGAAGAGTTTCAGGCCGTGCTGCGGGCCGGCCGACATCGTCGGGCTGAGGTTGATGTTCACCTGCCGGGACTCGGGAAGATCCTTCTCCTCGACCTCGACGACGTGGATGTCGGCGGCCTTTTCGAGGAGCCGGAAACCGGCCACCACCGCCGGCTCGTTGCGGATCGTATTGCACACGATGAGGTCCTTCCGCCGCGGGGAGAGCGGTCGAAAGCCGTCGGGCCCCGCCGGATAGTCGCGGGTGTGCTTGCCCTTGGCGATCATGCCGCGATACTCCTCGTACACCGTGAGGCCGTCGCCCTTGTTGGGGTTTCCCTTCTGCGGCTCCTGGTCGTCCCGGTCTTTCAAGCCGTCCGCGTTCATCTCCTTCTTCCACTTGTCCGCGATCTTGGAGTCCGGGTCCCGCTTGGGGACGCGGAGTTCGTCCTCCGACGGGTCCTTGTCGAGGGTGGCGAAGAGGACGCGGCCGTCCTTCAGCATCGCCTCGGCGACGACGGTCCCCCAGGCCCCCCAGTCGTAACAATCCAGAGTGAGCTCCAGGCGATCGAACTCCGATCCCTTCTTGATGACCCGCGTCCCCTCCTCGTCGACCGTGTATCCGCCGCCCGGGGCGAATTGCAGGTCGAAGGTGTCCCCGCCCTTCTCGAGGGGGACGTTGAGACAGACGCCGGGCTCCCGGGAGACTTCCTTCAGCCAGACGCTGAGCCTCGTCATCCGCGCCTTGGTGGAGCCGCCCCCGCGATGCTGCACGCGCGCCTCGATGGGGAGGGAGTTGCCCTTCTGTCCTTCCGCCGTCCCTCCTCGCGGCAGCCACTGGTCATAGCCGGCCGGCGCCAGGACCAGCTCCACGTCGTCCAGCGGAACCGGCGAGAACGTCCAGGTGATGAGGCCCTTCACCCGCCCGAAGCCGAAGGTCCAGCCGCCCTGGATCCCCTGGATGGAGTAGTCGAGCTTGTCCCGCGGGATCCGGCTCGACCCGTGGATCGTCCCGCCCATGCCCGACAGCTTCTGGTCCTTGATGAAGAACTGGAGTCCCGTGGGCTGCTCCGAGGTCTTCCCCGGTCCGGCACTCGACGAGGATTGGAACTTCACCAGGCCGCCGGCGAGGGTCCCCAGGGAAAACGAATAGGTTCCCTTCTTGGCGTCGATCTCGAGCGAGTGGGACCGCTCGAGAGTCTCCGTCCAGCCGCCTTCCAGCGTCTGCTTCGACCACCCCGCCTCCTCGCGCAGTTCTCCCAGCTCGACCTTCGGGTTCGACGCCGAGTAGTGGTCCTGGACGCTGATGTGCACGGCCGTCTTGTCCTCCGACGTCGGATGGCCCAGTTCGGTGACCCAATGCCGGCGGCTCCTCGCCGCCTCCAGGCCGCGGGTCGCCTGGGCCGGAAGCTCGAAGCTGTGCTTCTTGTTCAACTCGTCCAACAGCGAGACCATCCCGAGCTCTCCCGGGACCGCCCTCAAGCGGAACGAGATGTTCGCGTCGCGGGCGATCGTGAGGGTTTCCACGCCCCCCAGGTCCCCGCGCCGCTCTCCGCTCCCGTGGATCGAGACCGTGAGCCGGCCGTACCAGTACTCGTTGTTCAGGTAGAGGTCTTCGAGCGAGCGCAGGATCGGATTCTCCGGGACGTCCTGAGTCGGGGCGTACTCGCTGAAATGGT